>Ga0169931_10006899_pt1 | contig 16973 bp, 12 predicted proteins | sample Kivu_15m_20L_FD_129675 | JGI IMG/M metagenome (GOLD analysis project Ga0169931, IMG submission 129675) | Freshwater microbial communities from Lake Kivu, Western Province, Rwanda to study Microbial Dark Matter (Phase II) - Kivu_15m_20L... | ecosystem: Environmental > Aquatic > Freshwater > Lake...
CACCGATACCGAACACAACCCGGACAACCCAGAGCCAGACGCAAACCTCGCTGCCCTGGCCCGTGACGCCGATGTGCTGATCTACGACGCGCAATATTCGGAGGACGAATACCGAACGAAGCGCGGATGGGGCCACAGCACGCCGGATGCTGCGACCCTGTTGGCCGAGCACGCGGGTGTAAAGCAACTGGTGTTGTTTCACCACGACCCCAGCCACACCGACTGGACCGTGGCGACCATGGAAGCTGCTGCAAGGCTGCGCTTCAAGGAAACCCTGGCGGCCCGTGAAGGACAGGTGATTGAGCTTGGCCCCAAGGTGGCGAGGCCCGCGAAGGCGGCCTGACCCCGGACGCCATGTGTTCCACTTTGGACACGATGTGATCTAATATGGAACACATGGCAAAACCCCGCTCGCCGCTCCCGACCGCAAACCCCTCGGTGTTGTGGGCGGTGGGCGACCGGCTTTCGCGTGCGGTGGACGTGGATGTGCTGCTCAATGAACTGTCGGGGCGCATCGCGTCGGCGCTGCAGGCCGATCGCTGCACCATCTACCTCCTCGACGTGGCGCGCGGTGAGCTGACGAGTCGGGGTGCGAAGCTCGCCGAGCTTGGCGAGATCCGGTTGCAGCTCGGCCAGGGCGTTGCGGGGGCCGTTGCGGCCACGGGGCAAACGATGAACCTGCCGGATGCCGACCACGACACGCGCGTCTTTCGGCAGATCGATCAACAAACGGGTTACAAGACCCGCACGATCTTGGCGACGCCCATGCTGGACAAACAGGCCAAGGTGCTTGGTGTGATTCAGGTCCTGAACGCCAAACACGGCCGCTTCAGCGACAACGATGCCGACAACTTGCGTCGCCTGGCAGCAGAAGTGGCGGTTGCGATCGAGAGCACGACGCTGTACCAGGTGTTGCAAACCCGCTCTTCCAGTGCGGATGCAACCGCGAAGGCGTCTGTTCCGGCAGCGCCCCGTTACAATGGATTTGTTGGGCAAGGCGCGGCCATGCGCAAGGTGTATCTGGCCATCGCCAAGGCTGCGCCGACGCAGGCGACGGTGCTGGTGCGTGGCGAGAGCGGCACCGGGAAAGCGCTGGTCGCGAAGGCCCTGCATGACAACGGGCCTCGGCGTGACGGGCCATTCGTGGTGGTGGATTGCACCACGATTCCCGAGTCGCTCATGGAGAGCGCCCTGTTCGGTCATGAAAAAGGCGCCTTCACGGGGGCCACGGAGCGCGCCATCGGTTTTTGCGAAACCGCCGCCGAGGGCACCTTGTTCCTCGACGAGATCGGCGAGCTGCCGTTGCCTTTACAGGCAAAACTTTTGCGCTTCATTCAAGACAGGAAATTCGAACGCGTCGGGGGGAACAAGACGCTGACGGCAAACGCGCGCGTGGTCGCGGCCACGCACCGCGATCTGGAGAGCATGGTGGGTCGAGGTCAGTTTCGAGCCGACCTTTTTTATCGAATCAAGGTGGTACAGTTGACGCTTCCGGCGTTGCGCGATCGGGAGCCCCAGGAGACGGCGGATTTGGCCGAACACTTCCTGGCCACGTATGGGCGCAAGCACCGAGGACGTCCTGTCGCGATCAGCGCGGATGCCAAACAGAGGTTGTTGCAACACCGCTGGCCGGGCAACGTGCGCGAACTGGAACATTGCATCGAAAGTGCCGTGGTGATGTGCGAGGGCGACTTGGTCACCGCAGAGCATCTCGCCCTGCCTTCAGGGGCGCTGCCTTCCGAGGGGAGCTGGCAGCCGGAGAGCCTTGCGCAACATGAGCGCCAACATATTGAGCGCACGGTCGCGCATGTGGGCGGCAATCTCGCCCAGGCGGCCCGACTGCTGGGCATCGGCAGGAACACGCTCTATCGCAAGTTGGAGGCGTTCGGACGAATCAAGTGAGGCCGGCGGACAGGTACAAATGTACCGTCTCGCTGGATCCACGTTCCAGCGCACGAAGCACATAAAAGAAGCCGATAGGTAAATCAAAGCTGGTTTTGGCCGGGCGGGAAAGCCGGAGGAGCTTGCAGGGACGAAGCAAGTGAGGCCGGTGGACCAGTATAGATGTACCGTCCTGCGGTGTACATCCATACTTGTGGATATCCGCCTCGGCGGGCCAATCTGATCGAAACAAAGGGGATTCGATGTTGAAGGCTGTAGTTCGTCCCTTCTTCGGCGGGCCAGGAATGCGCGCGGGTTCGCGTCAGTCTACGAGGCCCATGGCTCCACTGGTTCGAGCGACGATGCTCGCGCTCGCTCTCGCCACTGCGGGATGCACGGGCGTCATCGAGGGCGGCGACGAAACGACCTTCCCGGCGGACGAAACGACCTCGGGTGAGCCAGGAGGCGGCAGCGCCGGTCAACCCGCTGCTCCAGCCGCTGGCGCAACCACGGGCGGGCGCTCAATCGTGCGTCTGCTGTCGCAGGAAGAGTTCTCCAACAGCCTTGAAGATCTCTTCGGCGCTTCCTTCACCAAAGCCGAGCTTCCCTACGGCGGCCTCGCGGTCACCACCTTCGCCAGCCCACCCGAGGACTTCGTCGGGACGAGCGACTTCGAGAAGCTCGCGCGGATCACCGAGCGCGTGGCCGGGCAGGTGGTCGCTAAGCACCAGGCCGGAGCGGGCAAGTGCGCCGAGACCGGCGACGCCACTGCCTGTGTCACTGGCGTTCTGCAAGCGCAGGGGCGGCGCATCTTCCGTCGGCCACTCTCGCCGGCAGAGCTGACCTCGTACACAAAACTCTACGAGACCGAGCGTGCGCGCAAAGGAAACCTCGCAGGGCTGACCCTCGCGTTGACCGGCATGTTGCAGTCGCCGTTCTTTCTCTACCGGGCCGAGGTTGGTGAAGAGACTGCTTCAGGGTTGCGCCGACTCTCAGACTGGGAATACGGCTCGGCGCTCTCTTTCCTCATCACGCGGAGCACGCCCGACGACACCCTCCTCAACGCGACCGAGAGTGGGATGTTGCAAACGCCGGAAGGCGTGCGCGAGCAGGTCCGCCGGTTGCTTGGAACAAAGCGCGGCCGCGAAGGCGTGATGGACTTCTACATGCGCTGGTTGAACTTTCAGCGCTGGGACGACGTGGAGAAGGACTCAAAGCTTTTCGCTACGTTCAGCTCCAACTTCAAGCAGTCAGCCCTGCGCGAGTTCAGCAATCTGATCGACCGCGAGGTGTTGTCGGGCAAGGGCAGCTTCAAGGAATTGCTCACGACCTCGAAGGGCTTTGTGGATACGCACCTGGCCGCTGTGTACGGGGTCAAGGCGCCCGCGACCCCGGCAGTGACGGAGCTCGATCCCACTACCCGCGCTGGTGTGTTCACGCAAATCGCGTTTCTGGCCAACACCAGCCAAGTTGCCGACACCGACGTCTTTCACGCTGGCGCACTGATCTTCAAGCAGGTGCTCTGTCAGCCGTTTTCGCCGCCTCCCGTCAACCCATTCGACACACCCTTCACGCCGGATCCCAAACTGTCCCGTCGCCAGAACTTGGAGCGACGGACCACTGCGAGCGCGACCTGCGCCGGCTGTCACCAATTTCTGAATCCGGTGGCGATGACCTTCGATGCCTACGATCCCATCGGTCGTCATCGGACGACAGCCGACGGACACGACATCGATACCCGGGGTGAAGTCACCCTCACGAAGGATGCCGACGGCCCTTTCGCCAACTTGCCAGAGCTGATGAAACGCCTCGCGAGCAGCGAGCAAGTCAGCGAGTGCCACGTCAAGCATTGGCTTGAGTATGCGTTGGGCCGCCCCAGCGACGAGGCCGACGCTGCGTCGATCGCGCGAACCCACGCGGCCTTTGCGGCCGGCAAGTTCGACGTGCTGACCATGCTGTCGGACCTGGTGCTGAGTGACGCCTTCGTTCTTCGCCGCAAAGTTTGAGGAGCCTGCCCCATGAAAATTCCAATGAAGACTCTGGGTAACCGTATCGAACGACGAGATCTCCTAAAAGCCTTTGGCTTCGCTGGGCTGGTGGCTGGATCGCTGATGGATCGGCGCCAGGCCTTTGCCAACGGCGGCACCCCGCCCCGTCGCCTGATTCTGTTCTACAAGCCCGGTGGTTTCTTCGAGGAGTGCTTCGAGCCCGAGCAGGTCCCCGGCAACGATGTTCCTCACGGTATGGTGACCTTCGGGAAAGTGCGCAAGGGCGCTCGCCAGAACGTCCTCGATGTTCTTGAGGATCCCAAATACGCCTCGATTCTCGGCGACGTCAACGTCATCGACGGTGTGGACATGCGTTCCGTCGCGGCACAGGACGCGCACCACAACGGGATCCGGGCCGCGCTGCGGGGGCGGCCCAACGGCGAAGGTGACGAGGGGCCTTTCCCTGGCATGAGCATCGACCGGGTGATCGGCCTGCACCTGTTCCCCGACGGCGGGCGCCCGGTGCACCTCAAGGCCGCGAACCTCAACGTCGGGGTCGGCAACTTCGGCAATCAGGCGTTGATCCGGGACTGCTCCACCGGCGGTACGGGCATCGAGACCACCTCGCTGTCAGGCGTTTGGGATGGTCTCTTCAAGGACTTCGTGCCCGGCGCTGCGGGCACCGCCCCGACGGGCCCCAGCCCCGCCCTGGTGGACAGCAACGAGCGCCGCAAGATCCTCTCGGGGCACTCTCGCGCCGAGCTGGAGTCGCTCAAGCGCATGCTGGGCAAGGACGAGCAGGCCTCGCTCGACCGCCACCTGGAGGCGATGAACGAGATCACGCGCCAACTCGAGAACGACTTTAAGGCGGCATCAAGCGGCGGCGCGAGCGTCATTCGCGGTGACAAGTTGCCTGGACGTCCCGAGAAAAACTACGATCCGAAACGGGATCTGGTGCCGCTGACTGCGGACATCGTCAACATCATCGCGCACGGATTCCTGTTCGACAGGATTCGAATCGCCACCCTGCACACCTTCGGGCACAACAACGGATCGTCGTTCTGGTTTCCCGGTTCGAATGGCAGTTACCACGGTGACGTTTGCCATAAAGGACGCCTACCCGACGGCAAAGGACAGATGTTCGTGATGCCCGCAGCGCTGAGCGCCGGACGCACACTGATTCGCATGTACCTCGACATGTTGTTGCTGCTCAAATCGATCCCCGAAGGGAACGGCACACTGCTGGATTCGACCACGGTTGCGACCTTCAGCGATATGTCCAACGGCGATCACGGGTTCAAGATGCCCACGCTGTTCCTCGCGGGCGGCGGCGGGGGGCTGTCCGGCGGCAAGAGGGTCTTTCGGACGGGCCGCTACATGAAGTACTCGAATCGCGGACACAACGACTACCTCATCTCCCTGGCCCACCTCATGGGGGTGACCGACTGGAAAGACGCTGGCGGTGCCCGGAAGCCACTGACCCAGATCGGCGCCGCTCGTTACAACCAGGGACCGTTGCCCGGTTTCGCTGGTTGATAGGACGACGCGTCCGACGCTGGCACATCGGCATCCGTGTGAGGCGTTCGGACGAAGCAAGGGAGGCCGGTGGACAGGTATAGATGTACCGGTCTGCAGTGTACATCCATACTTGTGGGTTTCAGCCTCGGCGGGCCAGTGTGATCTAAGAAAAGGGGATTCGATGTCAAAAGCTGTAGTTCGTCCTCGCGTTGTGCCGCGTCCTGTCTGCCGCCGAATGTTCCTCAGAGGTGTCGGTGGGGTTAGCGTGGGGCTGCCCCTGTTGCCCTCGCTGGCCTCGTCAAAGGCGTACGCCGCCGACCCGGTGTACCCGAAACAGCGCTTCTTCTGGGCCGGGATCACCGACCACGGCGGTTGTTACGACAGCAACATGTTTCCCGCGCAGTCGACCCTGACAGAGGCGCATACCTACGCGTCCACCGGGCATGTCGTGCGCTGGGGCCCCCTGGTCGGGACCAGCAACGGGGGCACGGTGAGCCTCTCGCCAGCGCTGACCGCGAACAGCGCCGTCCTCACGCCGAAGCTCATCGGCAAGCTGAACGTGCTGCGCGGCCTCGACACCGCGATCCACATCGGGCACCACAAAGGCGGCGGTTTCGGCAATTTCCAGGACAGCGTTGGCAACCTCGGGCTCACCCATCGCCCGACCTTGGACCAAATCATGGCGTGGTCGCCGTCGTTCTACGCCAACCCCGGCGCGGTCCGCATGCGCAGCATGGCATACGGGCCCTCCTGGGGTTTCTCGAATCCGTCCGACCAGACGGGGCCCGTTCAAATGGTGAAGACCGGTCTGTCCGCGACCCAGCTCTTCGACAAGATCTTTGTCGCGCCGGGCGCACCGACGGCGCCGGTTCAGAAGCGCAAGCCGATCGTCGACATCGTGATCGAAAACTACCGCCAGTTGCGCGACGGCAATCGCCGGCTGTCGGCCAGCGATCGCCAGCGGCTGGAGAGCCACATGTCGCGCCTCTCGGATGTGCAGAGGCGTGTGAACCAGCCGCCGGTGATGTGCGGCGATCGGCCCAGGCCGACCGCAGGCGTGAAGGGGAGCCAGATGAACGACGTGTTCGCCGTCGCCTTCTCGTGCGGCACCAGCGCCGTCGCCACGCAGACTTTCTTCGGGCTGGGGGGGGCTGGCTATCACCAGGGGACGGCGCACCAGTGGCTGTCCGTGAACTCCCAGGTGAGGGTGATGGACTTCTACCGGGACGTGTTCCAGAACTACTTCCTTGATCTCGCGAGGAAGCTCGACGCCATCGAGAACACGCCAGGACGCACCCTGCTCGACGATTCGCTGCTGATGTGGACGCAGGAATGCGGCATGGAGACCCACTGGCAGACCTCGATCCCGGTGGTCACGGCCGGCGCGGCCGGGGGATTCCTTAAGACCGGACGGTTCGTCGACTACCGTGACATGGTCTCTCCGGTGGGCCTGTATGACCTGAGCAAGTCCGAAGGGGGCGGGCGTCTGCCAAACCCCGACAATCAGGCTCGTCGCCATGGCCTGCTCTACAACCAGTTCCTGGCGACCGCGCTGCAGGCGGTCGGGGTGCCGCGTAATGAGTTCGAGCGCTGGGGACACACGGGATACGGCCATACAGGCATCGGATCGCCCGGCGCCAATGGAAAGCCTCACGCAGCGACGCGCGCCTACTACTCCCAGGGGAACGGCAAGTTCTTCCAGATCGCCAGCGAGCCCCTCCCCGTGATCGCCGGGTGAGCCGCAGGTCGAAGAATGAGTTCGAGCTGTTCATTCGAAGCGCAAGCGATCCGTTGCCGCAATTCATGATCTAGGTCGCGACTGAACCTGGCGCCGTGTCGCTTTGAACGACAACGACGTCATGTGATAATGGCGACCTCATGAACGGGCGTATGCCGCTTTCGATCGGGATGGCGCTATCGCTCTGGTTGGCTTGCGCAACAGTCGAGTCGGCCGAGTTGCCTGATCGTACGTTTGCCATCGAATCTGTCCGGAAGTACCCCATCCAGCGTGTGTATGCGATGGCTCAGGATCGGCAGGGCTTTTTATGGCTCGGTTCGGAGATGGGTATACATCGATTTGACGGGAACCGTTTCGAGATCATGTCGCCAAGGGGCATGGGCGCCGCCGTACATTTCGCAATCCTGGACGATGATCGCATCGTTGTGGTTCTTCGAAATGAGGCGATCGACTCGGTGGTTGAGCTTCGAAACGGCGAGTTTGGCCCTCTACCTGAACTTGGCGAGATTGCCGGTCACACCGTTTCGGACTTCGCGTTGGACCCGCGCGGCCGATTGAGGATCGTCCTCGAATCCTCTGTGGTCATCTGGGACCCAGCGCAGCATCCGCCCGTGGTCACGCGGGAGCCGGTGGGCAGCGGTATGCAGGAAAATTTGGCGGTGGCACTCGATGCGGGCGGGGCAAGCTGGCGTATCACGCATGGTGGCGAGATATCGAGAAATGGCACCGCGATGGCGAGAACTGTTGTCGGCGGTGGTCGTACCAAATGGGGCGGACTCACACCATTTCACGACGGGGTTCTGGTGGCGTCCGATGTTGGCCTTTGGTACCACGATGCATCCGGGTCGTCGCGATTTCGGCTGGTCGATCTTCCGAAAGAGTTTAGTGTCAACACCGCATTCGTGGATCGCAACGGTGATCTCTGGGTCGCCACGGACTACGATGGTCTGTATCAACTGGATATCAATCCGTTGCTGCGGTTTATCGACAGCCCGGACGGAGCGCCAGCCGGTGCAGCGTTTGGCATCGCGCGCGCGCCCGACGACTCGATCTGGTGGACACGTGGCTCGGGGCTCGGGCATATCACCGCCGGACAGGTTCAGTTCACCACGGCGCCCGACGAACTCAAGCTGTTTTTGCTGCGTTCGTTGACCGTCGACCTGCAGGGTGGTGTCTGGGTCGTTGATGGCAGCGGGCGTGTCTTTCGCTTTCACGACGGTATTTTCAGTGAAAGGGCGCTTTCTGAAGGGCTTGAGATCGACGTTAATTCCCCGATATTTCATACGCGGGACGGTCGAATGTTGCTCGGGTTGCGCTCGGGCGGTCTCGCTGAGTGGAACAAGGATAGATTTGTCATCGTTGAGGGCTCAAAGGTCGGTTGCCCTGGTGACATCGTTGCGTTTTCTGAGCCGCATGAGGGTGTCCTCTGGTTCGCGACCGCACAGGCCGGACTTTGCCATCTCGACGGAAAACGTTGGCAACACCTCGGGACGGCGGATGGTCTGCCGGAGAATGAACTGCGCGCAATTCATGTCGATGGAGATGGCGTCGTGTGGATTGGTGGCAACCACCTGGGACTATTTCGCTACGAGAACCGAAAGTTTGCGCGCGTACGGCTCGATCTTGATCTCAACCACGAGGAAATCTCCTCGATCGTCGAAGATCTGGAGGGATCTCTTTGGATTGCGACGCCGGTTGGCTTGTTCCGGATCAACAGGGCGGATGCAAACGCCATGGTCCTGGGTCATCGATCGTCTGTCCGGACCCGATCCTTCACGGTCGAGGACGGCCTACGTTCGCGGATTTTCATCACCAGATTCAGTCAGAGCGGCCTGCGGGACAGCGCGGGTACGATCTGGTTTCCCAATCTGCGCGGACTTGTGCAGGTCGATCCCAGACAATTGCGAACACCTCCCTTGCCAGAGCCGGTCATCGAGCGGATCCTTGTCAACGGACTGGCACTCCCCAAGGGTTCGGGCGAAGTCGAACGTGGGTCTGGCAACGTCATTTTTCGGTTCCTCGCGCCTGATCTGCGCAATGCGCACCACCTCAAATTCTTTCATCGACTGGAAGGGCTTGAATCGGAGTGGCGGGACAGCGGCGTGACGCGCGAAGTCTCGTATGCGAATTTGCCCGCAGGAACCTATACGTTTGCAGTCGCCGTTGCGGTGGCCGATCGTGACGAGCGGCGAGAGCAGAGGATGACGTTTGCCCTGATACCGCCCTGGTATCGCACGCGATGGTTTTACAGTGCGCTGGTCGTGCTTCTGCTGCTTGCGATGGTCGCGATACACCGCTTGCGCCTGATGCGCCTGCGTTTGCGTTTTGACATCATCAACGACGAACGGGCGCGCGTGGCGAGAGATCTGCACGACACCCTGGAGCAAAGCCTGGTTGGCCTGAAGCTACAAATTGAGTCCCTGGGTCGTTCCGCCGACGAGCCCCTGCGTGTTCGTAGTGGTCTTGAGCGAGCCCGAGATCTCGTTGGGCAGGCGATGCGCGACATGAAAGGATCCATCTGGGCATTGAGAATGGGCGCCGCTGGCAACCTTGACCTCGCCACAGCCATTTCCGTGATGGCTGGCCAGGCTTTACGAGGCACCGAATTGCGGTTCGCACTCGAAACTCGGGGGACGCCTTACCGACTTGAACCAGAGGCCGAACAGCAACTCTTGAGGGTTCTCCAGGAAGGGCTTACCAACACGATAAAATATGCGAAGGCGCAATCCGTCACCGTGCTCCTCGAATTCGGTGACAACGGTTTGCGGGTTGTATTCGGCGACGACGGGTTAGGTTTCGTTTCGGAAGGCAACCGAGGGCCAACCGAAGGTCACTTTGGTCTCTCCGGAATGCGAGAGCGTGCGGCTGTCCTCGGGGCCAATATCGAAATTCATGCCAAAATGGACGAAGGAACCAAAATCGTACTGGAGCTACCACAACGCTGGCGCCGCGACACAGGTCGGCCAAACGAACCAAATAAGGGGGGTCGGTGAATCAGAAAATTCGAATCACCGTGGTTGAAGACCACGCCATCGTACGCGAAGGCCTCGTGTCCTTGTTGCGGGGTGAGCCTGATCTGGAGGTGGTGTCCGCCCACGCCACCGGCGAGGAGGCGATCGCCGCCGTCGATTCGGACGCGCCCGACATCGTTCTGCTCGACCTTCGATTGCCCGGTCTCGATGGACTGTCCACCTTGAGTGCCCTTCGCGCCAAACGGCCTGAAATACGAGTGCTGATGTTGACAAGCCAACAGGGAGACGAGGCCATCTATCGCGCCTTGAAATCAGGCGCCGTCGGCTACCTGCTGAAGCGCCAGCCGAGCGAGGACCTCCTGAAGGCGATTCGTGACTCGCATGCTGGCGGCACAGCGTTTGCCAACGAGGTCTCAGTTGCGCTCGCGCAGCGTGTGTCCGCTGAAGAGGTGACCGCGCGTGAGCGGGCGATCTTGCGCAAGATCGACAAGATACACGGCAACAAGGAGATCGCCGAGGCACTCGGTGTCTCAGCCAACACGATACGCAATCAGATCGTGACGCTCATGGGAAAGCTGGGGGCAATCGATCGCACACAGGCGGTCACGATCGCCTTGCAACGTGGCATCATCGATCTCGGTTGACGCCGTCGCCTAGTAATGCGGCGGCTTCTCGTTCGGGATGTCATCCCCGGCGGTGCTCACCTGTGCGCGCAGGCTGCGCAGCTCGGTCTCCAGCTTCTCCACGCGGCGGGTGAAGATTCGCAACACATCGTCGAGATCCGAGAGCAAACGCTCTTGATGCGCGAGCTTTTCTTCGAGAACCAGAAGGCGTTGTTCGTCCATGGTGGGATTTCGTGTGGGTGTTCAGGGCGTGTTCAATATCTCGCGCACGGTCTCGGTCGCGGGCTTTCCGCGCGGCGTGTAGGACGTCGTCTCCGGGCCGCCCCATCCGTACCAGTTCCAGATGTAATAGCCCGCCAGCGACGGCGCATCGGCCCAGGCATGTTTCCATGACTCGAGGGCGTCTCGTTGTTCCTCGGGTGCAGGCTTGCCACCTCCGGCCTCGTTCCAGGGCTCGGCGGAAGAGCCCTCCCGCGAGCGGTAACCCACCTCGGTGAAGACGAGCGGTTGGCCCCTTGGACCCGCCCACGCCTCAAGCTCGGCGCGCAGCGCCCGCCACTTGCCCGTGAGACGCTTCACGTCGACTGGTTCGTCGAGCTTTCGCAGATTGAAGTAGGCCGTGACGCCCACCTCGTCGACCGCATCGAGTACCCTTGCCTTGCGATAGTTATCCCAGTTGGCGGAATACAAGAGGGTGCCCGAGAACAGCCCACGCACGCGTTCGATGACCGGCCGCCACGCATCGAGATCGCCGTCGAGCGACGACAGTTCGCTGCCGACCACCAGGCGCGTTGCACCCGTGAACGTTGCCAGCGCAGCGAGCTCTCCGATGCGCTCGGCGTAATTTGCGAACCAGGCCTTTCGATTGTCAGGCGCAAGGGTGCCACGCCATTCGTTCGGGGTGCGCGGGCGTGCGAGGCGCACAATCGGAAACAGGGTAACCTCAAGGCCAATGCGTCGCGCCTGCCGTGTTGCGTTTGCGACAGCCTCCAGCGTCGGGGAGAAGCGCGTGTGGTAATAAAGGCGCGTCGAGCCCGCGTGCTCCTGATAGATCGGGACGATGAGCGCCACGTGGCTCGCCCCGAGCGCCTTCACCTCCTGCAGCAGGGGCTCGTACGAGAAGCTCACGTCCTCGGAAAACAACCCAAGCGCCACGCCGCGCTGGCGCGCGATGGGGCCATAGGGGACGATTTGTTTGCCTGACTCGGCGGCTGGCGCTGCTCCATGGGCAACCTGGGCGGTGAGACCCAGAAAAAGTACGGCCAAGGTGGTCGAGGACGACCGGAACGCATGCATCGCGCGTGATCCTGGCACAAAGTCGCCCTACAATCACGCCGACCATGTTGAGCCCCATTGTTCTGAGCACCCTGACGATGGCACTGGTCGCGGCGGCCGAGCCCACAACGACCACGCCGCAGCAAAAACCGAGGCTCTGTGTGTTGACCGACATCTCGAACGAGCCCGACGACGAACAGTCGCTCATCCGACTCCTGCTCTACGCGAACGAGATCGACGTCGAGGGCATCGTGGCGACGACGGGTGTTCACCTCAAGACCCACATCGCGCCCGAACGGATCGTGAGGACCGTGGAAGCCTATGGTGAGGTCGTGGGCAACCTCTCCGTGCACGCCGGGGGCTATCCCTCGGCGGCCCTGCTTCGTTCGCGCATCAAGTCAGGCAATCCCGGCTATGGCATCAAGGCCGTTGGCCCCGGTCTCAGCTCGGAAGGCTCGCGACACCTCATCGACCTTGTCGACAGGGCCGACGACAGGCCAGTCTGGGTCGCCGTCTGGGGTGGCGCGAATACGCTCGCACAGGCGCTCTTCGATGTCCGGCGAACCCGAACCCGTTCGGCCATCGATGCGTTTGTGGCGAAGCTGCGCGTCTACGCCATCTCGGATCAGGATGACGCCGGGCCCTGGCTGCGCAAGACGTTCAAGAATCTGTATTACGTGGTCAGTCCGAGCGTGGTGGGTGGGAATCACCTGGAGTATTACGAATCCGCCTGGAGCGGAATCTCGGGTGACCGTTTCTACAAGAACGGTCCCGGCATCGATCTGGACATGGTCGAGAATCCCTGGCTGCGCGCGAACATCGCAGAGAAACACGGGCCGCTCGGGGCGCTTTACCCGCGGGTGGAATACATCATGGAGGGAGACACGCCGTCGTTCCTCAACCTCATCGCCAATGGCCTTGGTGCCGAGCGCGATCCGTCCTTCGGTGGCTGGGGAGGGCGCTATATCCTGCGCAACACGCGCGGCGAGGAGCGTCCCATCTACATCCACGATCGTGACACGGTTGTCGTCGGAAGCAACAGCTACACCTCGGCTCAGGCCACGGTCTGGCGCTGGCGGCGCGCCTTTCAGAATGATTTCGCCGCGCGCATGGACTGGACGATTCAGCCAGAAAGGACCGGCGCCAACCACAATCCGGTGCCGGTCGTGGAGGGCGATGCGTCGCAAACGGTGGTCGAGACGCGCGCGTTTTCCGGGACACCGGTGAAGCTCACGGCGCGCGGCACGTCGGATCCGGATGGACATGGATTGCGCTACCGCTGGTTCGTCTATCCGGAGGCAGGTTCGCTCAACCACGCGCAGTCAGCGGCCGTCGTCTTGCGCGGCGCGAACTCGCCCGAGGTTTCATTCGATGCACCTTCGGTCACAGCGCCTGCAACGATGCACCTCATCCTTGAGGTCGCCGATAGCGGCACCCCGAGCCTCTACGCCTATCGGCGTGTCATCGTGAACGTGTTTCCGTAAACAAGGTCATGATGCTTGACCGCTTCGAGGTCACGCGTCGCTAGAGGATACGGACGCCGCGAAGACCGTCGACAAGAGATGGCTTCGCGGCGACATTCTGACCCACGCGTGAGGCGTCCCTCAACGTCCGTTCCAGGTCGCCTTGATATCCAGCGAGTCCGCTGTTCGCGGCTGATCTGCAATGACGAGACCAACCACGACGCCAACCACCGCTGTGGCCACGACGTAGCTCCACCATGGTGGACGGGTCTTCTTGGGTCCGATGTGGCGCTTTGGTGCGAAGGTGGTCGGCAGGCCTTCCTCTGCCGAATCGGCGTGTACGGTGAGATCGGGATTGTTCTTACCGGCGTTGCCCGGCGACAGCAGTCCGGCGCGTTTTTCACCGGCGGATTTGCGTGCAGCGAGCGCGGCCACGCGTCCCGATTCGGGATCATAAAGCGAGTCGATGATCTCGGTCGCGGCCGCACCCCGATCGGAATCGAACTGCCAGATCCGAAGCATGCCGTTTTCGACCTTCAGCAGTACCAGGAGGTCCGCGCGTGCCCACTGGGCCAGCTGCGACAGCACTTGCGGGCGCTCGGTCGGATTGACCCGCGACAGAATGTTGAGCGCCGAGCCGATGAGTTCGGCGCGATCGGCCCTGATGCCAATCAACCGAAACACGGTTCGCTTCTCGCTCTCGATGAGCTCGAGACGGCGGAACGCCTTTTTATAGCCTTCCTTCTCGATCTCGATGAGGACCTCACCACGTGGACCCGTGAGCGAGCGGGGGGTCGCACCGACGCTGCGAAAGTTCAGGAAGATCTGGGCGTTCGCAGGTTCACTGTCGATGACGAGCTCGGTTGACTCGGCCGGATCCTTCACGGTCGCAACGTGGGCATCCCAGCTGGCCTGCGGAAAGCCCTCGGGGGGCGTTTCGGTGATGGCCTTCAGGCGACGTGCGCTGATCTGCAGCGTTTCGGTCTGCGACAACGCTTCTGCACAAAGCAGCGAGGTGGCGAAGACGCGGGTCAACAGCGGTCTCGCGACGTTCGTCGCGATCGAGCCCAACAACAATGACTCGGCCTCGGCTGCCAGGTTAAGCGCGAGTGGACAATCTCCGGCTGCCCGCGCGGACTCGGCCTGCTGCACCAGCTTCGGCGCGGACACCTCGGGTGTCTCGCCGGTTGCGAGCAAGCGCACCACAGACTCCTCGGTGATGGGCTGCGTCCCCGGCCGCAGGCGCTGCACCTCGCGCTCCACGCTCGCCACCACCGATTGCGGCAACGCAGAACCCGACAGGTTGACGACCGCGAACTTCAGATCGTCTGCGTGAACCGGCGTCGCAGCGAATGCGCACAGCATCGCCGCGGCCATCGCCGCCGTTGATTTCAGGACTGGAAGAATCGATTGAGTGCCCATACTTCGCGGGCCCGCAGACCGTTGAAGCGGACGCCCATCGCTACACTGCCACCTTGAGACGCTTCCGCCCACCGAATTTCGCCCGTGACCTCAATGGGCTCGGCCTGGGTCGTCACCGAAAATCGAACCCGAACGGCCGCCCGCTCGGGCAGGCCTTCGCTCGCCTGAATGAGCATCCCGCCAAGCGAGATGTTCTGGGTCGATGCGACGACAGTCTTGTCATCGGTCATGACCTCCACCTGTAGTTGCCGGTCGTAGCGGGGATCGGTTCGACGAAAATGGTTCGACAAGGTACCTCTGAAAGCCGTCCCATACATCGACGGCCGCTCATCAATACTAAACGAGGAAAATTTGGGGGGCAAACTTCCCGGGAAAGAAAACCACCTTTGATTACAGGTGGTTAGGTCGAGCGCGGGGTGACGCCACGCGTTCGCCTCTTATCAAACGTCAAGCTTTGGGGTTGACGGGGTGTGGCGGTACAGGCGTAACTGCGGCACCTCATGAATCCACTTATTGGCGTCTTCTTCCACTGGCTCGGCGGTCTCGCCTCGGCGAGCTTTTACATCCCTTACCGGGGCGTGAAAAAATGGTCGTGGGAGACCTACTGGCTCGTCGGCGGATTCTTCAGCTGGATCATCGCGCCGATGGTGCTCGCGACCTTGCTCGTCCCGGACCTGTGGGGAATCCTCGCGGCCTCGCCCGGACGAAACGTCTTCTACGCCGCCTTCTTCGGTGCGCTCTGGGGCATCGGCGGCCTCACCTTCGGGCTCACGATGCGTTACCTCGGCATCGGCATGGGCATGGCGGTGGCGCTCGGGTACTGTGCTGCGTTTGGGACGCTCATCCCGCCCATCTTCGAGGGTACCTTCGGTGGACTCGTCGCGAGCTTGCCCGGCAAGGTGATTCTGCTCGGCGTGTTTGCCTGCCTCGCGGGCATCTTGCTGTCAGGCCTCGCAGGGCGCTCGAAAGAGCGTGAGCTCCCCGAGGAGCAAAAGCGTGCGGCCGTCGCCGAGTTCAACTTCAAAAAGGGGATCCTGGTCGCGACCTTCTCGGGCATCCTGAGCGCCTGCATGTCCTACGGTTTGGCCTCCGGTGCGCCCATCGCTGCCATCGCGAACCAGAAGCTCGCCGAGGCGGGCGGCGCCGATCTCTGGCAGAACTTGCCGGTCCTGGTCGTGGTCCTGTGGGGCGGCTTCCTCACCAACTTCATCTGGTGCGTGATCCTCAACGTCAAGAACAAGAGCGGCGGTGAGTATTTCTCTGGTCAGCGCGACAAGCGTGCCGACAGCGTCGAGATGGCCGCAGGCGGTCATGGCCCTGCAGGTGGCGTTGCTGCCGTGGTGGCGCCGACGGGCGAAAAGGAAAGCATTCCGATGCTTCGGAACTATTTCTTCTCGGCGGTGGCGGGTGTCACCTGGTACCTGCAGTTCTTCTTCTACAGCATGGGCGAGACCCGCATGGGCTCCTTCAAGTTCTCGAGCTGGACGATGCACATGGCGAGCATCATCATCTTCAGCACCCTGTGGGGTATCGCACTCGGGGAATGGAAGGGCTCCGGCAAGGCGACCAAGCGCCTCGTCGCCGCGGGCCTCGTGGTGCTTGTGGCCTCCACGGTCATCGTGGGTTACGGCAATATGTTGAAGGTCGAGTCTGCGCCCGCGGGTGATGTGGCTCCCAGCGGACACTGAAAATCGCGCCGTATTTTCGGCCTCCTGGCCGCTTCGTCAGTTGACTTTTCCGTGACCGAAAAATCGCCTTGATTTCTGCTTGCCCTTGCCGAAGGGCAGCAGCAAGGCGGGTGTGAAAAACATGTCGGTGACGAGGGCGAGTGAGAGGATGAAGGCCGTCAGGATGCCGAAGTAGAAGTTCGGCATGAATGTGGCTGTGGCGAAGCTGGCGAACGCGCCGATGAGGATGCCGTTGGTCGACAGCAACGCCGGCCCCGAATGGCTCAGCACCTCTTTGATGGCCGGAATCGGCTCCATGCCCTGACGTCGCAGGTAGGAGAAGTTGGCGAGCACGTGGCTCGTGTCGTCGATGGAAATACCAAGGCAAATGCTGGCGACGATGACCGTGCCCATGTCGAGCGGCTG
>Ga0169931_10006900_pt1 | contig 16971 bp, 27 predicted proteins | sample Kivu_15m_20L_FD_129675 | JGI IMG/M metagenome (GOLD analysis project Ga0169931, IMG submission 129675) | Freshwater microbial communities from Lake Kivu, Western Province, Rwanda to study Microbial Dark Matter (Phase II) - Kivu_15m_20L... | ecosystem: Environmental > Aquatic > Freshwater > Lake...
AGAATTTTTAACATGATATAATAGAAACATATTCTTATCTAACCCCATCGGCATTAAACTACAATAAGGCCCATCCATTACTGTTAGCCCTATAGGGTCCATATCTATTTCTAATATAGGTACTACAACATCTTGTAGTTTTAATTTTATCTTTTTTATTCCAAATATATCGTTTATATTGTTCAAATTAGAATAAGTAGAATTAATAATAACATCATAGTCATTACATTCTCTTTTAGATGTAATCTCTTTGTTAAAAATACAATTTACTTTAGAGTTGCCGAGTTTTTGCTTTAATATGCTCTTAATTATCTTATAGTCGAAAACTGGTTCCTGTGTACGCAATGATAATGATAAATTTGAAGTATTTACATTAATATTGGGCCATTCTTCTATATAGTTTATATTAAGTTCGTCACAAAACCTTATATATTCGTCTTTTGTTACTCTCCCATTTTTTTCGATAAGATAATAATTTTTAAATGATGTATTTATAGCTTCCTTAAAATTAGTAAAAAACGATATCATTCCATCTAAACTTTGCCTAGCTGTTTCTATACTTCTTGGATAATGAAACCCAAAATGTAATCTGTTATGATTACACTTGGAAGCTTTATTTAGTATGTCGTCAGTTTGTTCTACTAAAGTTACATCATTTTTACTATCTTCTGATAAAACTATAGATATTGCTGTACCAAATATACCCGCCCCTATTACAAGAATCTTCATATCTTTAACGCTTCACTAATTATAAGATTCTTCCAGTAATTGAAATCAAGTTTCTCCAAACACCATTTAGTAGAACTTATTCTGTTATATTCTTTTGTTAAAAACTCTTCATCCCTAATTTGCTCCCAATCATCAACATAACAAATTGGCAAATCTGTATAGTATAGGGTGTTTATACTCTTTTTTTGAATAGGAATTGTATTTATATACATAGATTCCCAAGGTTGATGAACATCTATTCCGTTTCCAGGCGGACATATCATAAAAACATGATTATATAAGTTATAAAGATAGTTATCATAATTTATTCCATTTCTACCATATTGTGTTGATATATGATTAACTCCATTAGCTAAAGAATAAATATAGCCTCTTTCTGTAGGATTAGTTTGAATATTTAAATTTAAATAAACTAAATTCTTGATATCTTTATCTATTTTAACTATTTCTTTTAATTTATATATTTTATGGTCTTGAACAAACCATTCAGAGTTTTCCAAACCAATAGGTAAGGACTGTATTTTTTCGTGGCTATATCCTACATTTTGTGCAAACCATTTCTTCAAATTAGGTGGACATAAACTAAAATCTGCATCGCACCATCTTCTTTTCGTGTCAAAGATTCCTCCATCACTATTATGAGAAATTAATATGAAATCTGTTTTTGGGCATTTATTCCTAAAAAAGTCATCAACATCATGCGTATTACAATAAAATATATTCTTATCATCCGATAAGCTTCTAAATTTTTCGCCTTGAATATATTCCATGTTCAACCCAAATATCTATACAAGCATAAGCCATAAGACTCATAATATATCTTTATTTTTAAATATTGCATTCGCCTCTATTCCGAATCGGCTTTCAGATACTAAATTAAAATTATTTAATATATTAATAGTTTCATTTCTTGATGGCGATCCTATATAACTAGTAAAATTATCATTTGAGTATATTTCTGATTGTATATATTTTATGCCGTTCAAATATTTTCCCAGACCAATTAGCGCAAATGGCTCATAACCTTGAATGTCCATACACAACAAATCTATAGTATGAACGCCCAATCGCTTTAATTCGTCTTCTGCTCTGACTATATTTATATATGCGTAATCGTTCTCATTAGATTTGTCATTATGGATAAATAAAGATGACGCCCCTACATTTTCTGGATAAAAGTAGAATTTACACGATTGTTGTTTATCTCCAACACCATTCGGAATAAATTTAATTCTATGTTTATAATTAGATAATTCTATGTTTTTAATGCATTCGTCTATTTGTCGCGGATTGCATTCAAATGTTATTATATTCGCATTTGGAAACTTTTCTGCTAAAAAAACAGCGTCCAAACCGTCTCTTGATCCAAATTCTACTATGGTAGAAATAGATTCAATATCGTTTTTACTGTAAATATAATCAACTACCATTTGATAATCAGACATTAATATCTCCTGTTTTTTTAGAGTGAATATGTAGATTTATAATTTTTGAAGTAACTCCATTAAAAGTAGCAAACGGGGTTTTATCCATATTAACCTGTAATTTTCCCTCGTTTATAAGTTTTCCTATTGCATGATGATTACCAGCCCATCCTGGCGCATCACCACCATGAGTCCCATAAAGATATTGACCGTATGAAGATGGATCAAATATATATTCTTTACTTGGTATTGTAGGAAGGTCTTTGATTAAACCCGTTCTAGAAATACCGCTTAAAATTTGCATTTCATTCGGATGATCTTTAATTAAAGAATATAAGAAATCATTATTATACATTGCTATATCAATATATTCACATATCTCATGTAACGCTTGATACGAATTGCAATAAGAATATCCAAAAACAACTTCTGAATCATTACATCTAGTAATGTGTAAACACTTACTGTTTTGATCTATTGACTTTTTGGCCGTTTCAAACCCTTCGAATAAAATAACATCAGAATCAAAATGTACAAAATCTTGCGATCCTGTTTCTTTCATTATATCTAATAGAATAAATATCCTATATATCGAAGTTCTCCATAAAGGGTTTGGATCATTTTTCCAGAGTTGAGAATTCATAACCTTTAAAGTTAGGGTAGAAGCTATATCACTTAATAATAAATTTTCTATTCCATCTATTTTCTCTTGTGAATCTCCACAAAGATATATCTTAGATGATTCATCAGATTTTTTAACAGATTTAATACTATCTTTTAACCAGTCTGGATAATTACCTAGATGCACGAAAAAATAATTCATTTTGCCTGTATACCCCTTATCCAAGCATGTGAAGACACTAAATCAAATTGTTTACCAAGCTCTTTCATTTGTTCATCGTTTGGTATATAATTTATATCAATAGCTTTTAATTGTCTGCATTCACATATCTCTGAATGATTACGAAAAACCCAATTCCCATATAATTCCCATTCCGAGAATGGTGACTGAATTGTATAATCCATAGAATCTAAAAGTACATTAAAAAAATCTTTATTATGTAAACGTTCTATATAAGATATTAATTCGTTCAAATATTCTTTTTTAAACATCATGTGGTGAGATATAAAAGAAAAGTTCTCAGCATTCAGGCTAGTCATATATTTATAACACTTTTTATAGCAACTTTCATTTTCTTGTGGTATAGAAAATTGAAACTTACTTGTATTAAAGTCTATATCCTTTAAAATCATAGTATCTGAATCTAAAAATAAAAATGATTCTGTTAAATCTTCGATTACCTTATAAGAAAATAATTTAATTAACTGCTGATATATCCAAGAAGCCCTATACGCAAAGTGCGGACATTCAGTAATCCACCTTTGTTTAATTTGTTCAATAGTAAAGTATTTATCAAATGAGCTATCGCTTATATAGTTATACTCGTCAGGAATCCCCAAATCTATCTTATCTGGGGAAATAATATATACTTTTCTTTTGTTAGATAGGTTTCTAAGAGATTTAACCGATTGAATAAGATTATCCTTATCTTTAGGATGACAAGGTATTACAATATCAAATTTATCCAAGATTCCTCCAATCTCCATCGTGTTCTGTCCACTTTAGCCTCATAAGGTGCTCAGATACTGACCAGTAATAAGGATTAATAAGACTTCTAAGTTTATTAGACTTAAAGGTTTGCGAGTTATTATGCTCACACTCTACATTTATTTGTTTAAAACTCCATCCGTATTTCTTAACCCTATAATTGAAATCTATATCTAGCCAATAGAATGGCATACATAGCCAATCCCACTCTCCTATCTCTTTTAACATTTTAAGAGAGTACGTTATAAAAACGTCTGGGTCAGAATTACTACAATGATGGAATGCCCCAATTTTACTATCTTGTTTAGAATATTCTTCCTCTGAGGCTTCTATTAGTCTTAAATCCCCATCTTTTGTTAAGACCTCTGTATCATTGTGCATAAACATAAGATAATCCAGTTCTTCCTGGATTGCTATTTTTCTAATCCAATTATATGTTTGTGCCGTAGTAAGAGGTACAGACGGTTTAGATGTATTGAAATCAAATCCTAGCTCATTCTTTAGATAACTCTTTAAGTCATCATCTGAGTTGTCTATGATTCTTATATGGTCCCATGTATTTGGGACACTTTTTATAGCTTTTACGAGTAGATCGAACCTATTTACGCATGGTATAAAATTTAGATACTTCATAATGTCCTTTCTTAAAAATACAAGAAGCCGGAATCGAACCGACGAGTGAACTACAGATTGGAAGAGTTCCATTTTACCACTAAATTATTCTTGCACAAAAAAACCCCAGTTGCCTGGGGTTCAGTATTTATTCAACAGGCTCTGGACTTGGCTCTACTTCTTCAAGAACCATTACTCCAAGAGCACCAGGAAGCGGTGGGGCAATAGTATCAACAATGATAAAACTAAAGTCTCTAGCAGGACTTCTATTACCTGCATCATCTACATCAACCAAAGTACCAGTGATAACTTCATTGTCATTAGCTAGCATTTCAGCAGATTGCATAGCAGAACCATCTAAACCAACCATTACCGGATCAGAACCAGCGAGAGAATAAGTAAGCTCTCTCGCAACAACATCAGCAGCCGATTTTTCTGGCAGCACCAAAACGAACTTTAACATAAGACCTTCTCCATTTAAAACTTTTAACGAAAGTAACCCAGGTTTAGGTACTTTATTATCTAACCTAGATATAAAGTATACTAAAGCACAAATTTGTAATATAAATAGAACCGCAAACAATGTGAGCAAAAATTCTGTCATATTATCTCCTAGAAGGGGAAGCCGGAATCGAACCGACGACTTTTTGCAAAGACAGGCTTATGAGACCTGTTGGAGTTACCAACACTCATTCCCCAATATATTATATCGAGTTTACAGTATATACACTATCTAATTTCCAGTAAAAATGGTTTTTCTAAATCTTTTTTCTGGTTGTCGTCTAGATAATAGATATTTACTGTAATATTAGTCCAAATTTCTTCTATTAATTTATGAATGAAGGGCCAATGTCCACCGCTTCTTAAAGAGCCAAACGCAGGAGCGTGTATTTCGTCTATATGTCTTGTCTGACACATAAACCTAATCGTGTCCATACATTTAGCTAATGCGGTATATTTTATCGGAGTTCTATTGTACTCAGATATTATACCTTTTTGGGCAATCATATTTGCTATACATATATTGTCACAATTAATAAATTGGGTATCTCCAAGATTTAGTTTACTTTCTGTCAGATATCTAATTCTTGCTTGTGGAAAATGTTCACCAAGAGGAATAACGAAGCCGCTTCCCCAACTTTTTATGTTATTACAAATATGACATATAAGTTTTTGATTATTATTTAATCTTATATATTTAAATAAATCTCCTTTTACATATTTTATCGACAATTTTTTGCAATCTCCTTACAAGTATTGACAAAATGACTATGAGAATATATATTCTTCATCATATTTATATCTTTCCTTACCCATTGTACATTACCTTCTATATATCCTTTAGAGCTATCTATTCTATCTAAAGAGGCAGTACTTTCAAAAACTTTGTTACTTAAAACTATTTTTTTACCACAATAACAACATCTTTGGTCTTGTTTTACAAATAAATCCCATAAATATTCTATAGACACATCAAAACGAATTTTTCTAATCTCAGCTTTTCTTTTTATATTATTATAAAATCCTCCACTAATTCCTTCGTAACCCGTCCACGATTTATGAGTTTTACCGGATTTACAACCTGTCGGTATACAACCGCAAGATTTACATCTACCATGTATTAAATTAGATAATCTAGTATTTTTTTCTTTACCGCATTCACAAATACATTTAGTCCAATATATTAACTTTATTTTGTTTTTACTTTCATAATCTTTATAGATTTCTATAACTTTTAATTTACCAAATTTTTTACCGATAATATTAATGTAGCTAGTTTTGTTAGGAACACTTTTAGTAAAATGATTTGTATTAAAATTATTTTTTATATAGTCTCTATCTTTTTTTCTAAATGATAGTTTTGCTTTTTCTGACAGGTCCCTAAACGAACCGCTTTTATCAATAATATTTTGAAATTCTTTCTTATCTATAAGCAATATTTTTTTATTCATATATTCCCCATGTTGTAAATAATAGTATTTTATATACTATATTATACACACATGAAGAATTAATCATTTCTTATTCTTTTCTTTACTATCTTTAACCTTACCACAAACAGTACATCGCCATTCACCAGCTTTTGTTTCGTTATGAAGAGTTTTTCCTTCATATTTATTATTCTGGTATGTATGTCTACAACAATTTAAAGTTTTTGTATTGGCCATAAAATTCTCCTAAAGTTAAAAATGAACCCCTATCATAGCACTTTCAAGGGGTTCGGTATTGTGCCACTAAAGCAATTGTTATCGTGATATTCGTTTAATTCGGTTTTTTAATCTAATAACCAACGTGTTGCCATTACACCACAAGTCTGTAAAATTTGTCACAAGCAGACTCGGTTAGAATTGAACTAACATTTTACTACTGCCACAATTTGGTTTAACTTAGCCATTTCACACCTTTCTTATTATATGCTTCTCTTTATTAACGCTTGGAAAAAGTTTCGATTGCCCATCTTCCATACCTATAAAACACGTTCCGGAATCGCCATAAGCAACTATTCCCGTACTTTCTTTCTTTAATACAGTATATTTACCCGTTGGAGTAAGATTAACCCTAACTCCCCCAGACATATAATAGTCGCCCCCGCCCATCACTTCGAATACATCGTTTACAAGAAGATCATGCCAATTGAATTCCTCTACAGGCCCCTTATTTTCTTGTTCTAAACTCTCCAAGGTTTTAGTCTTGAAGTTATAGCCACAATCACATTGTAAGGTTCTAGCACCAACTATAGCCTCACAATGCGGACAAACCTTCTTGCCTCTTTCCCCGCTGGATTTTTCAGGCTTTTCTTTCTTTTCTATCCCTTCAAAGAAATTATAGCCACAGTTACATGTTATTGTACGTGGTCCGCAAGGATTTCCACAAGATTTACAGAACTTTTTACCCTTCATTCTGAACTTTCATAAATAATTCTTTGTGAACGAAGTACACCATTAAGATATTCTATCTCTTTAACGGTTACGTTATCATCTTTTATACCTATAACTCTAGCATATTCAAGGGCCTGTTGTTTTTTCTCTGCCCCATTGAATTTGAATACTCTAGTTTTATCTCCACTAGTTGATTCTACAATATATTGAAACCTAACCATTTACAATTCTCCTAATTTCTTCAATATGTTCTTTTAGAATTGTTACATCTAATTTTTCATGCTTTGATCTTTGATCAATAGCTCCATATTTATTTAAACCGTATCGACCACCATATCCATATCTTCCACCGCCTCTAGCCCATTTTTCATTAGGTTCGCCAAAATACTTTTTAGTTTTACTTTTTAATTTGCGCGGCTTATTCATCTAAAACTCCGCTTGGCTCTGGCCTGATTCTATAGTATACTGAATTGCGACAAAAACTTGGATTATCTGTATCTTCCCATTGAGGAGTTTCTTTAGATCCAAAATTTATCTGCATTTGTTTTCCATCCAACCATTGTTGTAAAATTCCGTTTGCCACCAAATCTTTAATTACTTGTTTATTCATTTTCTCCTCTATACTTTTCGGCCCAAGCGTTAATCCAGTGAATTATTTGTAGTAGTATTTTATTTTTCATCTTTAAACTTTCTTTAGTAATTCATTAACAATTGTTTCACAAGTATTAGCTAATGATTCTTCCGCTTTTATAACAATATCTCTTCCAAACCTTTCTTCAATACAACAACTATTTAATCTAAAAAACGGGTCTTTACCAGTAGAACTAAAAACATATTTTTGATCTTCGCGACTTAAAAGAGAAGCCGCTATATTACTCAACATAATTGCTTTTGTGTGTTTATCCATTAATTTCTACCTTGTATTCTTTAGTGAATATTCTTATTTTACCATCGGTTTAAGGTTTGTCAAGAGCTTCGCCCAAAAAAACATACGCCCAAGGAATCGAACCTTGCCAATCGGTTTTGGAGACCAATTCGCCAGCCTTGGAACATTGGCGTATATTAAAACCGTATTAATACATAACACGGTTTCAGTTAAGATTCTACTGACTTTCAACTGATTCAATATCAATAATATTATGATCTAATTGTTTAGACTCAAATAAAAAGAATTCTGGACTCTTGGCTTTATAAATTGACGGAGTTATACCTTCCACCCTTATACAAATGCCTTCATCTACAGTATTAATATTTGATAAAGGAATACATTGTTTCAATCCAGTATCGTAAAATCTTCTATTCATATAGATAGATTCGTCAAAATCTTTATGATAACCTTGCCATATTTCTGGTACATAAAGTAAACCATTTTTATTACAAAATTCTTTTACTTGATCCCAACTAAAATCTACATAGTATCCATTCTCATTTAACATGGCTATTCTATAGACATATAAATCAATATTCCCAGGTTTTACATTATAAGTATACTGAGGTTGAATAGCTTTTTTCCCAGACCATCCAATTAACTCTCCAAAAATCTGAATATTCTTTGGTATTATATCCTTAATTTCTTGAAGCTTTTGGTTCCATAGGTCGCAATCATAATAATGATCGAAATTATCGTTTGATTTAATATCTTTAATAACTCTGCGCGATCCTGCTAGTGTATCAAACTCTGTTTCTTGAACTTTAACTCCTAGAAACTTAGCTACTCTATCCATAATAGATAACCGTCTTTTTACTATAGTATTACCGAATCTACCACTTGATCCGTGAAGTTTGGCTGTGACAATTATCCAATCATTATCTTTGATCTTATGTTTATTTCTCCAATAATTTTCCGTATCATAATGTTCAATAAAATGAATTGACTCAACTCTTGAAAATTTCTTTTTAGAAACCTTATTACCTTTAGAGTATTGTCTAATTTCTTTAATAACATACTTACGACATACTTCGTTTCCGTTAATATGCGTAAATGTATCACCTTCTTTGAAGTCCTCAAAGTTTGCACCTAGATAAGCAAAACAAGATAGCGGCATAAATAGAGCCGTAGAAGTATTACCCCTTAGTTTAAGGCTTTTAACTCTTCTATTGTTCTCAATATAGCCAGACTGTTCTTTATCTGTGTTTAGTTCAGCATCCCTATATAGATTATTTGCTCTACAAAAATCATCAGATAGCTCGGTTTCTGTCACAAACAGTACACCTATTTCGCCTATATGATGATCTTTGCTTACTAAAGCAGAATAACCGAAAGCGGGAATAGATACAAGTTTATCCAGCCCAATACAATCTACAAGATTATGTATTCGTATTACTGTGGCACAATAATTAGTATTTTCACACGTTAGTTTCATTTATTACTCTTTTATTAATCTTCTAAAGGTTTCTGGAAAAAGTCTCGTATTATCTCTTTCAGGATCAGTTTTGGTCCAAGTCCGCCTAAAGACCTTCGATGTTATTCTAATTATATTACCGTTTTTGAAATAGTCAAGAGAGTAGACGCCATCTATTTTTGAAACAGTTATAGAATCTTTTTCAATTATCCACCCCTGACAGTCATAGCGGCGATAGTCGGGAGACCAACGCCAGAATATAAATTGTCTAAGTTCGGGTGTTCTTTCTACTATGTTATGTTCTATTAAATCTACACAAATAGGTTGTTCTCTAACATTTTGTTTTGCTAAAAGTATTAGTAATATTAATATTGTTTGCATTTTTGTTCAATCATATTTATTAATCGGTCTTTTGGTATTTCATCAATTTCCATATTTAACATACAAATTAATATTTTTAAATCTATAAAAATATTACTATTCTTATTTTCAAAATATCCACGCCTATCATAGCTTTTTATAGTAAAATCTGGATATAAACACCAACACATCCTATCCAAACAATAATTATTCTCAAGACTTTTAAGATGTTGAGGATTAATACTACCTTTAAGAAAACCAGGGTTGTTTTCCATAGAATGTTCTAAAAGAATCCTAAAGACCTCTAATCTTATGTTTTTATTTAATTTATCAGCCTCAAAAATAAGTGTATACATTTTATGGAGATAATTTATGAATAATGAAGAAAAACAAACATACGATCAAATTATAAAAGAATTACAATCCAAAGGAATAAACCCCAGTGATAGATATGATACCATTGGGGTTGGTGATGTTGTCGAATCTGTACTAACTAAATTTGGTATTACAGAAGATAGATTCAAAACATGGTTTTCGTTAAGGGAATGTAATTGTTCGCAACGTAAAAAATGGCTCAATGGACTATTTTCGTGGAGAAGATTAAAGAAAGAGTCTTGAACAAGATAATTATAATAATGAATGCTAAGTGTAGGTATAATATACATACTATGGCAAACGTCCTTCTATTATTCATCTTCCGAATCTATTTCATATCTCAATGATCTAAACTGTTCTCTTTTAACCCGTTTGTTCTTGGGTTTGCTCTTATCTTTCCTTCCAGGTCTATCTTCCTTGTAGGAATTGTATATTTGTTCTATCCTACGGGGAGATAGCTCGGTGTCTTCAGTATCACCTGAGTAATACTTACCTTCATACTCTATAATGTCCCAACCATTTATATTGAGAAATTCTATAGCCATTTTAATATTAACAGCCATTTACAGTCCTATTCCCATTTAACATCATCATCATCATCATCATCATCCATCCAGTCATCATCTTCATCATAATCATCATCTTCATCATAATCATCATCTTCATCATAATCATCATCGTCATCATAATCATCATCGTCATCATAATCATCATCGTCTTCATCTACGGGTATTACATTTGTTTCACTAACCCGTTCTGCATAAAGAGTTATACCCTCATTGTTAGCAAGCATTTCTGCTATAATATACAAGCAAGAAGGCTGAACATTACTTTGAGAGGACATAAATACAAATATAGGGTTTGCTTTTGCGGCAGATATAAATACCTCAGATTCTTGCTCTGTAGCTAATCTTAGACCTTTATCTGAATCAATAAAGTCTGCTATCTCTCTAAGGGTTTTTGGGTCTACATGAGCACCAGCATCCATTTTGAAAGAAACCATACAATCTTCACCACTTGAAACAAGTTCCTGCTTAACTAAATCCCCATCAACCGTAACACTCAATTCAAGAGTCTTACCAAATACAAAATTCTTATGCCTTGACATTTTATTCGCCTTTCTCGGAAAACCCACCGTACTCATTAATAAGTTCCTCAATAACTTCTAGCCATTGTTCTACACTCAATCTTGGTCCTGAAAGACGCTCTATAACAACGTCCCAATCAACACCGTCAATACCATCTTTAGTTATCCTACAAAGATAACATGATACAATATGACTAACAGCTTCTAATTGAAACCATCTGTCAGACTCACTTTCTACCAATTGAACATGGTCTTGTGCAAAATAGCACGTATAAGCTAAATGCTCTATACACAAACATTTTTGTGAAAACAACTTTTCTTTAGTCATTACAAAACCCTTTCTTTCACTCCATTGTACGATTTTGTTTAGAATTGTCAAGCAATAGCCACCAAGGTTTTCCTCTTTTTGTCCAGAAAGCCATAGATTTTCCGTTCTTATCTTTCATTTTACAGGCTTCATAATAATTCCTATACGCTATCACTGGATTTTCATCCTTGTATTCATCAGGCATAGCTTGTGCAAAACACAAGTTTCCAGATATAGGAAATTCTGGTTTATGAGAATAAATTGAACTTAATAAGTTGTAAGACTTATGCCATTTACCAAATCTATATTTATATTCTACACATAATGATAAATATAGACTACAAAGCCACTTATAATTCTCTCTACTTATAGCCGCCTCTACAACACAAGGATGTTTTATATGAGTCGGCCTATATAAGTTAGAATCATTTATACCGTTTAAATAACATGCCGTAGATAAAATTTGAGCAGATTCTAAAAGCATTTTTCTAACGTGTACATCTGTGTGATATTGCGCTGCAATGGCGGGATTTTCGTCAAGTACAAAAACATTCATGTAAGAATTTTTCTTTGTTATAAATTTTGATGTAGGAATTCGCCTCTTGAGTATTGTGGGTTATTATTATCCTATTGTCTTCAACAATCATACCAAGACAATATTCGTAATCGTGTCCTTCGAAATTAAATAAATGGGATTTTCTCTTTAGCTTTAGTGTTTCGTAATCTAGTATAACTAACCTGTGATAATACTTTCTCTTCTGTCCGCCTTGATAATCCACAACATGTACTATAAACCATATTTCATCACCAACAATATACCCCGCTGTTGAGCCTCTGGCTCCCCACAGTCCAGGCGTTATTCTATCTATTATAAGGTTCCTTCCTTCTTTGTCAAGATGTCCAACCTTAATTGGATTCCATTCGTACACAAATTTTGTTTCACCATTATGAGTAAAAGGAACCCAGTTTTTCTCACATATATTAAGTTGTTCATAAACAAAATAGGGTTTAGCTAATGGATTTAATCTCTTATACTCTAATTCAGGCTTTCCTATGTCATAATTACCATTAACCATAGAAATATCTACAAGTTTTTGATGCCACGTATAACACTTAGTTGCTATAAACTTTAGAGTTTCCCCGTCTTTATATAGCCTTATGTCTTCTAGACCATTTGTGTAATTTTGTCCTAAGCTTGAATCATTAAATACTTTATATTCTAATACATTAAAGTTATTATCATATTTTATGTACGAATTAATTGTATTATTATAACCAGCTATACTATTAAATCCCCCATTTGGGCTAAGTGCATAATTGACATTCCTTATATTAACTATATACCCATCATCTACTTTTAGAATTGATGGGGTACTATTGTTATACCCACCTATCTTAATTTGTGGCGGAAAGAATATAGTGGATTCTCTACAATTCTCCATAGACCTACAATAGAATTTGTAGTTTGATAACACATTTTCCTTATTTGTAGAAGGATGATCTATAAGTTTAGTGAATATAGACCTTACATCTTTATTTCTATCGACATAATAAGTACATATTGATAAAGCATAATCTATTAGATAATCATATATATCTTTGTTTATAAATAATATGTCACTGGCCGGATATTTTATATCTTTAGCAAGCAATAAGAGATTGTATGCTAAATGATACTCGGCGTTTTCAAGATATGTATTAGCAGCAAAATATATACATTCGGCCCTTAGAGGATTATACTTATAACCACGCATCCATGTTTCTATTGCAAGCTCTCTGTCACCTAATCTCTTATAGCATTCGCCCATATATTCGTAAGAACATGTAACTTCTTCTATCCAATTGCCGTTATCTATTCTTGCTTGATAATATGGAATAGCCTTATCATATTGTCCTATATCTCTATATGAGTTGGCAAGATAAAACATGTATCGCGGATTGTTTGGTTCATCCTTCAAACCCTGTATCAGAAGCTCGATATCTCGCTCAAATTTATTTGCTTTTGAGCCACCGTCACCAAAGTCGCATAGACTCACTTCGTTTAAATTAGAGCTAATCTTGCAATTATCCGAGACTATATATTCGTGAGTAACCCCAACATATCGCCACTTTAATCCGTTTTTAACTATACCCATGAAACTATAATCAAGTGGCGTATTTGTATATCTAATAGAATAACAATCGCTTGTCAGCTTATCCTTATCGAAGTCCTTAAACATCAATACTTCATCAGCATCACAAATAATAACATAATCTGCTTTGCCTTCGGCAGCGTTCAATGCTAGGGTTCGGTTGTGTCCAAAATTTACCCATTCGTGATTTAATATCTCACCAGGAATGTCCTTTAGTTCATCCTTTATAACATCAATTGTGTCATCTGTTGAACCAGTATCGCATATCACATAGTAATCTATGTATTTCTTTACATGCTGAAGGCATCTTCTCATATTCTTGCCTTCGTTCTTAACAATCATATTCAAACAAAGAGTCTTCATTACTTGCCTTCTACAAATAATATTAACATGTTCGCAAGAAGCACAAGAATTATAGCTTGAAGTACAAGAGTTAGCTTTACATCTATTCCCCAACGAGATAAGAATAGAGTGAATATAGCTAACGCAGCCATAGCGTTTAATACATCAGAAGGACGTATTGGAAAGTATTGTTTTAAGTCTTCTTCGTCTACGTCTGGTGGTTGATAAGGATTACTTGACATATCCAAACTCTAAACTTCCCTAGAATCTATTAGAATCTATATAATAATAAACGATGCTTCCTATAAGCATCGCTGTATCTTATCATTCACATGATTCTTAATTATTAATAATTGTTAAGATATAAGAATTATAGTTGAAAAATACGAAAACGCAAGTGAAACCGAAGGTTTTCAGAAATTTTTCGGAAAATAGTTTTGAACAAAGAAAATTATATTACTATTAGGTAGTCTGGGGGTTTTGGGTAAATACCAATCCAGTGTAATAATTATTTTGTTTTAAACTTTTTTCTTCTTCTTTAAGTCTTAACATTTCCTAAAAGAATCCTTTGTAAATCCGTGTATTTCTGCCTTAATTTTATCTGAAACTACAGGTTCTGTTATATATTCTTTTGTTAAAAACTTAATATAACTTTGAATTTCTGTATATATTGTTTCAGGACTCATAAATTCTTGAAAATTAATAGATTCAAGAGTATCATATTTAACCAAATTATATGTTTTAATTTTATTAAATGTATGGGCCGCTATAGTAAAATTATTTTTATAATCTTTTGTAACTATAAATATAGGAGTTGAATACTTAATAAAGATAGAATCATCTTCTTTAACACTTATAAGTTGTTTTAAATTATGGGTATTTTTACCAAATCTATTTTCTACAACCTCTTTAGTATAATAGAAATTAATAAATGATTCCTTTAATTTATAATCATAAAAACTAAAAGAAAATGCGTTATATATCCTACCGCATACACCTACACTAAATTGATTAATACATTTACTAGGATTTTTTATACCGGTATCAATACTATTATCTATTTTAACTATCATATTACGATAGTAAGGCGTCATATCATAATCGGCATACTTTTGCATACTATCGTAATAATCTCTAAATTTTGATACAATTCTCATAAATTTCCTCAAAAGGAGACCCTGCTTTTTAAAGCAGGGAGGAATTTTGGTGTATAATACTATAGGGAGCTATAGTAATGTACAAAGTTCAAAAAAATAAATTAAAAATACAAGGTGAACAACTTCGTTTAATTAAGCTATTATCAATTAGCTGTACCAAATTATACAATGTTGGAGCATATTCTGTCAAATCACATTTTGAAAAAACCTCTGAATATTTGCCGTATGCAAAAAATTATCATGCCTGTAAAACAAATGAACATTATAAATTATTATTAACAGATATAGGACAACAAATTTTACGCTTTGTTGAACGAAGTTATAAAAGTTATTTTTCTTTGCTAAAACTAAAGAATTCTGGCAAATTTTCTGATAAAATTAGTCCTCCAAAATTTAAAAAAACTGATTCCTATTCTGCTATCACGGTTCAAGGAAGATCTTCAAAAATTAAAGATGGTTATGTAATTCTTAATTTTAGCAAAGAATTTAAAAATAAATATAATCCAAAAATAAAGCAATTAAAATTTAAAATGCCGCAAAATATCAAAGTTGAAAAACTACAGGAATTAAGAATTGTTCCAAAATTTAGTGGTAAAGAGTGGGAAATTCACTTTGTTTATATTGATAATACAGTCGTAAATAAAGTTTCTGGTAATAATTCTTTAGGAATTGATTTAGGCGTTGATAATTTTGCAGCATGTTTTAATGGGTGTTCTGGAGATTCTTTTATACTTAATGGTAAAAAAATTAAATCTATTAATCAACTTTATAACAAAAGAAAGGCAAGACTTAAAACTAATTCTCGTAAATTTATAAATAACTCTAATAAAAGAGAAAATTGTATAAATGACATTTTCAATAACTATGTTAATCACATTATTAAATATTGTAGAGATAATAAAATAACAAAAATAGTTATTGGAGAACTTAATAAATCAAGTATAAATATTGGTAAAGTTAATAATCAAAAGTTTTATTGTATTCCTCACGGAAAATTTATATCCAAATTAAAAAATAAATGTAGCGTCAATGGCATTGAAGTTTACTTACAGGAAGAAAGTTATACCTCTAAGTGTTCGTTTTTCGATAATGAAAAAATAGCCAAACATGATATTTATATGGGTAAACGTATTCACAGGGGATTGTTTAAAACAAAAAATGGATTATTAGTAAATGCAGATGTAAATGGAGCAGCTAATATTTTAACAAAAAGTAAGTGCAGACCTTATAGGCGAGCATGTAGCGGATTCGTGGCTAATCCTGTTAGATTTTTCTAACGAAGCCCCTGTTTTAAAACAGGGGAGCAGTCACTTTATTCTCCAAAAATTCTATAGGCACAGTCGTTTAAATAAAATTTCAAAGAAGTGGCCTAATGGAATAAAGGTTGATTTAACTTATTTAGATATTAAAAACCAATATCTTAAACAAGAGGGGAAGTGCTTTTATACCGGAGAATTTCTTAGACTACCAAAATGGCAGATTAGTCGGCCCGACTGCCATTTTGGCAGTCGTTTTTTCTATTTCTCCATTAAAATATTGACATCTTCTTCAGACAAACCAAGAGCTTTTGCTCTTTCTATCGCGGCGATTCTAGCCTCTTTTTTAGTTTCTTCAGC
>Ga0169931_10006901_pt1 | contig 16971 bp, 18 predicted proteins | sample Kivu_15m_20L_FD_129675 | JGI IMG/M metagenome (GOLD analysis project Ga0169931, IMG submission 129675) | Freshwater microbial communities from Lake Kivu, Western Province, Rwanda to study Microbial Dark Matter (Phase II) - Kivu_15m_20L... | ecosystem: Environmental > Aquatic > Freshwater > Lake...
GCCTGGAGAACTATTAGAATATCTATAATAGATGCAATTTGGGGTAATTAGTGTATAATTTTGCCCGTGTCACAGATATCATTAAAAAAACGTTGTTATGAGCGAACATAGTCAGCAAAAAGAGCTATTAGATTTAGTTCTAAAAGCCCAAGCTGGAGATGAAGCAGCTTTTGAGAAACTCTATAATGAATGCTATGAACCAATATTGAGGTTTATATCTTTTAGGGTGCCTACCCAGGATGATGCCGAGGACTTATCTCAGCTGGTATTTATTAGATTTTATAACAACCTTCAGAACTGGAAAGATCAGGGATATTCTCCGATGGCATACGTATTTACTGTGGCTAGGAGTGTAGTTGCAGACTACTGGAGGGCAAATAAAAACAGAAAAGTTGAAAACTCTGAAGATATCTTGCCCTTGTTGGTGGATTCAAACAGTAGGCCAGATGAGATTGCTCAAAGCAATGAGGCGACTAAAGAAATCATTATGGCCATACAGCGTTTGCCAGATAATTATCAAGAGGTAATAGCACTAAGGTTGATTCAGGGCTTAACAAATCCGGAGATTGCAAAAATAATTAATAAATCAGAAGTTGCAACAAGAAAATTATATTCAAGAGGCATACAAAAATTGCGAAAAGAACTTAATGAGAAAATTTATGAGTAAAATCGATCAATTAATTGAATACTATATACAAAACAATATTAAGTTTGTTTCAAAAAGTGACACAAAACAGCTTAGTAGCGCTGATATTTCTAAATTACATAAAGTTGCTAAACTAAATAAGAAAATAGATTCTATTAAAGTTTCAGAATCCTTTGGTAAAAATTCATTCAAAAATATTTTAATAGAGCTTGATGTTACAGATGACAAAGAAACTCAAAAATCATTTATATTTTCAAGATTTGGTTTTGGGGCAATCGCTTCTTCTGCGCTACTTATCGCGCTGATGGTAGGCGGCTTTGGCTTTTTAAATAACTTCGGTATGGACAGAGATGATAACAAACTCTCCACGATTACTTCCGACGGCAGTGTTAAGAGTATAAATAACATAAGTTTAGCTGATGTAGAAGCAGAAAATTCGCAATTGGATACCGAGGCCGCAAATCTATCATCGGTAAAGTCCGAAATGATTACAGACTCCAATGTAGTAGAGGCGATAGATGAAAACTTTTAGCATAAAAACATTCATTTTCGCGCTAGGCCTAATTGTATTAGCTTTCTTATTGGCACCCTCGGCCAGCGCACAAGAAAAAAATAATTTTTGTGCTAAATTGGGTCAAGGTTCTCAGCAAATGATTGGTCGAATGCAAGCTAAAAAGCATTCAAGAATTGAGCCTAGGATTATAAATGAAAATAAAATCAATTCAATAAGAGCTCAAGCCGACTCAAAAAGAAGTGAAACATATACAAAGCTTTATGAGAAATATCCTAGTGAAGTGCAAAAACAGGCAATAGATGATTACAAAACTACCATTGAGGATGCCCTAAGGGTTAGAAGAGAAAAAACAGACGTAGCAAGGCAAGACTTTATTAAAAAGGCAAACTCCGTAATTAACAGTCATTATGAGATTATCAATTCAGAGGAAACAAAACTCATTTCGGCAGTTCAAGCAGCTAGCCAATTAGCTGCCGATTCTTGTGCGGAGGGTAAAGATCCAAAAATTATTGCGCAGACATTCAAGCAAAGTATGACAAGCTTAAAAGGAGAATTTAAAGTTAATAATAATAGCTTAGAAAATAATAAAACTGAGATTGATCAACTATTGATAAAAAGAAAGCAGGCTATAGATTCAGCAATGGCCGAGTTTAAGTTGTCGCTAGAGACAGCAAAAAATAAGCTAATAAGCTCATTAAAATAGATTAATTTCATTAAATTCATACTACAATTAGTATTATGAATAAATTGCTCGCAATAGTTGGCCAGGCTGGAAGTGGTAAAGATACTGCAGCAAATTATATATCTAAAAAATATGGCTATAAACACATTTCTACTGCCGATATCTTAAGGAGCTATATTAATAAAAACAATTTAGGCGATTTAACCCGCGAGAATATGTCTAAAGTAGTTGAAGAGTTAAGAGCTAAAAAGGGTAATGATGTATTAGTACAGATGGCACTCGAGAATTATAAAGATCAGAAAGTTGTTTTATCAGCGCTTAGACATCCGGACGAATCTCAGTTAGTTATTCAAAATCATGGAATAATTATTGATGTTTATGCCGATTTTGATAGCCGCTATTTACGAAATTTAGAAAGAAATCGAGAAGGTGATAACATTGATAAAATAAAATTCCAAAAGCTTGAGAAAAGAGAAAATTCAGGGATGGGCTTTGATATCAATGGAGTCGAAAACAGCGCTAGCTACAAAGTACAAAATAACGGATCTTACAAAGATTTTTACTCTCAGATAGATGAAATAATGAAAGCCATAAGCTGATTGAGTAATTATACATATTTTTTGGTAACATATAAGTGATGAAGTTTATTACTAAAATATTACAGGCCATTCTGTTGATAGTTTTTTTATGCCTGGTCTACTCTCTAAGTATAGTAGGAGTATTTTCTTCAAACCAGAAACTAACTAAAATATTGGATGAGTCAGGTTTTTATCAAGCCTCCTCTAAGTTAATGGCTGAAGAGTTAAATAAGCAGGTAAGCTCTTCGAATTCGCTACTTAATGAAGCTATCAAGAATAGTATTTCAACTACGGTTAATTCCGATGTGGCTAAATCAGTTATTCAGCCGGCTCAAATTGTACTCTTAGAGTGGCTTAATAACAAACAAGACAGCTTGAATGTGGATTTAGATTTACTTCCCATAAAAAATAAGGTGAGCCTAAAGACCACCGACAACCAAGTAAGATTTGAAATTACTAGACTGTTACCAGATAGTTTTATTCTGCTTGATGATTCGAAAGATGAAAGCAATATTCTCCCTCAGCTTTTAAGAGTAAAGGAGCTGTATAGATCACTAGAACAACTTATTCCTTATCTCTGGCTGGTACTTGGATCAACCATAGCTTTATTGTTTTTGTTAAACCTTCGCTTGGGCAGTAAAAAAATCAACCGTATCTTAGTGCCAATTATTATTGGATCTGTTTTTGGGATTATAATTGCACTAGGATCAAGTTTTGCATCTACCAGTATCGGCTTGGATATAGCCTCTTCCAGCGGCATAGATAATTTTCAACTCCTAACAAAGCTTTTGCTTACCATCGCTAGGGATACATTTACTATTTTTGCAATCATCTCAGTTGCTAGCTTGGCCGGCGTTTTTATAAGCAAGGCAGTTTTTAGAGGTAGAGATAAACATCTCAAGAAAAAGAATAAAAAGTGATTATATCTCCCTGCGTTTTTCCCAGCGAGGCTTCTTCATTTCGTAATTTAGCATAGAGAAAAATATTTCAAGAATTAATATAAGACTACCAATCGGGTATAGCAGAGTGCTAGCAATACTTTGCTTGGATTTTGACATAATTATGAACCTGTTTAATAAGAGTATGCCACAACCAATAGCAAGTAGCAGGGTTCCTTCATAAATTCCTAAAAGCAGTAAAGAACAAAGCAAAACAATCGGAAAAATTGTAATAAATATTCCCAAAGAAATAATCGTTATGCTGGCGGGCATATTAAAATGTAGACTAGGATAAAGTCTTTGTTCATTATATTCTCTTAATTGGCCAAGCTCAGAGCGGTTTTGGCTAACAGCTAAATCACTAGCTGAATAAAACTCAGATACCAACCCATTTTGCTTGGCTTTGTTTGCTATATCCAAATCTTCAATTGGACTTTTTTTGACTATTTCAAAGTCGCCAATTTTTTTAATTGAACTCTTTCTGAAGGCAATAAGACTACTGAATGCTGTGGCCAGAAGTGGCTTTTTGTTAGTTATGTAGGCCGATGGGTATAGACCAAAAAGAAAATAATGTTCTTGACTCATTATTAATTGTTGCCAGAAGGATTTGTTTTGATCGGCTGGCAGAAGGGATGCAAATTCTAGTTTTTTTGAATCAAACATACTGGCTATAACAGATAACGTGTTTGGTAAAAGTAACGTATCGGCACCAATTAAAACTACTAGGTTGGATTTAGTTTTTTTCAATAGTCTCTGGCTTGCCCAAGCTTGTAGGCTCCATCCTTTTTCGGGTTTCGGAATATCAATAATGTGTAGCCTTGGATCTTGATAGCTTTCAGCTATTTTTTGAGCAGAAGGGTTGTGGTCTAGATTTGCATAATATATGTCTAGATTTGGATAGTTTTGACCAATCAATGCCAAGAAGGTTGAGGCTATATTATCTTTATTGCCTATTGAATGCATTATAATGTCTATATGCGGCAAGTCGCCCAATCTCTTCGATTTTGGTCTAGAAAATTTTAGGTAATTATAAATTACAAGCATCAATTGTGCTAAGCCAAAAGTTACTAAAAATCCTGCAAAAAAACCAACTCGCTTTAGCCCTAATCCAAAAGGGTCATATATAAAAAGCAAAAGCTGGCTTAGCCAAAAGCCAACTATCAAATTCAACCAAATAAAATTTTTCCAGGCTCTCTGATACTCTGGGCTTTTGGCATCAGACTTATATTTTCTAAAAAACAAGACATTTAATGGGTATACCGCAAGAATCAAAGAAGCTAAAAGTCCCCATGGGTAATAAAAAACAGCCACTATAGTGCAGCATAAAGTATAGAGCAATAAAGAGTAACTATTGGTAAACTTCGCTCCTAATTTTGTTGCTACAGAGTTTATATTTGCGGCCCTATCAGGTTTTATATCTGGAATAGCTCCTAAGGCTTGGGATGCGGCGCCCCAGAAGAAAAATGCTACCACTGCAGGCCACGGTAAGGCTGTACTTCCGGCATAGAAAACACCAAAGACCAATGGCAAGACGAAGTGAAGGCTAGAGTTTATAGAATCAAGGATTGGCACTTCCTTAAATCGAAATGGCTTGGCAGAATAGCTGAAAGCAAAAAATATAATTGCAATAAGTGTGATATTGCTTTGAAGGTTGCCGCTCCACAAAAGGTATAACACAAAAGGTAAATTTGAGAACACAATTAAATAAAACATAAACTTGTGTTTGCTCTTGTCGACCAGCCCTCCCTCAATTGAGTTTTTACGAGGGTTTTTTATATCTGATTCGTAATCATATATATCATTTACACCATACATCAAATAATTGTAGAAGAATGTAAAGTAGGCTGTTGCCACAATACATTGCAAATTAATACCACCAAATGAGATCACAAAGCCAACAAAGAAGGGGACAGCCGTATTTAGCCAGCTAAATGGCCTTGAAGTGGCAAGCACCTCTTTAATGTTTGGTCGGTTTTTGTGGGTGGTCTCTTTTTTCATCTGATAACTTTTCGAATAATGGTGGGAGCAGTAACAATACCATTATTAAATATCCTATATCTTCAATAGGAAATGTTAATATTTTAATTCCTAGAATTGAGTTAACATTATACATCACTATCGGAAGGGCAGTAAGGTAGGTATTAAAAATAATCATAGCAACAAAACTTATAAGCGCGGTGTAGCGCCAGGCTTTATTGAGGCTTAATTTTAGTTTGTATATATAGCCCACTAGAAAAGCAGTTAATAAAAGCATGATTATTAAAAAACTATACTTAAACATCTAGATACTTTCTTTTTAAAATCTGATAAATGTTCAGAGTAAAATAGCACAACATAAATATAAAGAAGAATTCTTCAATAGGGAGATTTTCGCTACCAATAAATAGTCCTGACACGTATCGAGTATTAGTAGAAAATATTTTCCAATTTATACCTACAATATCGGCAAATAAAAGTAAGGACATTACTATTAGAGTACTCTTGAAAGCAGCCCTTGGGTACTTGAAAAATGACAGCTTATATTTATAATCTAAAAGCGTCATGCCGACTATGCTAAAAATAAGTATGGTCAAATAGGTGTATTTCACAGTATTATTATATGATAGTTTATAAATCTATGGAAAATAATTCACAAAAATCTGCAATAATTGTAGGAGGTGGCATTGGTGGTCTTTGTACTGCTGCGAGACTTCTTAAGAATGGGTACAAAGTTACTGTTATCGAAAAAGAAGACAAAGTGGGTGGTAGAGCCAACCGTATTGAAAAGAAAGGCTACACTTTTGATATGGGCCCAACTCTACTGATGATGACAGATGTGCTATATGACACATTCAAATATTGTGGCAAAAATTTCGATGATTACATCACCCTTCTTCAATTAGAACCAAACTACAGAGTCGCCTTTGCAGACAAAAGTAAAATTACAGTGAGCAGTAATCTTCCAAAGTTTAGCTCAGAACTAGAAAAGTTTGATCCAAAGGGACCAGAACAGTTTTTTAAGTTTTTCTCCGATGTTTCCGCAATGTATCGAATATCAAGAAAAAGTTTTATAGATAGAAACTTTAGACGCATAACAGACTTTATTAATCCTTTAAGCGGTGCTCAACTACTTAAGAGAAGGGGTTTGAGTAAGTTGTATGATTTTGTGGCTTATTATTTTAAAGATGAAAGATTAAGGCAGCTATTTAGCTTCCAGAGTATGTATTTGGGCGTTAGTCCACATGAAGCCCCAGCGGTCTACAGTATGGTTAGCTATATGGAGACGGGGCTGGGTATTTGGTACCCAAAGGGAGGTATGTACTCTCTTTCGATGGCCATGGAAAAGCTCGTAAAAGATTTGGGTGGTGAAATTTTAACTTCCACGTCTGTACGGGAAATAATTATTAAAGACAAAAAGGCAGTTGGTGTAGCGTTAAATAAAGACGCAGTAATTAATGCAGATATTATAATTGCTAACGCAGATTTGGTCTATGCACAAAAAGAACTAATTGATGAAAAACATCGGCCTTCATCCTCAAATCAGAAACTAGACAGTTATAAGCAAGCAAGTTCAGCCTTACTATTCTACTGGGGGGTTGATGATCCCTGCGAACAGATGTTGCACCACAATGTTTATCTTTGTAAAGATTTTAGGGCTAATTTAGAAGAAATATTTCATAAGAAAAAACTACCCAAGGATCCTTCTTTTTACACCTATATTCCCACAAAGACTGATCCAACATTGGCACCGAAAGGAAAGAGTGTATTTTATGTGTTAGTGCCAGTTCCAAACCTCGACTCAAAAGTTAATTGGGAAAAGGGCATCAAAAGGCTTAAGAAGCAAGTTATTTCAAGACTCAAGACGGAGTTTGATTTAGATATTGAGAAGAAAATTAAGGTTGAATCTATATTTACTCCCGAAGACTTCAAAAATAAATACAACCTGCATGTGGGTTCCGCCTTTGGGCTCAGCCACCACTTTTTCCAGTCTGGATATTTTAGACCACACAACAAGAGTAAGGACATTAAGAATCTTTACTTTGTTGGCGCAAGCACCTACCCAGGTGGGGGAATACCAATGGTAACTTTGAGTGCCAAGTTAGTTACCGAGAGAATTTTAAGCGATGCAAAATAATAACGACATTAAATACCTGAGTGAGCTAAGAGAGCTCAACAATTATGTTTCCAAAGAGATAGATAAAAGGCTAGAGAAGTTTTTTAATCAAAAGATTGCAGAGGCTAAAAAAATTGACCCCATCTACGAAAAACTTTTATTAGATATGAAAAAGTTTATTCAAAGAGGTGGCAAAAGACTAAGGCCAACATTAATGCTCTTAGGCTATAAAGCAGCATCAGGAACAGATTTTGAGGCGGCCCTAGATGCCTCTCTGTCTTTAGAGATTTTTCATAACTTTGTATTAATACACGATGATGTTATGGATGGTGACATGACTCGCTATGGAGGCGCTAACATGACGGGCGTTTATTTTAAAAGATTCAAAAAGCAATTGCCTGAAAATAATGCCAGGCACACCGCCGAAGCAATAGCTATATTGGCGGGGGAGCTAAATGAATTTTTTACTTTTGAGGTATTAACAAAGCTTGATTTTGAAAAAGAGGTTATTTTTGAAATGATGGCGCATTTCCAAAAAGTTCTATTTGAAACGGGTGCCGGTCAGCAGCTCGATGTTATGTCTAGCAGAAGAGGAGATTTAAATTTGAACAAAATAGAGAAAGTTAATTTTTATAAAACTGCACAATACACCGTAACCTCACCCTTGCAGCTTGGCGTAATCGCTGCCGAAGGGGACAAAAAACTAATGAACACCTTCGCTGATTTTGGGGCCGAATTAGGCAAGGCTTTTCAGATAACCGACGACTTATTAGGTATGTTTGGTTCTTCTAGACAAACTGGCAAGCCAGTTGGATCAGATATTCGCGAAGGAAAACAGACGCTATTAATGTATTATGCCAAGAAGCTGGCCTCTCCGCTGGAATGGAAAGCTATAAGTACAAGGCTAGGTAAAGAAAATATCACCTCAGAGGATGTAAAGATTGTGCGCTCAATACTTAAAGAATGCGGGGCTCAAGCTAAAGCAGTGGTAGCTGCGGAAGATCATCTGCAAAAGGCTCTCGGGATTATTGATAAGATGCAAATAGAAAAAGATACAAAATCAATTCTGATTGCGTTTTCTCATTACTGCGTTGTTAGGAAGAAATAAAATGTTGAATATTCAGCTTTATGAAAAAATAAGTTTGAAAGTCAGCAAAGATATTACTGAGACATATTCGAGCTCTTTTTCTTCTGCCGCTAGTCTTTTAAGTCCTGAAGTGGCAGATTCGATATATGCAATTTATGGTTTTGTTCGAATTGCAGATGAGATAGTAGATAGCTGGCGGCCAAGAAGTATGGAAATGTACATCAATGAGCTGTCCAACGACTATAAAAGAGCAGTTAAGAGTGGATTTAGTGTAAATCCTATAGTGCACAGCTTTGCATCGGTTGTTCGTAAGTACGATATTCCTTTAGATCTTGTAGAGGCTTTTTTAAGAAGTATGAAGATGGACATCAAGAAGAAATCTTACTCTTTGGAAGAGTATAAGACTTATATTTATGGCTCTGCGGAAGTAGTAGGACTAATGTGCACAATGGTTTTTGTTAATGGCAATAAGAAAAACTACAATTCTCTTTTACCTGCCGCAAAAGCTTTAGGCGCGGCCTTTCAAAAAATAAATTTTTTAAGAGATTTAAACGCTGATTCTTCAGGGCTTGGGCGTCTGTATTTTCCAGGCAAAAATATTCGTCATTTTAGCGAGCTCGACAAAAAAGAAATTATTTCAGACATCAGTAAAGACTTAGCTTTAGCAAAACCTGCCTTGAAAAAACTACCAGCTTCAAGTAGATTTGGCGTAGAGTTGGCCTTTAGGTATTTTTCGGCACTAAATAATCAAATGTCCAAGACGCCCGTTCAAGACTTAGTAAATGGCAGAATTAGTTTAAGCAAATCTAAGAAAATTAGTATCTTCACTACTGTTCAAATCAAGAAATCATTGGCTACTTAGTTTCTTTTAACTTATAATAAACATAAGTTCTATGAAGAATATTGATATAATTAAAATTTCAAAAAGCCCTAAGCCCAAAAAACCTAAGCAAATTTATCATGTTCCAAGGCAAGATAAAAAAAAGTTAAGAAGTAAAAAATTATCTATGGGCCTAGGCTTGGGACTATTTAATGGCATAAAGACTGTTTTTGATAGCTCAGTTTTTGTGTTTTCTATTTTAAGAGGCCTTTTTTCTTACAAGCCTCTGATTTTTATTATTGCACCATTAATTTATTTCGAATTAAGATATCTGCTAGTCTTAAAGCCAGATCAAATTTTATCTAGCATCAAGTCCATATTAACACCGCAAAATACTTTTCAGTTCGTAGCATTTGGACTGGCTATTATTGTTTTATTAATTCTTAGTTGGCTGTTTGATACCTTTATTGTTTCAGCATTAATGAGATATAACTTTCAAAAGATTGATCATAGAAAATCAACAGCAATTAGAAATATAAATGAGACTGTAAAGAACACAGGCACTATGGTTCTTGCAAAAATACAAAGAAAATTCGTCTTTATATTTTTTATCTTATCGTTTGTACTTTTAATATATTGTAGTTTTATTTTGGGTTATGGATCTCTAACGAACCAAATAACTTTTTATATTTTAAGTAGTGCTTTTTTTGTAATTATCTACACATTCTATATAAAATTCAGATTTACCTTGCAAGCATCATCTGCTATTGGTCTGAGCAATCAAAAAAAGAAGTTTTCTAATTCTCTAGCACACACATTCAAGCATCCATTAAGGTCATTTTTTCAATCTTTATTGTGGATTTTGATATTGTTCTTAATTATATTAATTAGCTCTTATATGGCGTACTTATTGATTAATTTATTAATTAGTTCAGAGGCGGTTGTTGCCAATATTTTCTACTTATCTACTTACTCAGTATTAATTTATATTTTGTGGTCCTGTTGGACTGCGTTTAATGTAGGCTATTGGTCTTTTATCGAAAATTATGAAAAGCATATGACTAGATTTAGTTTCTACGCTGATCGTGATAGTGATTATTTTGCTTTTTGGATACTTGTTATAATCATACTTATTATTTTAATTACTTATTTTGCAATAAGTTTTGTTTTCGCGTCCGAAATATCAGAATTTCTTGTAATCATATGGAATTCATTACCAGAAACAGTTAAAATAAATGTGCCTAAACCCAACTAATTATTGACAAAAAGGCCAATTATTGGTTAAAATAATAACCAAAGGCCGAAAGGCTTTTTTAGATTAAAACAATGCGCGGATTAACAAACTACATCAAAAATTCAATAGCAGAACTGCAAAAGGTTGTTTGGCCAACAAGAAGGCAGGCCTTGCAGTTAACTGCATTGATAATAGTCGTATCGTTGGTGCTAGGACTAGCATTGACAGCACTCGATGCAGGATGGAGAACAGCGCTCAAAACATTAATTTTAAGGATTCCTTAAATGACTGAAGTACAAAAGTATTGGTACGTTATTCATACATATTCTGGTTATGAAGATCAGGTGGCCGAAGCGCTTAAACAGCGGATAGATTCACTTGACATGAAAGACAAGATTTTTGATGTTATCGTACCCAAAGAAAAGCAGATAGAAATAAAAAATGGTCGCCGACGAACCGTTGAGCGTAAAATTTTCCCAGGCTACATAATGGTTCAAATGCTAGTAACTGAAGACTCTTGGTTTGTAGTTCGAAATACCCCAAATGTAACAGGATTTGTAGGCACCAGCACAACACCTTCGCCACTAAGCGAAGAAGAAGTTAAGTCAATTCAGAGACGCATGGGTATCGATGAACCACTTTATAGTATTGATTTTAAAATTGGCGAAACAGTAAACATCAATGATGGTCCGTTTAAGGGTTTTGATGGACAAGTAAATGAAATTGATGAACAGAAAGGCAAGATTAAAGTTCTTGTAAGTATGTTTGGTCGTGAAACCCCCGTAGAACTTGATTCACTTCAGGTTAAGAAGATCTAGAAAGGATTTATTATGGCAGAAGCAAAAAAAGTACAAGCTAAAGTAAAAATGGTAATTATGGGTGGGCAAGCAACTCCAGCTCCGCCTGTTGGTTCGTCTCTTGGTCAGCATGGAGTTAATATGATGGATTTTATCAATCCGTTTAACGAGCAGACCCAAGACCGAAAAGGTCAGCCAACCCCAGTGGTTGTGACTATTTTTGAAGACAAATCAATGGAGTTTGTAATCAAAGGTACACCTGCAAAAGTACTTATAAAAGAAGCTCTTAAGCTGAAAAAAGCTTCAGGTGTTCCAAATAAGGAAAAAGTGGGTAAGCTTACCCAGGCTCAACTTACAGAAATTGCAGAAAAGAAAATGCCCGATCTGAATGCTAACGATATCGAAGCTGCTAAAAAGATCATTGCAGGCACCGCTCGATCAATGGGCGTTGAAGTAGAATAAATTATTAACCTAGCTGTGGGATCCAATAGTTTTGGAGCTTGACCACGAAAGGAGAAAACATGGCAGAAGAAAAAAAATCTAAAGAAGTAAAAGAAGAAGTTGCTGAAGCCTCGAAGCCTGAAGTTGAAGCAAAAACAGCCAAAGCTGGCAAAAGAAGTGCTAAAGCTCTAGCCGAAGAAGCAGTAAAGGAATTTAAAAAGGCCAAGAAGGACTCCGAAAAAGAGCCCGTAAAGAAGATAAAGCAAGCCCCAAGAGTTAAAAAATACTCAAAGAACCAAAAGGCTGCCCGCGAACTTATTGATGCCTCTAGGCTTTATAGTTTAAGAGAAGCAATTGAATTACTTCCAAAAATTTCCAAAACTAAATTTGATGCAACAGCCGAAATTCACGTAACTCTTAATATCGACCCAAGACAGTCAGATCAAATCGTAAGAACTTCTACTTCACTTCCAGCCGGAACCGGTAAAGCAGTGAAGGTTGCAGTAATTGCTGGAGATAAAGAAGCAGAAGCAGCTAAAAAATCGGGTGCTGATATGGTTGATGCTGATATTTTAATTAAGGGCATCACAAAAGAAAAAATTAATTTCGATGTTCTTATAGCAACCCCAGATAAAATGGCCGAACTTGGAAAGCTAGCAAAGGTTCTTGGTCCAAAAGGCTTGATGCCATCGCCAAAGAATGGAACAGTTACCACAGATCCCGCTAAAGCCACCGAAGAGTTTAAAAAAGGTAAAGTTGAAATTAAAAATGATGCTAATGGCGTAGTTCACGTTGCATTTGGTAAAGTAAGTTTCAAATCAGAAGATCTATACTCAAATATCAAGGCCATTATGAAATCAATTTCTGGCTCCAAGCCTAGTGGCGTAAAAGGCGTGTTTATTCGAAACGTATTCGTAAATTCAAGTATGAGTCCGAGTATTAAAATTGATACATCAGAAGCTCTTAAAGAGTCAAAATAACATAAACAAATAATTTATAGAAAAGCTCGATGACGTCGGGCTTTTTTATTATGCTTTATTATAGTTTATTGTCTGGTATGATTGAGACAGTTCCTAGACAAGTGGAGGATAAATGCCGATTGACTTTGGCTACTTTTCTCATGAAACAAACTTCAAATCTCGATTCTATCCAGATTACGAAAAGCTAAAAAAACAAGTTGAGTACCTGAAAGGACTTGGGGCTAAAATTGTGCTTACGTCTGGATCTTTTGACCTTTTCCATATTGGTCATGCTCTGTATCTGGAAAGTGCCAAAAAGTGCGGAGACATCTTGATTGTTGGTGTTGATAATGACAAAAAGATTCGTCAGCGCAAAGGCAAGGGTAGGCCAGTAAATCCTCAAGGCGAAAGAGTCAAGATTCTTTCTCATTTGCGTTCTGTTGATATTATTACTCTTAAGTATCATAACAGCGCAAAGTGGGAGCTCATTGAGCGCGTAAGGCCCGATGTCCTAATTGCAACAGAAGACAATTATACTCAAGAAGAAATCTTTGAGCTAGAAAGCTTTTTTTGTAAAAAAGTAATCGTTTTACCTAGGCAAGCCGAGACATCAACCAGCGCGAAAGTAAGAAAGATTAATCTTGGGGATGCCAAAAAACTTTCCAAGCAAAGCCAAAAAAAGGATCAGAAATGAAAGCTGCAATTCTTTATTTTCCGGTAATTCACAATGGTTACTTGAATTTCATTGCAGAAATTGGCAACGTAGATAAAGTTTTTGTAATTGATTCCAGCATAGCTCTTGAGCTAGAGCCATCATTGCGTAAAGACATTCGGGCGCTTAAATCTGAACAAATGGCCTTGCTTCTAACTAGGTCCAGCCTCGTTGGATGTGATGTTGATGAGCTTACTGACGTATCTGTTCTTGATGCTTATGATTACTTTGTCATGCCAGATGAGGAAATCTCGCATGAGTTTTTCAAAAGATTTTTAGCTAAAAAAGAGTCGGTCGAATTTGTGAACGTATTTTTGCGCTGGGATAAGAAGCGATCGCTTATAGAGAGTGGAGTAGAAGAAAAATTTACTATTACTAGTTTGGAATTTGACCGCAAGATGATTTCAGCCTGTAAAAAAGAAGCCAGCAGGAGCGGAGACTGGTGGCGTCAAGTAGGGGGCTGTATTGTTAAAAATGGCGCCCTTATACTTCCATCGGTTCACAACATTCATGTTCCAAGGCCTGAGCAGGTTTACTACGACGGCGATCCGCGCTCTAATTTTAGAGCCGGCAAGAATGTAGAGCTTGGAACGGCCTTGCACGTTGAGCTTAATCTCATCGCGATGGCTGCTGAAGTGGGTTTAAGTCTCTCTGGTTCGCATCTTTATGTAACAACGTTTCCGTGCCCATGGTGCGCTAAAGCAATTGCATATTCCGGAATCGAAAGAGTTTATTTTGAGGAAGGTTATTCGGTTTTAGATGCCCAGACTATTCTGGAAGCCAATGGCGTTGAAATTGTCAGGGTTATAAAATAAGAGCCCCCTGAATGCTACAATTTAGTAGCTTTCAGGGGGCTTATTTTCTTGAGGCCTATTGCTCATTTTGAATTTTATAGGCTCGTGATCTTCCGAGTGAACATCACCAACCTTCAAATGTGCATGAAGGTGATTCACTGAACCACCAACCAAACTTGCTGGCCCAACCCTCATAGCAACGGCATAGTTGTAGAGTGTGTATTTACTAGCTATTGCAGCAACAACACGGCCAAACTCTTCTTGAGCATCCATTCCTAGATCAGAAAACTTTATAGTGTGAGCTTTGCTGATAATTAGAAGGTCTCTTACACTCCCCGGATAAGGATTGTCGTTTGGTGTTACTACCCAATGATTAAAGTCTAGTTCACTATCGATTTTCGAGTCATGAAACCAGTCTAGCCATTCGGGGCAAAACGGACAAATACCCAAGCTTTCAATGTCTTGCATTTTTTTTGTTTGCTCGACAGATCTCGAGCTAGGATAGTAAAAAATACTTTCAGTATTTTTTGGTCCATTGCGTCTGCGATAGCGCATAAAAGCAAGTTCATATCCACTGATGTCCTCAGGGCTTAGGGGCTTATTTTTTGTGAATTCAACAAGCTCCCAGTCATTAGGTGAGGTGAATGGAAAATGCCTATCACCATCAAAATACTCATTGATTAGGGTTACAAGAAGTTCGTCTACTTTTGGATCAGCAATTGCTTCCGCGTACACGGTAGTGCCTCCAATGATATAAATATTACAATCATCTTCAGCAGCAATCTGCCCCGCCAACATCATCGCCTCAGCGTAGTTATTTCTAAAATACAGGCCATCTTCATCTTGAAGATTTTCTTTTCCAGTAATTACAATGTTCTTGCGATTTGGTAGGGCCCTACCAATTGACTCGTAAGTTACACGCCCCATCACAACAACATTTCCTGTGGTGGTTTGTTTAAAATGCTTCATATCTTCCGGAATATCCCAGGGCAAACCATCAGACTTACCAATAATTCTTGCTTTGTCTCTAGCAACAATGATGCTAATCATACTGCCACCGGTATGCCTTTCATTGCGGGATGCGGATGGTAATCACTCAATTCGAAGTGTTCGGCTCGAAAATCGTGTATGTCGCAAATCTTTTTGCCATCATCGGTAAGATTTACTGAGGGTAGGCGCATATCTTGACGGTTTACCATTTCCCAGGCTGAACGAATTTGGTCTGAGTAAATGTGCGCATCCACTACGTAGTGGATGTAATCACCAGCATCATAGTCAGTCAATTGCTCAAGCATGAGCAGTAGTGCAGCGTACTGTACCATGTTTGATGGAACACCAATTGGAACATCGCCAGAGCGTTGCATATGGTGTAGATGAATTTTGCCATTCATAACTCGAACTTGTAGCCAGCCGTGGCAGGGTGCAATAGTAGCTTTGTTAATTCTACCTGAGTCGCGAGCTAGGAAAGCACTGTTCCATGGGCTAATCACATGTGTGCGATCGCCTGGAGATTCCTTTATCTGAAGAATTAGATGCTCGAACTGATCGTACGAACTTCCGTCGGAATCTGGCCAATCGTGAAACGCACCTCCATAACTACCTGGACCCAAATCACCAGTAGGGAGATTACGCTTTTGGCATTTTTCTTCAGAGGCCCAGGGCCCCCACCAGTTACAGCCAAATTTTTTGAACTCATCTAGAGTGGTTGCTCCATTAATGAAAGCACAAAGCTCTCCAATAGCACCCTTCCAGAACCCCCCGATATCTCGGGTGGTAATGCAGGGAAAGCCATTTTTGAGATTGAACCTCATCTGCGGAGCACCAAAAAGAGTGATAGCCGCCGGCCCTTGCCTAGAAGGGACGGATTCACCTTTTGTCAAAATGCTATGAAGAAGATTCCGATATTGATCATCGGGCTTCCTCATCTCGTATGGCAGATATCTCACACCTTACCTCCTTGCATGAGGTGTTGCCAGGCAAATTATAGCATTTTTAACCTTATCTGTCACAATGCTATAATGAAAAAATGAATGAATTATTTCAGCTGACTCAAAAAGAATATATTCGACAAAGAAATAGCTTAAACTTAATTGCTTCAGAAAATTACCCAAGCCCCAAAACTTTAGAACTGCTTGGATCTATATGGAATGATAAATATGCTGAAGGCTACCCAACAAAGCGTTATTATGCCGGAAACGTGGTAGCTGACGATCTCGAAAGCTTTGTGCAAAATAAAGCCTTAGAGGTTTTTAATGCAACAAAAGAATACGAAGTAAATGTTCAGGTACTTTCTGGAAGCCCTGCAAACGCAATGGTGTATTTTTCTGTTCTTAAGCCCGGGGATACGGTTTTAAGTTTGGATTTAAGCAGTGGCGGACACCTAAGCCATCTTCATTCAACCAGCGCGTTTAGAAATTTTTTTAACAGCGAAACTTATAACGTTAAGCAGGGGCGAAATGGCTATGAATTGGACATTGATGATTTCAACAATAAAGTAAAAAGTCATAATCCTCGATTAGTGATAATCGGATTTTCGTCATACACCAGAAAATACGAGTTTGGTCAATTTTGTAAAATAGCTCACGAAAATGGCTCATTGGTGCTTGCAGACATATCTCATATTTCAGGCCTTGTTGCGAGCGGAAATCACGATAGTCCCTTTAGAGCAGATGAAGA
>Ga0169931_10006902_pt1 | contig 16971 bp, 23 predicted proteins | sample Kivu_15m_20L_FD_129675 | JGI IMG/M metagenome (GOLD analysis project Ga0169931, IMG submission 129675) | Freshwater microbial communities from Lake Kivu, Western Province, Rwanda to study Microbial Dark Matter (Phase II) - Kivu_15m_20L... | ecosystem: Environmental > Aquatic > Freshwater > Lake...
TGAAGTGAATATTATATCACTGAATTTTCATACAGAATTCGATCTATTTAAGAGTTTAACAGATAATAACGAAGACAATCTTGAATTGTTGGAATCGCTCAACTCAGATAGTGACACTATAAGTAAGCAAGTAGAATCAAAGAAAAATCACTCTAAGTCTTATGTAAGAAAATGTTAGAAATAATTTTAGCAAAAAAAAATTTCAAATAAGAAAAAGCATTCGAAGAAAATTTCACAAGAAAGGAAAGAATCAAATTCGGACGAAATTTCAGGAAAATCAACAAGTTCTCAAAAAAGAGACAATAACGAATCTTCCATTTCATCAGAAGATCCACAGAGTGCCAAAAATTTAAATTTTCTAAATATGAATTCTAAACATGAATCCATTAATATAATCACAGATCGTATCATTCATGAAGTGTATTTGGATCTTTCCCTAAATACAAATCCGTTTGTCGATTATATTCTCTATGAAAGACAAGTAAAATCAAGCTAATCATTATTAATATCTAGATCAACAAAATGATGAACAAGGAAAAAGAACTTGTCCCTACCCTCGTCAGATCTTTAATTAACTCCTTCTCTCTTCTTATTAAGGACAGAGCGAGTAAACTTCCAAACTTCGAAAAATTCAAAACTCAGAAAAAAGATCAGGACGGGAACTATTTATTTAACCTAAACGATTATAAAATCATAATCGATATTCATTGGTTTTATGAGATCATCTTAAGGCTAATCAGACAAATCAAAGATATTTTCGATGCTCCTTTGAATATGTTCAATAAAATCTGTAAAATAGATTTCGACTTCGAATCTGTATTTAAGGAAATTTTTTTTAATCGAGTATTCTATAAAGAAATAGCATGTCTTCTTTTTTATGCTGAATATAAACTATCGACCCCTTCTTTTGTCTCACAAATCGTAAAAAAAATTTCTGATGATACAAAAAAGTTGATTCCGCAAGATCAATTTGTAAAAATTAATGAGTTACTAGGTATTAAAAGTCTTTCTGCATATAGCTTTGTTGAATTCATGACAAATTTGAGAAGTAGTATCTCTGACACAGGAAAAGAAAAAATTTCTGAAGTAAAAATTTGTGTGGATGAACAAAGCAACAAGAAAGACACTCAAAGTATTAACGTAATTATCGAGAAAAAGGAAAAGGAATTAGAGCCAATCCTGAATAAGTAAGAGTATCATATAAAAGGATTTAATAGAAGTCATCAATATAAATCGATAGATGAATTGTACAATTTCATTGTGTCAAATGGAAAAACTTCACAGTATGAAGAAGGGAATTTCACAGAAATAAAAACGGAATCTCTTTCCTCTTCAAGGAATGTCTCAAATCAATTAAAGAAGAAAGTCATAAAGAAAAAAATGATAAAGAAGAAGATCGCTTTAAGCAAAAAGACAGACTTTAAGGAGTTTGATAAATTCGAATCTACTCCTTGCTCACTTTCTTTACAAAATGAAGAAAATTTATTACAAGTTATCGACGACCCTGAAGTCGATAATTTTAAAAAAATTTTGGCTTTTCAGTCTATAAATGCTAATACTGTTAATAAAATTAAACCGATTCTTAAAAAAGAATGGCTGATAGGAATTTCTAATTAATTTTTTTAATCATAATGAATTATAAATATTTTTTAATTAAGTAAAATAATATTTTTTAGGAGAAAATTTTAAATATATATAAATTTAAATGAATCCTCTATTAGTTCTATTCTTCTTATCAATGATAATTGATGATTATCTTTTTAAAGAAGGGAAATTTATCAAATATCTTTTATCTTCTGTATTAGTCTACTGGGTATTTTACTACATGGTAGAGAAAAGTCCCTATCACTCTGCAAGTAGGAAACTTTCATTAGCAAGTTATAGTCAATCATATGACCCCACTGTTTATTCTAGAGTAAAATTCGACGTTTCAAGAAGCAAAGAGTTCATTAAAAAAATAGAAGAGAAAACAGGGAAGAAAATTACTTTTACTCTCTTCTTTGCTAAAGTTCTTGCGGAAGCTATGAAAAAATTTCCTGATTTTAATCAGGTCTTGAAATTTGGTATGCTAAGCCCGAAGAAAACAATTGATCTTTGTGTGTTAGTAAATGTTGCTGATGGCAAAGTTAGAATTATTTAAATATACACCATATAGGATCTCGCATTCGTTACTTTAAGAGATATGAATAATAAAACCTTTGAGAAGTTGTTAGAAGAACTTTACCCAAAAGCGAATAAATTAAAAGAACAGAAAGACGAGGAACACAATGAAAGCCTAAAATTAATTAAGGCAATTCCTTCTTTGTACACTAATTATATTAACTTCAACCTATTTTAGCTTAATAGGATTTTTGCTGGTTATAAGCGGATACTTGTCGAACATTGGTGTTACTATCAAAGCTCTTGCTGTATTGATTATAATAAATACATAAATAATAAATAGGCACAAAAAAATCAGTTTGGAAGTGTCTTAATTTCTTCAATTGGAAATTTTAAATTCTCTAATGCTCATGCACCTCTTTGTCGTAATAAATATTTTAACATAACCTAATCAACCCCTTGATAGCCTTTTCTCATACATCTGGAGTGATTACCTTATGTTCTTTAAAAAGGAAAAGAATTTTAAACAAAGATGGGACATTTACAGAAAAAGATATCTTACCTGTTAATTTAGCTCTCGATCATAGATATTTTGATGGTGCGGTAGCCGCTAAGATAATGCGAGAGGTATGGATATTAATATAACATTCTATCTAACTAAAATTAGTTGATCTATCTCTTCGAAAATCCAGAAACAATAGAAATAGTATGAAATAATTCAATTTAATATTATAATATATTTTCTAAATGTTTTCATCGTATTAAATAAGACTAAAACTAAAGTTTAGAATTTATAAATAAGAAGAAATTTAAATTCGCATTTTAATATATAAGCCCCCATAAAAAATCATAAAATTTTAAATTAATTATATAAATATAAATAATGAAATTATTTTACAAAGACATTCTGAAATTATTTCTTCTCCTCACTTTATGGTCATTCATACTGTACTACTGCCACATAAATAACTATTCAAGAGTATTCGAAGCTCTCAAATATTTCCCTTTTCATTTGATCGTTACTTTAGGATACTATGCAATTCTTTCAATTTGTTACAATGTGCTTTTTATTAGAGATTGCCAATCGGAACACAAAGAACTTCTCGAAGATTTGCGTGAAGCAAGAGATTTCTTTATCTTTAATAAAATTAAATTTAATTAAAATATTCCAATTTTTATATAATTTCATTTTATAAAAAATGAGAAAAAGATCAGAAAGTTTCTATGCAAAATCAGAAGAGGAATTTACAAAAGTATATTAAATTAATAATTAATTAGATTACAAATCATAATGACATCAGAAGAAAACGGTCGAAGTTAGCAAACCTTGTTAATGATGAAGAATTATCAAACGATAAAGATCATTACGTTTCAGTTGAGGAGCCCAAGTATTTTAATAGCTACGATGATATGGATCAATTAGGAGTAGAGAAGGCGTTTAAAGTAAATTTATTATAATAAACAAAGCTAAAAAAAGATGCGCCAACTATGAAAGAAGAAGAAACGAATTTTATGGATTCTATCGAGAAAATAAATTTTTCAGTAAAAACAAAAGACAAATCTCAGTTTTTACATCACCTTTCGAATGTTTACGGGTATCTCCTGAAAGAAAATACAAACATCAAAGAAGATGGAAATTTAGAGACAAGAGAGAACAGGGCAGATACGAAGTCAACAAGACACGAAACTAAAAAAACAAGCGGAAAATTAACTCGTTCAATTACCTTCAGTAATTTGGAAAGCTTAGACATCGATTTTGATGTAATTAAAAGCTTAGACAACAATTCCTTTTCTAATGAATGCACATCCAGCAATTCGTTTAATTCGATTTTAATAAATCCTTTGTTCAAGTGTAATTTGAATATAGTGGATGATGTTATGAAACTGATAGTCATCGGTGAGGAAAAAGTTGGGAAGACTTTATTTATCAACAGATTTTTTGATGAAGGAAACACAGAGGGAAATTTCAATAATAATATTAATTGTAATAGTTATAGTCAACCATCGATTGAATACACACATACTAAATCTCTAGAAATAAAAAAGAAAATCGTAAAATTGTTTGGAAAAAATATCCGCCTTGAAATGTGGGACACTAATACTGAAATTATGGCGAATGAAATTAGTAAAGGTATTAATATTTATTCTAATAATCCTAGTATATTTCAAAATTTGCGATGGTTTTTTCTTGATTGTAGATCCTACTAAAATCGAAACTGTATATTTTATCGAAAAACAAATAGAAAGAATTCTTAAAGTCTCTAGCAATTTTAATTTCTATTTAATCGCCAATGTCACTTTTTCTAATTTTGATTTTGAAAAAATGAAAGAAATAAAAAAACGATTTATAGAGAGTGACTTGCGGATTAAGCAGATCGTTGAAAAATATGAAATCAAAGTAGAATATATAAACATCGATAATTTAAATTTTTCGCGGAATGCTTTAAAGAAATTTTTGAGTTTGAGTTATATCAAAAAAGGAGTAAATTTGAAAGCTAAAAAGGAAAAGAAGTTCTTCACATATAATAAATATGATAGAAAATCTTTGAATCTATTCAAGGAAGAGGATTTTAATATCTGATATAAATTAGGTATAAATGTAATCATACACACTTCTTTTTCATTTAATAATTGGTAATTAAATATATATAAAAATTCACTACTTAAAAATGCATCATTTTAATATAATTAAAATAAATTTAAATAATTAATACTAAAAAATCCTTAAAATCAATTTAATTAAAAATGTTGGACACAACCCGTTTTCATTTTAAAAATGTAGACTTATATCGGATGCAAGTATCCGTTTTTCTATCTAAATTCAAGGATATAATAATTAATTTATTGAAAATAATATTTAAATCAAAATTTGTCAATATATATTTGATTTTAATTTATTATCCAGATAGATTTGACTTTAATATCTATAATAATTTAATATAATTTACATGGCAGAGGATGTCTGTGTATTTAACTTAGACACGATAGAAGGAACTTTATACAATATAAAAGAAATGGGGATGCCAGGGAAAGCCTTAATAGAACATCCCAAAAATCCTCAATCGGATGTTGAGAGTGATTTTAAAGAGTAAAATTAAAATTTAAATAATTTAGGCTGAATGAGGAAATTGAAAAAATAGTTGAGGGCGTAACAAGCAGGAATTGTTCTAGAAGAGGATGTATAATATAAAAAATATTCCTTCATTCTTTAACAGCTAATAAAAGCCCTCAGAAAGAGGGCAATAATAATTTATTTCAAACGATCGTAAATTCTATATGGGACCACGTAAGTGAAGAAGACGATAGCGATTTGTTCAGCATCAAATATGAAAGATTAAGGAACAAAAAGAAATCAATCAAGAGGAGTTCATTTAAAATCGTTCAAGATAATAAAACCGAAAAGCTACAAAAATCTAATCAACGAGACGGAAATGTATAATTAATATCTTAATTTTTTACCTATAGTTAGTTGATGTCCACAGCAGTTCCAATTCAGATATTTTTGAGTTTGAAGGCTTTAAACAAATTTTAGACAGTTATGAATTTCAAAATAGAAATGACAGTTGTATATCTAAACCCTTGCAACCACTTCAAAATAAAACCAAATGTCATGATATTTATGATATGCCTAAAAAGGTGGAAAGTGATTGCACTTTAGATGCTAATGAAAAATATTTTAATCAAAATCATAGTTATACTCGAACTGATACCTTGAAGAATTCCAAATGGAATACAAGGGAGTGTAATTCTATGCCCAATCAGCATTTCTTTCCTAATATGCTTAGCCCTAAACCACCCAACAAATTTTATGTTTTTAATAGTTATGCTGATTCAAATGGAAGTAATTCCAAAACGTATGATACTAACAATTTTTCACAAAAAACTCAACAAAATGAAATTATTAAGAACTTTTACAATAATACATTAAATTATAATAATAATAATGTAACTTCTCAGGGCCGAGTGAATCACAATACCAACTTTAATTACAATAATTATAACTATATAACAAGCAAATTTCCCCGGACGATAGACAATAAGATATCCAACGTGACTTACGAATCATCCAACAATCAACACTTAAATAATAATAAAACTAAGCCAAATAAAAAATCTAAAAAGTCAGGGATGATGGATAATCACAGTTCGAATAAGAATTATAAAATACTTGATGATGACAACAATAGAATCAATTTAGAAAATGTATAAATACAACATTTTATAATATGTAAGGTAATTAAAGGAAAAGAAAAGAGAACGACAATAATGATCAGGCACATCCCGAATAAGTATCAAATGAAGTCTATTTTAGAAGAAATCAATCAAGATTTTGTAAACAAATATGATCTATTTTATTTGCCACTGGACAACGAGAACAAATGCAATTTAGGGTTTGCATTTATAAATTTTATAGACCCGATTCATGTTGTATTGTTTTATCATCATTTCAGAGGCAAAAAATGGAAAAAATTCAATTCTGAAAAAATATGCGATCTCGCTTTTGCAAAATTTCAGGGGAAGAAGGACTTAATCGCACACTTCGAAAAGGGGGCAGTTATTAATTACGAATCAGAAGATAATAAGACAATCGTTCTAATTAATCCCAGTCCAATCACTAAAATAGAAATGCCAATGGTAAAAAAAAGTTAACTACTTTTAGGCTTATTTAAATGCATTCTTAACTGTTTATCCCTATTCGAATATAAAAGTAGAAAATGAAAAATTTATTATTGAATCTCTATACAATTGCTGATTTGGTAATACGGTACTTTTATTAATTTAACATGTTATTCTATTTACTTTATTATTTCTGAATACATTGAATATGAAAATAATGTAAATTAACAGAATTAGACGAAATATTAATTTATTAAATTGACAAATTATTTTGAAATATAAATTAAACTGAATTCAAACTATTTAAATAATTAGAGGTTAATTCTATAAATAATTCGTTCTTAAATGGTTCATCCTTATTCATTAAAATATTCTTTGACACAAAATTTACATAAAAGGCTGAAAATATTTCCCTTAAATTTGATGTAAGATCCCCCTTTATTAAATTAGATATACAAATGAATCTAACTCCATTTAAAAATTCTGCATAATGAAGCTTATAAATTGAAGTTGAAAAAGATTTGAAATAATCTACTGTTCTATTAGGAGATACATTCTTCACAAGGGATTTCATAGAAAATAGAAGCCCAAATATTAATTTATATCTGTGTTCATTTGTTTTATCTTTTTCGAATTCAAGCGCTTTGTTGACTATTTTATTTTGATCGTTTTGAAAATCTAAATGAAGAAGGCAGGTCCCTGATCTGTTGAATATGAAAAACTCTAAAATTTGAATTTTATTAGATGTTAGATTAGTATTCATCATTATTTATTTAAATATTATAGAAAATTATTATAGCATGAGATCAATTTACATATTTATATTTAGAAAAAAATCTAGGTAATAATAAATTTCAAGATAAGTTATTTTATCCCACATTTTGTGTATTGACTTCTAAGTTAAATTTAATATATATCAATTCTTTATCATAGTTACACAATTAATATTTGTATTCGTAAAAATTTTTATTATTATTTTAAGATTTCTTATTTATTTTCTATTTTTTTAGCTAAAATTAATTTAAGTTTGTTTTTGAGAGGATAATATTTTAATAAAAGATCATCGTCAATGTAATTGTATGAAAAAACTTGACTAAACTTATTGAAAAAACTCTTTATAATATCGGGATGTCTTATTTTAAATGATAAAATAATCAAAGTTTCTGAATTCGAAAAGCTTGCTAGTACATTTATTAAATCATCAAAATATTCCTCCATATAAATTAATTCTGATCCAATGATCACATCAAACACAGGAGATGTATCTTTGATCTTATTAATATCGTCATGACTTTCCCAAAAAAATGTATCAGCTTTTACTCCTTGATTTTCGTTTAATTTATTCAATTCGATATTATCTTTAATTAGATTAAAATTTTTCTTAATATCTGTGATTAAAACAGAATGACCAAGCATAGCTGAAAAAATAGAAGGTAAAGCAGTTCCAGCTCCTAATTCCAGGATATTTAAAGTAGTTTTATTACAACACAAAATTTTTTCGTATAAAATTTTTGTCAGAACATATGACTAAATTTTGAAAAGAAGTTTAAAATTTAAACATATACCCCATCCCAAAATATTCCTCCTTTTCCTAATCTCCAATCTTGTTTCAAAACAATATGATTTTTAACTTCTTCGAAATAAGTTTTAATGTATTTGTAATTGGAGTTTCTGTAATCTGAGTTTATATTCTCTATTTGTAATGAGGAGTTTAAATCATAATCTAAAACATCTTCATCACTAATATTTTTTATCTGACTATCAACGTTTTTATTATTGTCTTCCATACAAATATTAATAAAATATTTTTAATTAAAAATTTTGGTTTATTTATAGCCTTAGGAAATAAATTGTAAAGTATTTTTAATTTTTTTTTCATTTTTCCAAAACATTTGCTACATCTTCTTTAAAAGTGGATTTGACGTGCTTTTTATAAAGTAAATCAAGGCCTGATAAGGAATCTTGTATTTCTTTACTAGATAATAATTCTTCTTCAATTTTTCTTCTGTCTTTGAATACTTTAATAGGATGAATTCCTAAAAGTATAAAAACATTAGGAGAGATCAGAATCAACGGTATGAAAGTGTACCAAAGAGTTTTTTTGAAAATACTGAAATTTGTTATTTCTGTTTTTCTGAAATATTTTGATTTGAAATAGCTTATATTTCTAGAATAATAATACAATCCAAAGCATAAACAGAAATTATACAAAATAGCAGTTTTTATTCCACCAGTTACATAGTTAGTGTTTGTCTTATAAGCTCTGTCTAGATTTTCATCTAATGTATAATTTTCTTCTGAAATAAAAGCATAATTGGAATTATTTTCTTTTTGTTTGTCGATTTCCTCCATATTTGTTTAAATTTATCTATCAAAATACAAAATACAAATACGAAATATAATAATATTAAAGTATAGGCTTGGGATTATAGATTTCATAAAATATTCCAGTTATTAAATTATACTTTGATTTTATGCATCCACTAACGAATCAAATAACAAAAATTTAATTTTATAAATTCAATTATAAAATACTTAAATTTGAGGATTATTTTTTTCTTCTAATAACTTTCTAAATTCAGATTTTTTATTTTCGAGTTCTTCAATTTCAGTATACTTTATAAAAAACTCTGTAGGGGTAATGTCCTTATATGGATCGCTTGCTATCATCCTTTCGCTAAGATTTCTTTGCTTTTGATAAAATGTGTATGGATTAACTCCTAAAATAATTAGATTTCCTACTACAAAACTAGAACAAAACATAAAACAGTGTACAAGAGAAATCAAAAACATATTTTTAAAGCCCTTGGTTTTTACAGGAAAATATTTTTCAGAATAGTAGGTGATATTCTTACAATAAAGAAAAACTCCAAAAAACCAAGCTACATCATATAAAACTGTGTATTTATATCTTTTTTTAACGGGTTCATTGAGTTCTTTATATTCTTTCATTAAATTTGGATCAGATACAAAATATTCCATAATTGATTTCTTCTCAAGATCTTTAGGATCGATTTCTTCTAAAGGTTTTAGAATTTTTTTTCTTTCCTCTTCTATCATGGAAATAATAAAAATAATAAATTTATATAATAAAACATAAAAAATATAATATGAATTTTGTTTAAATGACCTAACATAAAGAATAAGTATTAAAGTAGTAGTTTTTATTCTGGTTATTCAATTTTTTTATTTTTGATCATTTTTATTCTTTCTTTTAACATTACCTCTACTGCATCAGTTTTTTTATTAGACATATGATCTAAATGAACCCCGTTAAAGTTTTTTTCTTTAGGTTCAGTCTCTAAATTTTTGTGATCCGTGTTAAGAGTAGGAATAAAAGAAGGTGTATAGATTTCTTCTAAAATTTCTTTTTTCTGCTTTCTTTTCTGGATGTCCTTAATATATAATCTTTCTACCAATTCTTGATTATTATCGACATTATCATTTTTACCGGATAAAATCTTTCCAGATTTTTTGTTTATTTTCGGTTTGAACGAGGGAAGTGGTTCTTCCTCTTTTAATTTTTCTATTTTGTTTTTTCTTTTTTCTTCCCATTCAAGCATGTTATTTATTTTCTGTTCTATATATTCTTTATCTAATTTCTTTTTGTTTAGTGAATTCAAAACTTTTTCCTCTTCTGCCAATATTTTTTCTTTTTTCTTTAAGGCTTCTTCTTTTAAAATTTCTTTCTTTTTTTCAATTTCCGTTTGATATTTTTCTTGTCGTGTTAAAAAATCATCTTGGGTGCATACCTTCTTCTTGGAGTTGGGATTGATATATGGGACCTTTTTGATTTCTTTAGCTTCTTTGATTTCAATTTCTTTTTTCTTCTCGTTGATTTTCTTAATTCTGTTTGTTTCACATTCCTTAAAACGATTTAGCAGAACTTCGAATTTTTGTTCGACTAAAGCTGGATCCACAGGGGCGTGTAAATGCTCATTTTTATTTTTATCAACCAAAACTTTATTCTGTTTTTTATCAGATATAGTGACGATTTTGGAACTGTTTAATTTTTTATTTTTCGTATCTACGGAAGAATTTTTAATTGTACTGAGCTGAGTTTTATTAAAAAGCTTAAAATTTCCTGTGTCTAAATGCATTTTGTCATCCATTGAGAGGTTTGCTTTTCGCCCCTTATGGTGTTTTTTGTTAGACGTTAGGTTTTTCCTGTTATTTACAGAGAAGTCTTCTACTTTGGATGAAACATTAGGCTTCTGATTCGTAACTGTATTGATTTTTGTATTCTTCACAAAATACTCTATTTGCCCGCACAGCTTGGTTACATTCTTTATCTCATCGTCAATATTCTTCTCCTTCGTATCATCATCCATACTCATTTTTTTTTATAAATTAATAAAACGCAATTTTAAATTAATGGCAGATTCCAGCAATCAATCGACTAATTCAACATCTACTAATAGCACAGATACATCCAATGAGATAGACCCTAATAAACTCATAGGGATAAGTAAAATTTATTCTCTAAAATGACGATAGTCGACCCAGAAATATTAACCTACATACTTATAATATCTACAGCATGTAATGTCTTGATACCTTTAGTTGCATCAATTATAACAAGTATTAGAATACATAAAATCGTATAGAAATTACAAAGAACATAAATACATTCGTTCGGTCCTATAATAGAATTCTAACAACTATGATTTCTGACAGCATTTACGAAGTCCAATTTCTACAAACGATCGCTTGTTTTTCTTTTTTAAATACTAAATTTCATATTGAAGCTAGTCATGTTTTTATTACTCTGAGGAAAGTAATATTTATAAGTAAATCAAAATTTTATTTTATTTTTATGATATATAGTTTGTTTTCTTGGATTTTCTTGATAAAATGACATATACGTCAGAAAGAGCAGAGGGGCTACCTGAACCTCTTAAAGATTATTTTACTGTTGGATTTTATGATAATTCTAAGACTTTTATTATCCTTTTCCTATTTGGATTTGTAATAATCCTTCTAATTGCTATCAAAGAGTTGATTGAATATTTTTTAAATAGGAAAAAGAAACAAATTCAAGGTATTGTGACTGATGTAAATAACAAAAATAATCAAATAAATATAAAAGTAAATAATTATGAAATTAATAATAATGAAAATGAAGGAATTGAGAAGGAGGTATTTTTCAAACATTTAAGGGAGCACAAATTTAAGAAATGTTCTATACCTGCTACTAAACAATATTTTCTTATCAATTATTTCATTAGGATTTATCAGATAACAATAACAAAATTAACATTTACATGCTTATTAATAATAAATAACAGTAATTTGCCCACAATTAAGAACTATGACATTTTTATTGCTTATATTGTGCTATTTGCATGGTTAATTCTCCTTCCAGTAGGACTCTTCACATATCTTAGAAGAAGGGCACTTGATCTAATGTCGCCTGACATGATAATAAGATTCGGAACATTATATCTAACCTACAGAGGAATTTCAAAGGACGTTTATGCTTTTATTATTCAACTAAAATTTGCTGCGTTACCCATAATATGTGTATTTTTTTCGAATTTACCTGATGTTCAGTTATTCGTGCTAGTAATTCTGTATCTATTCAATATTCTATTCATTACAATATACATGCCTTTTTTCAAAGTTAATAGGGTATTCTCAGAAGCCATTTCAGAAGGTGTCTTAATGGGCTTTTGTATAGTAATTCTAGTGCTCCAATTGATATCTTCACTTCAAAATTCTCCCATTCCAAGATACATTTTGATGCTTTTAATTCTTTTGGTTTTCCTTATCAGAACATATCGCATCTTCTACGACACATTTTTCAGAATAAAAAATTTAAGAAAAATAAAGGCACCTAAATTAGTTGCTATAGATGTACCTTACGAATTGAAAGGAGAGGATCATTTAGAAAATGAAAAACAAAAGAAAAAAGAAAAGAAAATGATGAAGTATAATTACATAGATAAGCAATTAAGAGGAGACACAATGAAACTTTCACAAAATAAATCAGGAACGATGATTGAACCGAACGTAAAAAGTGAAGAAAAAACAGAGGATAAGACCCAGATATCTAATAATTTGTCTCACAATTCACACAGGCGATTGTTGAGTCAAAACAAGGATAAAGAAAAAGAAAATTCGATAATTTTTGACAGTAAGCCTCACAATGATAGTAAAACTAATGATGAAACAATAGTAAAAGCACCTACTAATTTTTCGAATAGAAATAAGAGCGTCCAGTTAATAAAAGCTGCTACTTCAAATAAACCTGACAGAGTAATTGAAGAAGATGGAAATAACCAGAATAAAATTTCTCTGAACGACTCTAAAACTAACAAAAATTCCCAAATAATCAATAAAAAGACAACAAATCCAATAACAAGGATAATGACAAAGAAAACGATATATAACGTAGATAATATTTCTAATAATAAACGTTCCCAACACAGTGGAGATGACAACATACAATTTAAAAAGTCTTTTCCTAATTATGAAGAAATTTCCAAAAATAAATTAGAATCAAATCCTAATCAAAGCGGCGTAAGAGAAGAACCTAGAAATTCCTTTTTAAAATCTTTAAAATCAAGTGAATTAAGTGAAGATAAAATGGAAGATTTAATTTTAGTTAGTTACTTAAATGGGTCAAATATTCAAAACATTAAAACGATTAAAAGTACTTGGGAAATAGAAGAAAAATACGAAGAAGATTTTGAGAATATATCAGGGGGTTTTAACAATAATACAATAGTCAGTGGTAAAATCCCGATTGATAATATGAGCAAGAAAAAAAGTTTCGATAAAATATCTAAAATATCAAAGACTCCCACTGGATCTGTAGGTAGCAGCATCGGTGGTCTTTTTCCCAAGAACCCTAAAAAAGCGACTAATCTTGAAATGATAAGGGAAGAGCATCTTAAATCGCATAGTAATGATTACATATACAATAGTGCAAGAGAATCCGAATAGAATTTTCAGCCTAATCTGTTAATTCATACATCTTTTTTATATATTGATTAAATCATTTATATTATTTATTAATAAATATTTTATTTCTATTTAAAAATGGAATATGTCATTAAAGTCACGAGATTATTTGAAAGTTCATGGAAGATGATTCAAGGAAATAAAGTTAATCAAGGTATTAGAAAAAAATCTAACTTTAAACCTTGAAATAAATAGAATTTATATTGATTTCCTTCGTAGGTGGAGTGCTTGGAGGAATATTTGCCTATTTAATTATGAGTTTATTATTTAATAAAAAAGAAAAAAAATCCATTAGCTCCAGACATGTGGAAGAAATTCCAATCAGAAAAGAGAAAGCAAAAGAAGTAAAAACACCAACCGAAAAGAAAATCGAACAAGATGAGATAAAATCCACCACAGAAAAATTGCCTTTAGATAATGTTCAAATCGTAGAGAAAAAATCTTTGATTGAATCGAAACAAGCTAAGCCTGCTGAAACAAAAACAGAAAAACAAACTGCTCCTGCAACTAAAACCATTCAAAGATCTGATGATGATGGTGAATGGATTGTAGCAAAGAAGGGAAAAAGCAAACCCAAATAATCTAAAATTATTTTATGTTCAATAAATAATAATTATTTAAAATAAATAATTTAAACAAAAAATTTTAAAATAAAATTCGTTTATATATATTGCAAATTTAAATGATATATATCATTAGATTTTTATAGATAATCTTTTTTGTACTTTAATATTTTGTATGAATGTACATTTAGTGAAATTAACTACATTTTAGATGTCATTGATTTTAAAAATTTCGACAATATTGCTTTCTCCTTTGATGAAGTTACATTCACTTTTTTCGAAATAAATACACAAATTTCGTCTTTCTCTTGTTGACTCAAAAAATTTAGAGCTTTGTTTAAAACAAAACGTCCATATTTGTTCTTAAGTAGACTGATCAATTTCGAAGGGTTGAAAACTTCATAAATGAATTCCTTTCTCTGAGTCTGCAGTGGTGAAATTAATTTAAAATTCTTACATCATTTAAAAGCTCGAAGCATCTTTCTATTACATTAGACGAAAATTTCTGAAAAGATAAAGAAAATATATTATGCTTCATAATCTCTACAATATCAATCGCACTTTCAATACCCCATTGCTTCAAAAGTTTATTTAAAGATATTTTACCTCAAATAAGTGTTGTATTGCGTAATTTCCATATGGACTTTGCACAATTTCAAAACAATTATCCTTTATTTCTTTTAAAATTCTGGTTTTAATTGAATAGGATGTATTTTGAGTAATTAATTTTTTTATTACGCATATTCCATTACTATTCAAGCATAGTGTTTTGAAATTGTTCAAAATAATTTCATTTAGGTATTCCCTGTTGTGTTCATATATGCTTACTACTAATTTTTGAATTACATGAGTGGCATTGTTATTCTAAATTAATTACGAATATTTGATTACAAACATCATTCCTAATGCCGAATCTTTTACTGCTCTTAAGAAAATTTCTTCCTCTTCACGTAGATTTATCATCTCTATTAAGGACTGTAATGCATGTGTGCCTGAATTGTCAAAAGATATTTCCACAATCTTGTTTGATATCTAAATAGTAATAATTACTAGGATAATTTTTACATATTTAAGAATTTTTAATCGTTGTTCAGAGGAACAGCTTTGAAATAATTTTTGACAAAAATAATTTGCATAAACATTTGTCATCATTTTATAAATGTTGAATCCTATCTTATTGATTAAAAAATTCAAATTTTCAGAGGTAATTTTATTCAGGAACTTTTGCATTTCTCTGGATCCCTTCTGACTGCATATGAAGTCATGTAACTCTTCACTTAAATTTTTCACAAAATTATAAAGCTGACTTCTTTCGTCAAGTTCGCCGGAACTAGATAGATTATTATTGAAATTTGATTTCTGATCAGTGCATCTCTGATTGCTGTAATTATCTGATGTATTTAAATTTGGGATATTATCATTATTATTAAAACCTTCTTGAAAATTGTTGTGATAATTATATCCTCCATTGTATTCATTATTATTATTATTATTATTAAAATTTAAATCGCTTTGGGTTGCTGAGGTATTTTCAATCAATTTATATGGTGCTTGTCTGTTTCTATTAATTATGTAAGAGTCTGACCCGCTTCTTGTAATTGTTTTGGAATTATTAATTTTAAATTCGTTGAATTTTGCCCCAATATTCTCAATACTATTTTCATAATTTAAATAGTTTTGTAAACAAAATCTATTTATCACATTATCACTAGTGTAATAAGGGTAAAAATACTGCTTTTCTCTTCTGGATTGATCATTGGAAGAAAAATTATAAATGTAGTCAGTTTGTATCCCATTCGTTGCTGTCATAATATTCTGATAATTAGCAGGAAAGGTATTTTTATTCTCCTTAATTTTGTTTTTTATTCGATCATCTTCACCCTTATTGTAAACGTTGGTCAAATTCTCATCAAAGGAGTAGAATTTTTGTTTTCTTCTGATTATTCTGAATATAGGTGGTTCATCCGACTTTTCTCCCTTGGCTTGATACTTTTTGTCATGACTCTGCTCTTTCTAAATATTTAAAATAAATTATTTATTTACCACATTAAAAGAGGATGAATCAGTAAATATCGATCCAAAACTTGAATGATTGGTAATTTTCGACGTATCCTTTTCGTCCATGTTATTAATTTCTGAAATAATTGAAAATGGTAAATAATTTTCCAAATCATCCTTTTCAATCTTAAAATAATTTTTCTCTATATGGAATTGATTAAATATTTTGTTTCTATTCATGTTTAAGTTGATTTATATTTTCATTCTATTAATATTTTTGAAGGGTAAGCAAAACATAATTATTATTATTTTCTTCATATTATAATTTTCGTTTTTGTTTATATTGAATAATTATTTTGTTAATTATAGTGAAAAAAATTAGTAATTATATATGATAATTTATTAGAATTATATAAAGAAATTAAAAAAACTTTGTAAATAAAAAGCTAATTTAATTCTCGAGAATAGATATTTAATATAAAAATAAAAATTTATGATTTAATATAAGCAGAATCTGATTTGGGAAACAATAATAATTTTAAATTTATCTTTAGCAAATTAGAGACAACTTTAAAATTTATGAGCATTTTGGTTTATTTCTTTTAATATATTGGATGTTTAATTGCTAAAAAAAATTTAATACTTGATTTTCTATTTTGGGGATTGGGGATTGGGGATTGGGGATTGGGGATTGGGCCAATCCCCAATCCCCAATCCCCAATCCCCA
>Ga0169931_10006904_pt1 | contig 16970 bp, 13 predicted proteins | sample Kivu_15m_20L_FD_129675 | JGI IMG/M metagenome (GOLD analysis project Ga0169931, IMG submission 129675) | Freshwater microbial communities from Lake Kivu, Western Province, Rwanda to study Microbial Dark Matter (Phase II) - Kivu_15m_20L... | ecosystem: Environmental > Aquatic > Freshwater > Lake...
ACCGTCGAATCATAACAGATGTTATGCAAACCTGTCCATCTCCTACGGGCAGGTACTCTGAGTTCCCATGCCCCGCCAGGTCGATCACGATGAGCGGCGCCACGAGTTGGCGGCGGCTGCCGCCCGGGTGATCGCCCGGTCCGGTGTCGCCGGGGCCACGATGCGCGAGGTGGCCGCCGAAGCAGGCTGGACCACGGGAGCGCTCACCCATCACTTCCACGACAAGCGCGCCCTGCTGCGCTTCACTCTCGAGGCCTCGCTGGAGGGCCGCTGGGCCCGCCGCCAACGCCGCCGGGCGATGACCCCCGACGAGGCACTTCGTTCCACACTGGTCGACGCACTGCCCACCGACGATGCCTCGCTGCTGCACTGGACCGTCACCGTCGCCTTCTGCGCCCAGGCCTCAGGCGACCCCGAACTGGCGGTCACCCAGCGAGACGCCTACCGCGAGTTCCGTCACGAGGTGACTTCGCTGGTGACTTCCTGCGGACGAGCCCATGGCGAAGGCGCCACACGCGAGGCCGAGCGACTGATCGCCCTGCTCGACGGTGTGGCACTGCAGGCTCTGTTCGATCCGGCTACCTGGCCCGCTGAGCGCCAGATCGCCGTGATCGACGATGCGCTCAGGCGTTGACCGAGACCGGCGTGAACTCGATACCGAGTCGGGTGAGGCCGCGCAGCATGAAGCTCGGGTGGTAATGGAAGTCGTTGTCGGCGGACAGCCGGAACGTGTCGATGCGCCGCGACAACTCCTCGAGCGCCACCTTGCCCTCCAGTCGGGACAGGTTGGCGCCCAGGCAGAAGTGGATGCCCTTGCCGAAGGCGAGGTGGTCTCGCAGGTGGTCGCGATCGGGATCGAACCCGTCGGGGTCCTCGTACAGCGCCTCGTCCCGGTTGGCCGACATGAACACGATCACGATGCGCGTGCCCTTTTCGAGTTGCACGCCGCCCAACTCCACGTCGCGTGTCACGATGCGCCACATGCCCTGTGTCGGGGTCGAGAGGCGCAGGGTCTCCTCCACCACCTTCTCGACGCGTGACGGGTCCTGCTTGAGCAGCTCCCACTCCTCGGGGTGCTCGCCCAACAGGCGCATCATCTCGGTGAGCATCTTGGTGGTGGTTTCGTTGCCGGCCACCAGCAACTGCTGCACGATCGACAGCATCTCGGGCATGTCCAGTTCACGCTTGTCGGCCACCTCGGCGTCGACGTCGTCGATGCGGGCGTTGAGCAGGTTGGTCAGCAGGTCGTCGCGTGGGTCGGCGCGGCGAAGTTCGATCTGCTCGGCGAAGTAGCGCTGGAACTCGTTCACACCCCGCTCGGCATCCATGCGCTGCTCGAGCGTGATGTTGGTGCCGATACCGGCGATCGAGTCGTCGGACCAGCGCTTGAAGTCCGCCATGCGCTCGTCGGGCACGTTGAGCGCGTGGGCGATCACCTCGACGGGGAGCGGCACGCCGAACTCGGTGACGAACTCGATCGACCCCTTGTCGATCCACGAGTCGATCAGCTTCGTGGTCACGGCGCGGATCACCGGCTCGAGGGCGGCGATCGACGAGGGATGGAACGCCTTGGACACCAGTCGGCGATAGCGCGTGTGGTCCGGCTGGTCGGCCGTCAGCATGGTCGGCACGCGCGGGTACCCCTCGGCGATGACCTCGGCCAGCTTCTTGCGCGCCTCGGCCGGCATGGGCATCCCAGCCCCACCGAACTGCGACGAATACGTCTGAGGGTCGCGAAGCACCTGCATGACGAGGTCATGACGTGTGACGAGGTGCACGCCGATCGCCGGCACGGGAAGCACCGGACACTCGGATCGCATCTGCGCGTAGTGCGGATAGGGGCACTGCAGCGTCTCGGGGTCGAACGGGTTGAAGCGAGACAGGTCGGTGCTCATCGGTACTCCTCGTGCTGGTGTGTCGTGTGGTTCAGGTTCCGGCGAGGCGCTCGACGATGGGAGCGACCTCGTCCATCACCGAGACGCCGAAGGTGACGTAACTGATTCCGAAGCGCTCGCGCCGTTCTACCAGGCGGTCGATCAAGGCGTCGACCGGTCCGATCAGGGCGTGGGGATGTTCGGCGAGTTGCTCGGGTTCCAGGCCGAACATGGGGGCCATCGCGCCCAGTGCGGCGTCGGGCTTGGGCGTGACCACCGTGAAATACGCCGCGATCTCCAGTTCGAGGTCGTCGAAGCGGTCCCCCGCCGCCTCCCTGATCCACCCGATCTTGGCGTCGGTCAACTCCGCCGTCGACGAGCCCACACCCTTGGGCCCGATCTGACCGGACGAGTTGTCGAAGTTCAGGCTCACGATGTCGGCCTCGCGGCCGGCGATCCCGAGTACGCGAGGCGATCCGCCGCCGATCATCAGCGGCGGCATGGGTCGCTGCACCGGCTTGGGCACCGCCTCGAAGCCGGTGGCGCGAACGTGTTGGCCCTCGAGGTTCACCTCACCCTCGCCGAAACATGCCCGGAGTAGGGCGATCACCTCGCTCAGGCGGTCCAGACGCACACCGGGCCGGTCGAAGGGCACCCCCATGGCGTCGTACTCGTTGGCCAGCCAGCCAGCGCCGAGGCCCATCTCCAGGCGGCCACCGGAGAAGAAGTCGAGAGTGGCCAGTTCCTTGGCCAGCATGACCGGTTGGCGGTAGTCGACACAGAGGACCCGACACCCGACGCGTATGGTCGACGTCGCCTCGGCGGCGACCGCCATGGCCGGGATGGCGGCGACGGTCTGCACCGGATGGCGCGTGGCCGCCAACTTCGGCCCCGGGCCGATCACATGGTCGGCGAGATGGAACGCCGAGAAACCGAGGGCCTCGGCGCGCCGCGCCTGATCGCGCCACTCCTGCGCCGATGCGGGAGCGAAGCTCTGCACCGCGAAGCGAAACGGCCTGACACTCACGCCGGCACCTCGAGCACGGTCACCACGCCGGTGTCGCCCTCCACACGGATCCGGGCCCCGTCGGGGATGGTCACCGTGGCATCCGTGGCCGACACCACGCAGGGCAGGCCGAGTTCACGGCTGACGATGATGGCATGGCTGATCTGGCCACCGACGTTGACCACCACCGCACCCACCGCCATGAACAGCGGCGTCCAGGCGGGGTCGGTGAGCGGGCTCACCAGCACGTCGCCCGGCTCCAGGTCGCCAGGTTCGGCCGCATCGAGGACGATGCGGGCCCGACCCTCGAAGGTCCCTGGGCAGCCGGGCACTCCCTGGATGGTGTCGCCGACGCCGAGCACGACCGCCTGGTGCTCCCCCTTGCGCGCCCACTGGCTCAGGGGCGGCACCTGGCCGTCGACGATGAAGAACGGCGGTTCGAGCTCCCACAACTGGCGCCACTGGGCGTAGCGCTCGGCGAGCAATGGTCCGTAGGCCGCCGGATGCTCGACGAAGTGCTCCAACTCGCGGTCGAACAGCATGAAGATGTGCGTCGGGTCGGCAAGAGCACCCGACAGGTGATGCCGTCGACCCAACTCTCGGAACACCACGCGGCCCTCGTGCACCGCCCTGATGATGTTGGTCTTGGTGCGCTCGCGGAACCCCAACTGGCTGGCCGCCCCCAGGGCCGCCTCCAACTGTCCCGCCAACTCCTCGCCCAACGGCGCCACTTTGGCCCGCACCTCGGCGGTCAGGCGCTCGCGCTCCTCGGCGCGTGCACGGTTGCGTATCTGGGGCGAATCGGCGTCGTCCTGGAATCGCACGCGATCGATAGCGGCCAGGGCGATCTCGGGCCGGGTCTCCCAGGTGTCGGCGCTGATCTCCCACTCGTTGGGGCCGCGCGACCCGAACTCGGCGATGAACGCGTCGAAACCGACCATGAACGACGCAGCGTCGTCGCTGCCCGATGCTGCCAGTCGCTCGAGCAGACCGTGCACGCCGACATCGAAGGCGGCGGTCAGTTCCGACGAACCCCGGATGAGGCGCGACAACTCCCACATGGCGTACGACGGCTCAGCCGAGTCGACCTCGCCGATACCGGCCACCAACTTCATGGGAATGGTCGGGTCGCCGATCGCCTGGCCGATCGCGAACAGAATGCCCGGGGCGATCCCCGACGACGACGACGAGATGGTGTGGCTCTCGAACAGCTTGCGCAGCATGGGCTGGGTGCTGCGGGCGTAGGCCAGCAGGGTGGCGTCGGACGACGTGGCCAGATCGGGCCGCGACTGTCGCAGGGCACGGGTCTCGGCCTTCTCACGGTCGATCTCGTCCCAGGTGGTGGTGGTCATGACCCAGCCCACATGGGTCATGATCTTCTCGGTCAGATCCGGTCGGTCATCGGCGGGATGCCCCATGTAGGGCGGCACGGCGGGGTGGTTGCCGAAGAAGGCCAGGTCGAGTTGCTCCACGCTGAGCAATGGGCTGCGAACGCCCTGCATGCGGACGTTCGACAGGTTGATGTACATGTACCCGCCGAAGAACCCCACCGTGTCGGGGTAGCGCTCGTCGAACTCGTCGCGGCTGTAGCTACCCGAGCGGGCGTAACCGTCGGCCCAGCCCTGGCAGATCCCCCGCTCCCACGAGAACTGCTGGCCGAGGGGGCTCGCCGGGGTGGGCAGCACCTCACCAGAGTTCGCCCTGGTGTACGAGGGCCACCGCGTGCTGGGCGGCCAGTCGGCGATCCAACGGTCGAACATGGTGAACCCTCCGGGGTGAGACAACCTCTGATGACCCCGTGTCATCGTCGGTGAGCGTCCGTCGTCGTCGCAAACTAACCGATGGATTAGTTTGACGTCAGGTCCGACCGGGGGTTGCGGACCCAGATGCCGGAGGCAGGCCATGACCGCAGTCGAATCCACGAACACGTCCATCTCGACCCGCAGGACGTTCTGCCGGGTCTGCCATGCGAGTTGCCCGCTCGACATCGACGTGAGCGACGGACGCGTCGTCGCCGTACGAGGCGTGGAGGAAGATCCGCTGTTCGGTGGCTACACCTGCATCAAGGGTCGCCAGCTACCCGACCAGATCTCCCATCCCGACCGTCTGACCCAGTCGCTGCGGCGCCGCGCCGACGGCACCTACGAGCCCGTCGCCAGCGATCAGGCCCTCGACGAGATCGCCGCCGAACTGCGGCGGATCATCGACACCTACGGACCCCGTGCCGTGGCCAGCTACACCGGTACCGGCGGCTACCAGAACTCGATAGCGGTCCCCGTGGCCCGGGCCTTCCATCAGGGTCTGGGCTCGTCGTCGTTCTACACCTCGGTCACCATCGACCAGCCTGCCAAGACCACGGCGCCCTTCCGCACCGGCATCTGGGAGGCGGGCTACCACAACTTCAGCGACGCCGACGTGCTGCTCGCCATCGGCTACAACCCGATGGTGTCCAGTTACGGCCCCGTCGGTGGCCTACAGGGCACGAACCCCTTCGTCGTCCTGCGCGAGGCCAAGAAGCGGGGCCTCAAGCTCATCGTCGTCGACCCCCGCCGCACCGAACTCGCCTCCCAGGCCGACCTGCACCTGGCGATCCTGCCCGGCGAGGATCCCACGCTGCTGGCGGGTCTGATCCACGTGGTGCTCGACGAGTCGCTCCACGACATGGAGTTCTGCGAGCGGTGGGTCGGTGACCTGGACCGTCTGGCGGCCTCGGTCAGCGAGTTCACGCCGGAGCACGTGGCACGACGGTGCGGCATCACGCCGGACGAGGTGACGGCGGCGGCCCGCATGTTCGCCGGCGGAACCCGCGGCACCGCCGGCACCGGAACCGGGCCCAACATGGCGCCCCACTCCAGCCTCTCCGAACACCTGGCGATCGTGCTCAACACGATCTGTGGCCGTGTGAACCGTGAGGGCGACCGTCTGGAGAGCGGTTGGTTCCTCTACCCCGAGACGCCCAAGCGAGCGCAGGTGATCCCTCCCCGTCCCGCTGCCACCGGTGCCCCGGCCCGCATCAGGAACCTGCGCGGCTACCGCGGAGAGATGCCCACCACCACGCTGGCCGAGGAGATCCTCACCCCCGGCGAAGGACGCATCCGCGCACTCATCGTCAGCGGCGGCAACCCCATGGTCGCATGGCCCGACCAGGCGCTGACGCTGGAGGCGTTGCGCGATCTCGAACTCCTCGTCGTGATCGACCATCGCTTCGAGACGACGGCACAGTTGGCGCATTACGTGATCGCACCCACCCTGTCCCTGGAGCGGGCCGACGTGCCCCATCTGATGGACCGCTGGTTCCGGGCGCCCTACACCAACTACACCGAGGCGGTGCTCGACCGCCCCGGCGATGTGCTGAACGAGTGGGAGGTGTTCTGGGACCTCGCCCGCCGTCTCGGGTCCACCCTGCCCCTGCCCGGAGGCGAGGCGCCGATGGACCACCGCCCCAGCGATGACGACATCATCGACCTCGTGTACGCCAATTCGCGCATGCCACTCGACGAGGTGCGGCGGCAGCGGGGTGTGGTGCACCCCGAGCAGGCCATGGTGGTGCAGCCCGCCGATACGACCTGCACCGCCCGCTTCACCCTCGCTCCTGACGACCTCATGGACGAACTGCACGCGGTCGCCCGGGAGACCAGCGCCCAGCAGGCGCTCGGGGTGGATCCGGCGCAGTATCCGTTCCGTCTGGTCAGCAGGCGCCTCAAGCAGGTTCTGAACTCGCTGGGAACCGAGTTGCCCGGGTTGGCCCGCAAAGGCACCACGAACCCCGCCTACTTCAACCCCGACGACCTGCGGACGCTGGGACTGGCTTCGGGCGATCTCGCCCGCATCTCGTCACCCTCGGGTTCGCTCACGGCCGTGGTGGAAGCGTCGGACGACCTGCGCCCCGGTGTCATCTCCATGGCCCATTCGTGGGGCGGGCCCGCCCTCACCGACGAGCGGGTCCGCGAAATCGGCACCCCGACCAGTCGCCTCGTGTCGACCGAACGCGGCCATGACCCGGTGACCGGCATGGTCGTGCAGAGCGCCATTCCCGTCGCCGTCGCACCGGCCTCCTGAACGCTCCCTCAGGGGACGTCGACCACCGTCACCGTGCCGGTCGAGCCGTCCACGGTGATGATGGCGCCATCGGGAATGCGCTCGGTGGCCTGCACCACCGACACGGCGCACGGGACGCCCAGTTCCCGGCTCACGATCACGGCGTGACTGGCGACGGCACCGACGTTCACCACGACGCCGGCTGCGGACAGGAACAGGGGCGTCCACGCCGGATCGGTCGTGGCGGCGACGAGGATGTCCCCCGGTTCGATGGCGAAGGGGTCGCTGGGGTCGCGCACGATGCGCGCCCGTCCGGTGACGATGCCCGGCGCTCCGGGGCCACCCTGCAGTACGGCACCCGCACCGACCAGATCGGCCTCGACCGCCCCTCGCCGGGACCACTGCGAGATGGGCGGCACACCCCGGTCACCGCCCACGATGTACGGGGGCTCGAGGGTGTGCAGCAGTTGGAAGGTCGCCTCACGCTCCTCCAGCACGGTGACGAAACGGGCGGGATCCCGCACGAAGTCGTCCAGTTCGCCGTCCACCAGACCGAACAGCAATTCACGTCGGCTCAGATGGCCCCGCCCGACCATGCGGTCCCCCAGTTCGTACAGCGCCAACTTGGCCTCGTGGATCAGGCGGATACAGGCGTTCTTGCCCCGTTCACGCAGCGCGAAGAACACTCCCGCCGAAGCGACCGCCGCCTGAAGGGTGGCACCCAGCGTCTCGTCGGCCGCCCTGGCCTGCTCCACCAACTGGGCCGTCAGTCGCTCCCGTTCGGCGGCGTTGCGCAGCTGGGCGGCGTGGGGTGAACGGTCATCGGTCTGGTAGCGCATCCGTTCCAGCATGCGAAGCGGCATCGACGGGTCAGTGGTCCACGAATCGGGTCGCATATCCCACTCGTTGGGGCCGCGGTGCCCGTGCTGAGCGATCAGGGCGGCCCATCCACTGAGGAAGCGCTCCGCATCCGGCGACAGCGATCCACCGAGCCGGTCGAGCAGTCCGTCGACACCGGCATCGAACTGCCGGGTCAGTTCGGGCGAACCAGCCACCAGTCGGCTCAAGTCCCACAAGGTCAGCGAGGCGGATGCCGACTCGACGTCGCCGACGGCCGTCATCAGGGTGACGGCGTCCTGGGGGCGGCCCAGCGCCGCACAGACCGCCTGGACGGCACCCGGCCCCAGGCTCGCCGACAGGCACACCACGCAGTAGGGGCGCCAGGCTTCCTGCAGTTGGCGCGCCATGGCCCGCGCTCGCACCACCAGCGCCTCGTCGCTCAGGTCGCCCAGCGCCGGACGGGTGCGCACCGCCTCGCGTGCCCGCTGTGCCTCCTGCTCCTGCAAGGGATAGCCGGACGTCGACATCGCCCAACCCATGCGCTCGGCCAGGATCGCCGACTGCGCCTCGTCGTCGTCGGCGGGATGCGCCTCATAGGCGGGGATACCCGGATGATCGCCGAAGTACGCCTGGTCGATGGCCGCCGGTGAGGCGCCAGGCATGCGGGCACCCATCACGCGTGGCAGCGACAACTGGTTGTAGAAGTAGCCTCCCCAGTTGCCGAACACCTCGGGAGGATCGACGTCGAACTCGTCCCAGCGCACCGCCCCGAAGTCGACGAAACCCGCCGCGGTACCCGGCACGCACCCCACGCCCCACCCCAGGCTCCAGCCCAGGGGGCTGAAGGGCTCGGGCCCCACCTCATCGGCGTTCGCACGGGTGTAGTACGGGAAGCGCCCGCTCGGACGGGTATCGGTGATCCAACGGTCGACGGTCATGTGCGCTGCTCCCCCCGGAGGCCCTGGTGACAGACAACACACAGTAGTGTGCGCCCATGGCACGTGTTGATGTACCCGAAGGCGAGGGCCTCGAAGCCCACCGCATCTGGCAGCTGGCGCCCCACCTCGGTCTGGGCATGCGAGCAATGAGCAAGGCCGTCTACGAAGATTCCAGTCTGACGATCCGCGAGCGGGAAGTGGCGCGCATGCGGATCGCGCAACTGAACCAATGCGTGGTTTGACTGAACACCCGCGCTGCATCGGCGATGCAGCAAGGACTCACCGACGAGCTGTACCAGCACGTCAACCAGTACCACGATCAGCCGGGCTTCACCGACCGTGAACGCCTCGCCGCCGAGTACGCCGAGCGCTTCGCCATCGACCACACGGCCGTCGACGACGAACTGTGGGGCCGCCTCCGGGCGCACTTCGACGACGCCGAACTGCTCGAACTGACGGTCACGATCGGCTTCTGCGTCGGCATGGGCCGCGCCTATCAGGTGCTGGACATCGAGCGCGACTTCGACGTGCTGTGGAGCCGGGAACCCAAGAGGGATCCCGACCCCACCTGAGAACGTCAGTGCAGGGCGGCGTCGCCGAGGTAGCTCGACTCGAGCAGTTCCCGATTCGCCTTCAGTTCGGCTGAGGTGCCCTGCATCATCAACTGCCCGTGGTTCAACACGTACCCGTGGTCGGCGACCTCGAGGGCCATGTGCACGTGCTGTTCCACCACGAGCACGCCACAGTTGGTCTCGTCGGCGATCTGGCGAACGATCGGAAGCAGACGCTCCACGATGATGGGCGCCAGGCCGAGACTCATCTCGTCGACGAGCAGCACCTTGGGATTCGACACCAGGGCACGCGCCATGGCGAGCATCTGCTGCTCACCGCCCGACAGCAATCCGGCCAGCCGCTTGGTGAGCGGACGCAGCGCCGGGAACATTTCCATGGCGCGTTCGAAGGCGGGCGCTCGCTCGGAGCGTGGCCCGGAAAGGCCGAGGCGGATGTTCTCGTACACGGTGAGGTCGAAGAAGAGCGACCGGTCCTCGGCCACGTGGGCGAGCCCCCGCTGAGCCACCACGTACGGCGGAACCCCTGCGATCGACTCGCCCAGCACCGTCACCGTACCAGCGATGGGCTGCAGGATGCCGCTGATGGTCAACAACGTCGTGGTCTTTCCGGCGCCGTTCGGGCCGAGCAACGCCACCACCTCGCCCGCTCCGACGTGCAGGTCGAGATCTCGAACGACGGGAATTCCCCCGTAGCCGGTCTGCAACCCCTCGATGGAGATCAGTGCGTCCTTCGACATGTCACTCCCCCTCCCCGGCCGCAGCCGTCTCAGCCTGGCGCGCCGCCGACAGTGTGGTGGCCGCCTGGGCCTGCATCTCTCCCGCCGACTCGCCCAGATACGCCGCCACGACAGCGGCATCGGCACGAACCTGCGCCGGCGTGCCTTCGGCGATGATGCGGCCGAAGTCGAGCACGTAGATGTAGTCGCACACGTTGAGCACCAGGCCCATGTCGTGGTCGATCAGGAAGATGCTGGTCCCCGTCTTCAGAAAGTCGCGTAGATGCGCTCCGAGCAACTGGCTCTCGGCGGTGTCCAGACCAGCCGCCGGTTCGTCGAGCAGGAGCAACTTGGGCTTCGCTGCCAAGGCGCGTGCCACACCCACCAGTTTGCGCTGGCCGTGCGACAGGTCGCTGGGCAACATGTTGGCCAACTCGGTCAGCCCCATGACGGCGAGCGCGTCGTCCACCTGACGCTGCCACTCGGCCGCCGGCCGGCGCACCTTGAGCAGATCGAGGAGGAACGACCACCACGTGGGCCGCTCCGCAGCGACGAGCAGGTTTTCGCGAACCGTGAGGTCCTCGAACAACTCGAGCGACTGGAACGTCCGTGTCAGGCCCAGGCGAGCCCGCTGATCCGGCGTCACGCCGGCCAGGTCTCGGCCATCGAAGCTGACGCCACCCGACGAGATGGCGGTGAAGCCGGTGATGGCGTCGATGAAGGTGGTCTTTCCCGCACCGTTGGGGCCGATGAGGCCCACCAGTTGGCCGACCTCGACCTTGAGGTCGACATCGGCATTGGCGGCCAGACCGCCGTACCGGACCGTGAGTCCCTTGCTCTCGAGCAACGCCATGTCAGTGCACCTCCGCAGGAGTGTTGGCAGCAGCCGCAGCAGCGGGTGCAGGGGCTGCGTGGCCACCGGGTGCACCGTGACCTGCGCCCGTCCCGCGGATGCCGTGATAAATGCGCATGCCGAGCATGCGCACCATGAGTGCGAGGAAGATCCCGAGCAGCGGCATCCAGAACCAGCTGTAGGCGTCGGGGACCCGAACGGGCCACACCAGGATGCCGAACACGAGGCCGACGATCGCCGTGGGTCCGAGGCGCCGGCCGACCACGGCCCACTCGGCGCCTCTCGCCCGTCTCAACCAACTCCCGAAATATCTCATGACCGGTTGGAAGAACGGTGCGATGCCTTCCGGGTGGATGGCGGCGGTGAACACCAGCGATGCGCCGCCCACCACGGTGACGTACCTGTCGATCGACAGCCCGTGCAGGAAGTAGTTGGAGAAGACCACGATGAAGCCGGCAGGCGCGAGGAGTCCTCCGACGACGGCTCCGTTGATCGAGGTGACGCCACCCAGATAGGCGAAGGCCAGGTACACCAGCGAAGCCTGGTACACGAAGTTCGCCGACGACACGTCGACCTGCTTGAAGCCCAGCATCACGCCGCCGACACCGGCGAGACCCGCCGCGATGCCGAAGGCCAGCAGTTTGGTGCGCGACACGTTGATGCCGGCCGCTGCGGCTGCCCGCTCGTTGGCCCGCACGGCGAGGAACCGCCGCCCGGTGTTGTTCCGACGTAGGTTCGCCACCGCCAGGGCGGCCAGTGCGAACACCACGAACACGAAGATCGTGAAGGCGGGTCGGTCGTTCAGCCCCTTGTTCCCGATGGAACTGAGGTCGATCCCGAAGAAGTTCGCCGGCTTCACATTCGCCGGTGACCCGGCGGTGAGGTCGGTGAGCGACGCGTTCTCGAAGAGCAGGGTGAGCAGGGAGATCGCCGCAGCGATGGTCACCACAGCCAACTGCACCCCACGGATACGCACGGCGGGCAGTCCGAGCAGCACCCCCACCACGATCGCGGCGACGATGCCGATGATGGCGGCGATCCACCACGGGAGCCCGGGACCGCTCACCGGGAACGGGTTGGTGATGGTCGTCGAGCCGTCCGACATCATGCGGGACATGAGGAAGGCCGACACACCGGCGAGGGACATCTGGGCCAGGGAGATCTGGCCGACATAGCCGGTGAGCACCACCATCGACAGCATGATCGTGGAAGCGATCAGCGAGGTGGTCAGAGCGAAGGCGAACACCGTACGCGGACCCCAGTCCTCGAACAGGAAGGCTGCCGCCACCACGATGACACCCCACACCACGAGATGCTGCTTGAGGCGCACCGGTATGGGCGACAGTGGGAGACGACGCTCCTCCACCGTGCCTCGGATGGGCAACTTCTTGCCCCGGGCGAACAGCACCACGGCAATGACCACGAGCGGCACCACCTCGCGCACACCCGAGCGCAGGAACGTCGGGAACCACGACTGCGAAGCCCAGTAGCCCAGCAGCGCCTGCGCAGCACCGATCGCCAGACCGCCCCAGGTGGCGGCCAGGATCGACTTCATGCCACCGATCAGGGCGGCGCCGAGCGCCACCACCACGAGGGCTGACAGACCGATCGGCGTGAGCGAGCCCTGGATGGGACCCACCACGATGGCAGCCACCGTGGCGAGCACCGATGCGATCACCCAGTTGAGCAGTGCGAGGCGCTGGGGCGAGTACCCCAGGAGCACGGCACCCTTCTCGTTACCAGCTGCGGCACGGGTGGCGAGACCGAAGCGGGTGAACTGGAAGAACGCCCACATACCCACACCGAGCACGATCGAGATGCCGATGGCCCACATGGCGCCGATCGGATAGGCCTTGCCGAAGCCGAGGAAGTTCTGGACCACGCCGTCCTGCGTGACACTCTCGGGCTGACGACCGCTGCCGCCGAAGTGCAACTGCGCGACGCCCTGCAGGTACAGCATCATGCCGACGGAGCCCACCACCTTGCCCAACGGCGCCGCATTGCGCAGTGGGCGGAACACCAGCACGTGAGCCAGCAGACCGAGCACCACCGCCATGACCAACGCGAGCACCAGTGCGACCACCAGGTTGGCGCCCCCGTCGGCGATCTTGATCGACACCGGGAGGTTCAACGAGTGCGTCGGCAGGATGTCCACCCAGGGCAACTGGATCTTTCCGTTGCGACGAGCCTCGTCGAAGGTGAACACGCCGTACATCGCCATGGCGCCGTAGGCGAAGTTGATCACCCCCGACCCTCGGTACACGATGACGATGCCGGAACCCAGCATCGCGTACAGCGATCCGAGGCCGAGGCCTAACAGTAGGAAAAAGATGATGTCGCTCATCGAACCTCCGCGACCAGGTCGCTGAATCGTCGGTGCTGCAGATACTTCACGGTAGGCGAAGCCACGGTGAACACTTGGTGCTGGACGCACCACGCATGGCCCACTGCTTCCCCCCTCGGTGGCGGTCGGCGGGCGGCCGGACCGGTGTGCATTATGTCACGCGGAAATTGATTGGTCCATTAATAACCGCATCGGATCCACGATCCCGGAGGTGATCCTCCACGACGCGAACGACCCCGTGCCGGCGCTCTCGCACCGACACGGGGTCGTCAGGTCACCAGCGGCTCGGGGCCGCCGGACGATGACTTGCCGTGATCAGCCGGCGGGCTTGAGGGCTGTGCCGGCCACCAGACCCAGGCCGCTGAAGCGACGCTTCACCGGCACCAGCTTCTCGCCGTCCCACTGGTTGGCGCTCACCGTGGCGTTGCACACCGCAACGTACGGGGCGGGCGCCGAGGCGCAGGAGATCGGGGTACCGCCGAACGAGTGCTCGTTCTCCGAGGTCGCGAGCGCCTCGGCGATCGACTCGCCCGTCACCTCGCCACCAGCCACGGCGATCGCCGAGGCCAGGCGCCAGATGGTGAGCAGACCCGAGGCCGCCTGGGTGGAGAAGCCCTTGGGCACTTCGGCAGCCGGCACGCCGTACTCGGCCGGCTTGGTCTGGTAGACCTCGGCCTCGAAGCGGTCGCGCGGGTTCTCGATCGAGTCGAGCGGGTTCAGCACGGCGCCGGCCGCACCGACGAAGTAGATGCCCTTGGCCAGGTCACCGGCAGCCTTGGCCGCCTCCTGGTCCAAGCAGGCGCCCGAGAGCACCAGCGGGATCGAGTCGGGGGTCCAGCCAGCGCGGCCCAGACCATCGACCATGTTCCAGCAGTCGGCACCCTGCGCCGAGAAGATGATCGCATCCGGCTCGAAGCCCAGGACCTGCGCCACCACGGGCGACACGTCGGGGGTGGCGGGCTTGATCGGCACGCCGATGAACTCGAGGTCGGGGACGCTGCCCGCACGGTCGGACTCACCGGGCTCGACGCCCTGGAGCACTTCGAGCGGCTTCTTCTCGAGGTCGTTGTAGCAGACCACGCCTGGGGGCGTGTCGGCCCACGGCACACTGATCCTCTTCTTGCCGAGGTCGTTGGTCACGAACTCGACCAGACCGGTGTGGACGCCGAGGCAGCCACCGCCGCCACCGATCGAGTACACGCCGGGGGCGGTGAAGTCAGCGATCGTCAGCGGGGTGATCGTCACGACGGGGATGCCCGCCGCGTTGTAGATCGGGTAGTGGTTGCCGAAGAAGTTCAGCGTCGAGATCACCATCTCGACACCCTTCGAGATCAACTCGTTGGCGCAGCGCTGCGAGTCGTCGGGCGACACCGCCATCTTGCACACCTCGAGCTGGATCGGACGACCCGGCACGCCGTTCTGGATGTCGGCGCCCAGACCGCCCAGTTCGGCGTTGATGAACCCGACCAGGCCCTCACCCATGAAGGTGAACTCGGGGAACGACCCGTTGGGGTCACCCTCGAGGTTCTGCCAGCCGATCACGATGGGATCTCCCTCGGCCGCCAGCGGGCTGGCGATGGCGCAGGTCACGTCGGAGACGAAACGGCCAGCGCCGTTGCCCTCTTCGGCGTCGATCGACGAGTCGATCTCGGGACAGCCCGCAGCACTGGTGCCGTCACCCTCGCTGGGTGCGGCCGTGGTGGCCGGAGCGGCCGTCGTGGCCGGGGCCGCCGTGGTGGCCGGAGCGGCCGTGGTGTCTGTCACGGCGTCGCCGCCGTCGTCATCGCCGCAGGCCGCGGCGAGGAGCGTCAGGCCGCAGAGCAACCCGACGACTCGCCGGGTGCGCGACCGATATGAGGTCGTCATCTTCAAAGTTCTCCCCCTGTACACAGGCGACTGGACCACCCAGTCACGTGAAGTGTGTCACCGCCACGCCGAGAGTTTCGTGTCAGAGCGCTCGAACACGTCCAACTTTTTTCCACGTCACGATGCCGATCCGGTGTGCAGCGTGAGCCACGACCGCACTCAGGCGTCGGCCGGCACCCCGCGCGCCACGAGGGCGTCGTGCGAGTTGGTGAACTCGCCGGTGAGGTCGGGGGCACCCATGTAGTGCGGTTGGAGAATGCGTCCGGCCAGCAGCCAGGCCCCGTCGCGCTTGACGTACTGATCGTCGTAGTGGGCCAGCAGGATGCCCGGGGTGCCGTCCGAGCGGCGGAAGCGCTCGCTGATGTACCAACGCCCGACAGCTCGCTGCGGATGGGCCTGGTCGGGATCCTCGGCAGCCGCCCACGCCTCGCCGTTCTGGACCGTCTGCACGACCGACGCCATCCCCTTCATCGCCGAGTACCACAGAGCCGTGATCGCCTCACGCCCTTCGACGAGTCGACCCCGACCGAGGTCCCACACCGCATCGGCGGCCCAACAACTCCCCCAGAGATCCCCGCGCCGGTGCACCACGGCATCGGCATAGCGATGTATCAGGCGGGAGATGGCCACGTAGTCGTCGGTGCCCACGGGTCGCAGTGCGGTGTAGTCGGTGCTCATGCCTCCGGTTCTAACGCAGAGGCGGTGACCGGAGCGGGGTCGGAGCGACGCGACCTCCGCCGCTCCACATCGTCACCGTGCCGTTCGAGTTGTGAAGATGGTCACGTGATCGACTACTCGCCCACACATCCCGACGTTCTCGACGATCCCGCCGCCGCGTACGCACGTCTTCGGTCGGAGTGCCCGGTTCACCGCACCGAGGCACTGGGCCGACCGCTCTACTCCGTGGCGACGGCAGCCGACGTGCACCAGGTGTTGCTCGACCACCGCACCTGGTCGAACACGCGCGGACCCGGCATCATGGACAGCACATCGGGTGCAGGCGACATGCAGCACGACGATCCCCCCGAACATACGCGTCGGAGGAACTTCGCCCGCTCGTGGTTCCTCCCCCAGGCGGTCGCCGCACTCGAACCGGCTGTTCGGGCGGTCGCCGTCGAACACATCGAGCGGATCGCACCGCAGGGGCGCGCAGATCTCTATCCGTCGGTTGCGCTCGCACTTCCGGTCACCAGCTTCTGCGCCATGATGGGCATCGACCTCGCCGACCGCGACCAGTTCCTCCACTGGGCCGACGAACTGGTCACGTCCATGGCCTACGCCGGCACCGGCGGCAGCGCACGACGGGCCCTCAGCGCCTTCACCGCCGGTGAGGTGCAGCGCCGGCGCGATCTCGCAGATGCTGGCGCACCCGTACCCGACGGGCTGTTGAGCCACCTGGCCACCGCCGAGTACTCCGAGGAAGGCCGCATGCCGCTGGGCGAGGTGGTCAACATGGTCAACCAGTTGCTCATCGCCGGGCACGAGACGACGACGTCGCTGATCACGAACTGCCTCTGGCGACTCCTCGAGGAGCGGGACAGCCGATGGAGCCGCCTGCTCGACGAACCGGAGCTCATCCCCCTCGCCGTGGAGGAGAGCCTCAGGTTCGACCCACCGGTGCTCGGCCTGTGCCGCACGAGCGACGAACACCAGACCTTGTCGGGTGTCGAGATCCCGGCCGGCGACAAGATCATGGTGCTGTACGCGTCGGCCAACCGGGATCCGCATCGTTTCGATCGACCCGACGAGTTCGTGATCGATCGCCCGTTGCTCGAGACGCGTCGGCACTACTCGTTCTCGTGGGGCATTCACCACTGCCTGGGTGCTCCTCTGGCCCGTCTCACGGCCCGTGTCGCTCTCGAGGAACTCACGGCGCGGCTCCCGGGACTGCACCTCGACGGCCCGACGACGCGCGTCCCCTCG
>Ga0169931_10006906_pt1 | contig 16967 bp, 16 predicted proteins | sample Kivu_15m_20L_FD_129675 | JGI IMG/M metagenome (GOLD analysis project Ga0169931, IMG submission 129675) | Freshwater microbial communities from Lake Kivu, Western Province, Rwanda to study Microbial Dark Matter (Phase II) - Kivu_15m_20L... | ecosystem: Environmental > Aquatic > Freshwater > Lake...
CGAGTAGCCGCCGCCCGGGCCGCGCGTGCTCTCCACCAGCTCGTGGCGCCGCAGCTTGCCGAACAACTGCTCCAGGTAGGACAGCGAGATCTGCTGGCGCTGGCTGATGGCCGCCAGTGCAACCGGCCCGTTGTGCGAACGCAGGGCGAGGTCGATCATCGCGGTGACGGCGAATCGGCCCTTGGTGGTCAGTCGCATGGGTGCACTCCCGGCCGCAGGCGCGGCAAAGTTGAGGTCGGCAGGTGAAACACGTCCGGAATCAACTTCGTCCGCCGGTGTCTTCACACCCCAGGAACGCACTGATTCCTACAAGAAGACTCAACTTTAGCAGAAGTCGAGCGATTTGCTCGACATAGACCAAGCTCGCCCTTCTTTTGTCCAGGACAAACGAGCCAGCAGGGCTCAACGACCTACCGCCGGAGCCACCAGCGGCACGACGGTGCTGTCGGTGCCAGTAGCGCCGAAGGCCTGCTCCTTCAGCAGGGCGAGCTGGTCGCGCAGGCGCGCCGCCTTCTCGAACTCGAGGTTGCGCGCGTGCTCGAGCATCTGCTTCTCCAGCAGCCGGATGCGCTTGCCCAAGTCCTTCTCGCCCAGCGCCTCGACCTCGGCGGCGGCCTGCGCGGCCTTGAGGTCGTCGCGCGCCGTCTTGTCCGACACCACGCCGTCGATCAGCTCGCGCACCTGCTTGGAGACGCTGCGCGGCACGATGCCGTGCGCGGCGTTGTGCTCGAGCTGGCGCGCGCGCCGACGCTCGGTCTCGTCGATGGCGCGGCGCATCGACTCCGTCACCTTGTCGGCGTAGAGGATGGCCTTGCCGTGCACGTTGCGCGCGGCGCGGCCGATGGTCTGGATCAGGCTGCGCTCGGCGCGCAGGAAGCCCTCCTTGTCCGCGTCGAGGATGGCCACGAGCGACACCTCGGGGATGTCCAGCCCCTCGCGCAGCAGGTTGATGCCCACCAGCACGTCGAAGGTGCCCAGGCGCAGGTCGCGGATGATCTCCACCCGCTCCACGGTGTCGACGTCGCTGTGCAGGTAGCGCACCTTGACGCCGTTGTCGGACAGGTAGTCGGTCAGCTGCTCGGCCATGCGCTTGGTCAGCGTGGTGATGAGCACGCGCTCGCCCGAATCGACGCGCTCGCGGATCTCCTGCAGCACGTCGTCGACCTGCTGCAGCGCCGGGCGAACCTCGATCTGCGGGTCCACCAGCCCCGTGGGCCGCACGAGCTGCTCGACCACCTGCCCTGCATGCGCCTGCTCGTAGGCGGCCGGCGTGGCGGAGACGAAGACCGTCTGCCGCATCTTGCCCTCGAACTCCTCGAACTTCAGCGGGCGGTTGTCCAGCGCGCTCGGCAGGCGGAAGCCGTACTCGACGAGCGTGGTCTTGCGCGCGCGGTCGCCGTTGAACATGCCCCCGAGCTGGCCGATCAGCACGTGGCTCTCGTCGAGGAACATCAGCGCGTCGCGCGGCAGGTAGTCCACCAGCGTGGGCGGCGGGTCGCCGGGCCGCGCGCCCGAGAGGTGGCGCGTGTAGTTCTCGATGCCCTTGCAGTGGCCCACCTCCTGCAGCATCTCCAGGTCGAAGCGGGTGCGCTGCTCCAGGCGCTGCGCCTCCACCAGCTTGCCGGCAGCCACGAGCTCGGCCAGACGCTCGCGCAGCTCGTCCTTGATCGACTCGATCGCGCTGAGCACCCGCTCGCGCGGGGTGACGTAGTGGCTGCCCGGGTACACCGTGAAACGCGGGATCTTCTGCCGCACGCGGCCGGTCAGCGGGTCGAAGAGCTGCAGCGACTCCACCTCGTCGTCGAAGAGCTCGATGCGGATGGCCAGCTCCGAGTGCTCGGCCGGGAAGACGTCGATCGTGTCCCCGCGCACCCGGAAGGTGCCGCGCGAGAAGTCGGTCTCGTTGCGGCTGTACTGCATGCGGATCAGGTGCGCGATCACGTCGCGCTGGCCCAGCCTGTCGCCCACGCGCAGCGTCATCACCATCTGGTGGTAGTCGCCCGGGTCGCCGATGCCGTAGATCGCGCTGACCGAGGCGACGATCACCACGTCGCGCCGCTCCAGCAGGCTCTTGGTGGCCGACAGCCGCATCTGCTCGATGTGCTCGTTGATCGAGCTGTCCTTCTCGATGAACAGGTCACGCTGCGGGACGTAGGCCTCGGGCTGGTAGTAGTCGTAGTAGCTGACGAAGTACTCGACCGCGTTCTTCGGGAAGAACTCGCGGAACTCGCTGTACAACTGCGCCGCGAGCGTCTTGTTGGGCGCGAAGACGATGGCCGGCCGGCCCATGCGCGCGATCACGTTGGCCATCGTGAAGGTCTTGCCCGAGCCGGTGACGCCCAGCAGGGTCTGGTAGCTCAAGCCCGATTCGATGCCGTCGACCAACTGGGCGATGGCCACGGGCTGGTCGCCCGCCGGTGGGTAGGGCTGGAAGAGCTGGAAGGGCGAGCCCTCGAAGGACACGAACTGACCGGCGCCGGGCGCGCCCGGCGTGGTTTCGTCCACGACAGACAGCGCGGGGGCTGCGCCCCCCCGCGGCGCCGCGAGGCCCCTCGCGTCCGCGCCGGCGGGGTCTGACGGCGTGCTGCGGGGGCTCTTGGGCATGGGCGGGGTCCTAGAATCTTGGGTTTTTCGCGTCGCCGGCCCACTGCGCCGACAACCCGCCAGCGTACCTCAGCCCGGCGCCAAGCGCTTGGCGCCAGCGCCCCACCCGTCCACCCCAGAACCCGGAAACCGACCATGTCCCTGTTCGACGCCGTCCAGATGGCCCCCCGCGACCCCATCCTGGGTCTGAACGAGCAGTTCGCGGCCGACACCCGGCCGGGCAAGGTGAACCTGGGCGTGGGTGTCTACTTCGACGAGAACGGCAAGCTGCCGCTGCTGGGCTGCGTGGCCGAGGCCGAGCGGGCCCTGGTGGCCGCGGGCAAGCCGCGCGGCTACCTCCCCATCGACGGCATCGCCGCCTATGACAAGGCCGTCCAGGGCCTGGTCTTCGGCGCCGAGTCTGCCGCCGTACGCGAGGCCCGCGTCGCCACCGTGCAGGCGCTCGGCGGCACCGGCGGGCTCAAGCTCGGGGCCGACTTCCTGCGCCGCCTGAACCCCGGCGCCCGCGTGCTGATCAGCGACCCGAGCTGGGAGAACCACCGGGCGCTGTTCACGAACGCCGGCTTCGAGGTGGAGACCTACCCCTACTACGACCCGGCCACGCGCGGCGTGCGCTTCGCGGAGATGCTCGCGGCGCTGCAGGGCGCCGCCCCCGGCACCGTCGTCGTGCTCCACGCCTGCTGCCACAACCCCACCGGCTGCGACCTGGACCGCGCCCAGTGGTCCCAGGTCGTCGAGGCCGTGCGGCAGCGCGGTCTGGTCGCCTTCCTGGACATGGCCTACCAGGGCTTCGGCGACGGCATCGCCGAAGACGGCGCCGTGGTCGGCCAGTTCCTCGCCTCAGGCGTGGACTTCTTCGTCGCCACCTCCTTCTCCAAGAGCTTCTCGCTCTACGGCGAGCGCGTCGGGGCGCTGAGCGTGGTCTGTGCCAGCGCCGACGAGGCCGCGCGCGTGCTGTCGCAGCTGAAGATCGTCGTCCGCACCAACTACTCCAACCCGCCGACCCACGGCGCCCAGATCGTCGCCACCGTGCTGAACACGCCGGAACTGCGGCGCCAGTGGGAGGACGAACTCCAAGGCATGCGCCAGCGCATCCGCCTGATGCGGCAGGCGCTGGTGGAAGGCCTCGCGGCCGCTGGCGTGCGCCAGGACATGGGCTTCATCACGCGCCAGAAGGGCATGTTCAGCTACTCCGGCCTCGGCAAGGCGCAGATGCAGCGCCTCCGTGAGGAGTTCGGTGTCTACGGCGTCGATTCCGGGCGCATCTGCGTGGCCGCGCTCAACCGCGGCAACCTCGACGGCGTCGTGCGGGCGATCGTCAGCGTCATGTGAGGGCGCGGCCGCCGCGCGTCAGGCTCGCGGCAGGCCGGGGGGCTACATTTCGTCGCGTTTCCTGCTGCGGCGCAGCAAGTTTCGTGGCAAAGTCCTGCGTATCGTCAACCTGACGGCACATCCGGGGCTGTCAAGCCCAGCCCGGAAAGCACCTCCATGCTCTACCAGTTCTACGAAGCCCAGCGGGCGATGATGTCGCCCTTCGCCGAGTTCGCCAGCGCCTCGGCCAAGCTGTACACGCACCCGCTGTCGCCCTTCGCCCACGCCCCGATGGCGCAGCGCGTGGCCGCCGGCCTGGACCTGATGCACCGCCTGGCCAAGGAGTACGAGAAGCCCGAGTTCGGCATCCTGGGGGTCAACGTCGGCGGCGTCGACGTGGCGGTCCAGGAGCAGGTCATCGTCCAGAAGGATTTCTGCCGGCTGCTGCGCTTCAAGCGTTTCACCGACAACCCGGACGCGCTGGCGCGCATGAAGAACCAGCCCACGGTGCTGGTCGTGGCGCCGCTGTCGGGCCATCACTCCACGCTGCTGCGCGAGACCGTGCGCAGCCTGCTGCAGGACCACAAGGTCTTCATCACCGACTGGACCGATGCGCGCATGGTGCCGGTGGAGGCGGGCCTCTTCCACCTGGACGACTACATCGCCTACGTGCAGGACTTCATCCGCCACATCGGCCCCGACGGGCACGTGATGTCGGTGTGCCAACCCACGGTGCCCGTGCTCGCAGCGGTGTCCCTGATGGCCAGTGCCGGCGAGGCCACGCCGCGCACGCTGACGATGATGGGAGGCCCGATCGATGCCCGGCGTTCCCCGACGGCGGTGAACAACCTGGCGATGAACAAGAGTTACGACTGGTTCGAGAACAACGTCATCTATCGCGTGCCCTTGAACTACCCCGGCGCCGGGCGCCGCGTGTACCCGGGCTTCCTGCAGCACACGGGTTTCGTGGCGATGAACCCGGATCGCCACCTGAGCTCGCACTACGACTACTTCCTCGACCTGATCCGCGGCGACGAGGATAGCGCCGAGTCGCACCGCCAGTTCTATGACGAGTACAACGCGGTGCTCGACATGCCAGCCGAGTACTACCTTGACACCATCCGTACCGTGTTCCAGGAGTTCGCGCTCGTCAACGGCACCTGGGACGTCGACGGCCAGCGGGTGCGCCCGCAGGACATCCGCACGAGCGCCTTGCTCACGGTCGAGGGCGAGCTCGACGACATCTCGGGGGCCGGGCAGACCCGCGCCGCCCACGACCTGTGCACCGGCGTGCCCGCGGACCGACGCTTCCACTACGACGTGCCGGGCGCGGGGCACTACGGCATCTTCTCGGGGCGACGCTGGCGCGAGCTGGTCTACCCGCGGGTGCGCGATTTCATCGGCAGCCACCGGGCCGCCCACACGGCCCCTGCCCTTCGCCGCCGTCCGCGCTGAACCTGCGCCCTCGACCCGACCGCCGTGGCCACGCCGCCCAGCCTGGCCGACCGCATCGAGGACGCGCTGCCGCAGACGCAGTGCACCCGCTGCGGCTACCCGGACTGCCGCGCCTATGCCGAGGCGATCGCGCGTGGTGAGGCCGGGATCGCGCAATGCCCCCCGGGCGGCGCCGAGGGCATCCAGCGTCTGGCGGCCCTGACCGGCCAGCCGGTGGTGCCCCTGGACCCCGCCCACGGCGCCGAAGGCCCGCTGCGGTTGGCAGTCATCGACGAGACCTGGTGCATCGGCTGCACCCTGTGCATCAAGGCCTGCCCCGTCGACTGCATCGTCGGGGCGCCGAAGTCCATGCACACGGTCATCGAGCCCTTGTGCACCGGCTGCGAGCTGTGCCTGCCGGCCTGCCCGGTGGACTGCATCAGCCTGGAGACGGTCACCCCGGGACGCAGCGGCTGGGACGCCTGGAGCCCGGCCCAGGCCGACACGGCCCGACAGCGGTATGCCTTCCACCGCCTGCGCGTGGAGCGAGACCGGGCCGAGCAGGACGAGCGCCTGGCCGCCAAGGCCGCCGCCAAGCTGGCGGACATGGCGGCCGCGAGCCGGCTCACCGACGCCGAGGCTCTGGCGCGCAAGCGCGCCGTCGTCGACGCCGCGCTCGCGCGCGCCCGCGCCCGGCGTGAGGGCGCAGCCGGCGGATGACAGCGCCCTCATCCACCGCCCCAGCCCGTCGTCCATCCGCCTTGCCATGAAGACTGCCGACATCGAACCCTTCTTCGCCACGCTGAAGGCTGCCAACCCGCAGCCGGTGACCGAACTCCAGTACGCCAGCGTCTTCGAACTGCTGGCCGCCGTGCTGCTTTCGGCCCAGGCCACCGACGTGAGCGTCAACAAGGCCACACGCAGCCTCTTCGCGCGCTCGCCGACTCCGGCGCGCATGCTCGCTCTCGGCGTGCAGGGCGTGGAGGCGCACATCCGCACCATCGGCCTGTACCGCACCAAGGCGCGCAACCTCGTCGAGACCTGCCGCCTGCTGATCGAGCGCCACGGCGGCCGCGTCCCCCGCTCGCGCGAGGCCCTGGAGGCTCTGCCCGGCGTCGGCCGCAAGACAGCGAACGTCGTCCTCAACTGCGCCTTCGGCGAGGAGACGATGGCGGTGGACACGCACATCTTCCGCGTCGGCAACCGCACCGGCCTGGCACCGGGGCGCAACCCGCTGGAGGTGGAGCAGGCGCTGCTGCGACGCGTTCCACCGCCCTACCGCGCCGATGCGCACCTCTGGCTCATCCTGCACGGGCGCTATGTGTGCAAGGCAAGGCAGCCCGACTGCGCCCGCTGCGCCGTCAGCAGTTGGTGCGACTCGGCGCCCGGCCGCCGCCGCCCGCGCGCCTAGAATCCGCCCCTCGTCGAAATCGTCCCACCCCATGAGCGATCCCGCCCCGATCGTCGAGCGTGTCGAGCGCCTGTTGCTGCGGCACGAGGAGCTGAAGCGGACGAACGCGCTGCTGCGCCGGCAGGTCGACGTGCTGACGGCCGAACGGGACAGCCTCAAGTCGCGCCTGGGTGCGGCGCGCGCGCGCATCGACGCCCTGCTCGAGAAACTGCCGCCCCCCACTCAGACCAGCGGAGATGCGTCTTGAAGCAGGTCGAAGTGACGATCCTCGGCCAGGGCTACCTGCTGGCCTGCCCGGAGGGCGGCGAGGCGCGCCTGGACGCGGCCGTGGCCGCCGTGGACCGCGAGATGACCGCCATCCGGGACGCCGGACGCATCAAGGCACGCGAGCGTATCGCCGTCCTGGCGGCGCTGAACATCGCCTACCAGTTGGCCGAGCGCTCGGTATCGACTCCGCCGGCATTGCCTTCCCCACCAAGCCCCGACGACTCCTCGGCCGCACCTGCAGGCCCTGCTCCCGGCGGGCCGCTCGAGGGGGACGGCGCAAACTGGCAAGCCCTGCTCGCCCGGATCGACGCCGCCTTGAGCGAAGACGGGCATCTGATCTGACACGCCTGCGACTGGCGCCACGCCAGGGGCTTCTGAGCGGATAATGGGTTCGTCCGGCGGTTTGGCGGGTTATATATTTCCTTGAACCGATGCTCATTGAGCCAGGGCTTGGAACATCGCTCGGCGGGCGTGATCGTCTCGCGTCAGACGAACCCGAAGCCTTGCTGACCTCGCCCACCTGAACTTCCCTGAGGGTTCAGGAATGCGGCCCGCCTCATCGCCGGACACCTTCTTTTCTGGCATTCGCCGCACTCGGTCCGGCGCACGCTATAATCACTGTCTTTGTCCGACGACCTGCAGCTGACATGACCACCATTCGCGTCAAGGAAAACGAGCCTTTCGATGTCGCCCTGCGCCGCTTCAAGCGCACGATCGAGAAGCTCGGCCTGTTGACCGAACTGCGCGCCCGCGAGTTCTACGAGAAGCCCACCTCCGAGCGCAAGCGCAAGAAGGCTGCGGCTGTCAAGCGCCACTACAAGCGCGTGCGCAGCATGCAGCTTCCCAAGAAGCTCTACTGAGCGGCGTCGGGCTGCACCACTGCCCAAGCCCGCGCGGGTGACCGACGCGGGCTTTTGTCATCCACGGGGATCCGATCATGAGCCTCAAGGACCGCATCCAGGAAGACATGAAGGCCGCCATGCGCGCCAAGGAGGCGGACCGCCTGTCGACCATCCGCATGCTGCTGGCGGCCTGCAAGCAGCGTGAGGTCGACGAGCGCATCGTGCTCGACGATGCCGCCGTGGTCGGGATCGTCGACAAGCTGATCAAGCAGCGCAAGGATTCGATCGCAGCCTTCCGGCAGGCCGGCCGCACCGACCTGGTCGACAAGGAGACCGCCGAGGTGGTGGTGCTCGAGGGCTACCTGCCCCAGCGCCTGAGCGCCGAACAGATCGCCGCCGCCGTCGGCGCGCTGGTGGCAGAGCTCGGGGCCACCGGTCCTGGCGACATGGGCAAGGTCATGGCCGCGGCCAAGGCCCGCCTGGCCGGTCAGGCCGAGATGGCCCTCGTCTCGGCCGCAGTCAAGCAAGCCCTGTCGCGTTGAGGAGTCACCCATGAACGCCCTGCCCGTCCAGCCCATCGCCGCCGACGTCTGCGTCGCCCCTCAACTGACGCCTGAAGCCATGGCCGAGGCGGCTCGCATGGGCTTTCGCAGCGTCGTCAACAACCGCCCCGATTTCGAAGGCGGCTCCGACCAGCCCCTCAGCAGCGCCGTCGAGGCCGCGGCACGTGCCGCCGGCCTGGAATACCGGCACCTGCCCGTCTCGGGCGCCTACCAGTCGCCCGAGGACGCGGCGGCCATGGCCGGCCTGCTCGCCGAACTGCCCCGGCCCCTGCTGATGTTCTGCCGCTCCGGCGCGCGCTCGGCGCGCTTGTACCAGTTGGCGCAGACGACCTGACCCCTCGCTGCGGCGCAAATTCGAAGGCCGCCACGTTGTGGCGAGGGTCGCACCGGAACCGAGGCGGTCCAGTTTCCGACACAATGGTTCGTAGGGTGGGACTGCATCCCGCCGGCTCCACGGAGGTCTCGTGAACGCGCTGCTCAAACTCTCCGCATTGATTGACCGCATCAACGAGGCCGTAGGCAAGGTCGTCATGTGGCTGGTGCTGGCCGCGGTGCTGATCAGCGCGGGCAACGCCATCATGCGCAAGGCCTTCGACATCGGCTCGAATGCCTACCTCGAAATCCAGTGGTATCTGTTTTCGGGCGTGTTCATGCTGGGGGTGGGCTATGTGATGCTGAAGAACGCCCACGTGCGCATCGACTTCATCTCCTCGCGCCTGAGCAAGCGGACGAATGCATGGATCGATGCGATCGGCATCCTCGTGTTCACCATTCCGCTCTCCATCATCATGATCGATCTGGGCTGGCCCGTCTTCGCGCGTGCCTGGATCTCGGGCGAAGTCAGTTCCAACGCCGGGGGTCTGATCCGCTGGCCCGTGCTGGTGTTGATCCCGGTGGGCTTCACCATCCTGCTGCTGCAGTGCTGCTCGGAGCTGATCAAACGCGTGGCCTTCCTCAGGGGTCTGCGCAGCGAGCCTTTCAGCGTCGAGGCACAGAAGTCTGACGACGAACTGCTGGCCGAAGAACTCGCCGCACAGGCCCAGAAGAAGCTGGCAGGAGCGAACTGACATGAGCGCGTTCATTGCCCAGTACTTCGTACCGCTGCTGTTCTGCGGGCTGTTTTTCTTCCTGCTGACTGGCATCCCGGTAGCCTTCGGCCTGGCGGCCACCGGCCTGCTCTTCGGCTTCATCGGCATGGAAGCAGGCCTGTTCCCGGCCAACATGTTCGGCGCGCTGCCCTTGCGTGTGCTGAGCATCATGCAGAACGACACCCTCCTGGCCATCCCCTTCTTCACTTTCATGGGGATCATCCTGGAGCGATCGGGCATGGCGGAGGACCTGCTCGAGACCGTCGGGCAGGTCTTCGGTCCGCTGCGCGGAGGCCTTGCCATCGCCGTGATCCTGGTCGGCGCGCTGCTCGCAGCCACCACGGGCGTCGTCGCAGCCGCGGTGATCTCGATGGGCCTGATCTCGCTGCCCATCATGCTGCGCTACGGCTACAACCGGACCATCGCGACGGGCACGATCACCGCCTCGGGCACGCTGGCGCAGGCGATCCCGCCCTCGCTGGTGCTGATCGTTCTGGCCGACCAACTCGGGCGCTCCGTCGGCGACATGTACGCCGGCGCGCTGGTCCCGGGGCTGCTGCTCGTGGGGCTGTACCTCGCCTTCGTAGTCGTCGTCGCCATCGTGCGCCCCACCTGGGTGCCCGCGCTGCCGCCCGAGGCCCGCATCTACCGGGAGCCGAGCGGCGCCAGCGGCCACCGCTCGCTCGTCGCGCTGCTCGCGATCGCTGGGATGGCCGGCTACCTCTGGTCCACCGTCCACGACAGTGTGCTGCGGCGCTTCATCGAGCGGCCCAACCCTGCCACTGGCGACGAGATCCTCATCCTGTCGTTGACTATCGCCGCGCTGCTCGCGCTGTTGCTGGCACTGCTGAACAAGGCGCTGAACCTGAAGTTGCTGTCACGCCTCGCCGAGCGCGTGACCTTCGTGCTGATCCCGCCGCTGGTTCTGATCTTCCTGGTGCTGGGCACGATCTTTCTCGGCGTGGCCACTCCCACCGAGGGTGGTGCGATGGGTGCAGTGGGAGCCCTCGTGATGGCCTTCGCGCGCAAGCGCCTGGACTTGAAGCTCACGCGCCAGGCACTCGACAGTACCGCCCGGCTCTCGACCTTCGTGCTGTTCATCCTGATCGGCTCCACGGTCTTCAGCTTCACCTTCAACGCCGCCGACGGGCATATCTGGGTCGAGCACCTGTTCGACAAGCTCCCGGGCGGCGCACTCGGCTTCCTGATCGTCGTGAACGTCCTGGTCTTCATCCTGGGCTGCTTCATCGACTTCTTCGAGATCGCCTTCATCGTGATCCCGATCCTGGCGCCGGTGGCGGCCAACACGCTTCCTGAGATGCTGCCAGGCGTTCCTGCCGATGCGGTGATGATCTGGTTCGGCGTCACGATCGCGATGACTTTGCAGACTTCATTCCTGACACCCCCCTTCGGATTTGCACTGTTCTACCTGCGCAGCGTGGCCCCGAAGCAGGATTACCAGGACCGCATCACCGGAGCGACCATTCCTGCCGTGACGACAGGTCAGATCTACAAGGGTTCGATCGCGTTCATCATCCTGCAACTCATCATGGTGGCTGCGGTCATCGCCTACCCGAAGCTCGTGATCGGCGGCCTCGACGACGGCAAGCCCAAGGTCGACCTGGACAAGGCGCTGGAGCAACTGATGCAGAAGAGCGAAAGCTCCCCTCCGCCAGCATTCGACCCCACCACACTGGCGCCGGCCGCGCCCGGGTCAGCGCCGACGGCGCCGGCTGGCAGCGCGAATCCGTTGGAGCCACCACCCGCCACAGCACCCGCTCAGCAGCCTGCCGACGACCCGATGAAGGGTCTCCTCGAGGCCTTGAAGGAAGACCAGATGAAGAAGAAGTGACGGCGTCCCGCGACCGCCGGGTGACCGGCGGATCCGTCGAACGCCTTCCAAGAGAAATGCCCCGCAGTGCGGGGCATTTTTCATGGGAGGCCACCCACGCGGGGCGGCCTGACCCGCGTCGTCACAGGCGCTGGGCCTGCATGAAATCGTCGAAGCCCGCTTCGGAGAAGCGGAACCACAGGTTGGCGTCGCGACGGAAGGCCGACAGGTCGTCGTAGATCTTCTTCCAGGCCGGGTTGGTGTTGGAGAGTTCGCTGTACAGCGCCATCGACTCCTTGAAGGCGGTATCCATGATGTCTTTCGGGAAGCGGAACAACTTGGCGCCGTTGGCCACCAGCCGCTTCAGCGCCGCCGGGTTGCGTGCGTCGTAGCGCGCCTGCATCACGTTGTGGGCATGGCTAGTTGCCGCCTCGACGATGGCCTTGTTCTCGGCAGACAGGCTGTTGAAGGCGCGCGTGTTGATGTAGAAATCCACCTGCGGCCCGCCTTCCCACCAACCCGGGAAGGCGTAGAACGGGGCGACCTTGTAGAAGCCCAGCTTCTCGTCGTCGTATGGACCCACCCACTCGGCCGCGTCGATCGTGCCCTTCTCGAGGGCCTGGTAGATCTCACCCCCAGGGATGTTCTGGGGCACACCGCCCAGACGCTCGAACACTCGGCCGCTGAAACCGCCGGTGCGGAACTTCTGGCCCTTGAGATCCGCCATCGACTTGATCTCCTTGCGCCACCAGCCGCCCATCTGCGCCCCGGTGTTGCCGCCGATGAAGTTGACGATGTTGTAGTTGGCGTAGAACTCGCGCATCAGCTTCATGCCGTTGCCGTCCAGCATCCACGAGGTCATCTGGCGTGAGTTCAGGCTGAAGGGTATGGCACAGCCGAGCGCGAAAGTCGGATCCTTGCCGAAATAGTAGTACGGCGCCGTGTGCGACATCTCGACGTTGCCGGCCTGCAGCGCATCGACCTGGTTGAAGCCGCCGACCAGCTCGCCATTGGGGTGAACGGAAATCTGGAATCGCCCACCGCTCATGTCGCTGACCGACTTGGCGAAGACCTCAGCCGCACCGTAGATGGTGTCGAGGGCTTTCGGGAAGGCCGACGTCAGGCGCCAGCGAATGTTGGCCTGGGCATGCACCGCCGGAGCAGCCCCGGCAGCCAGCACGCCGGCAATGCCGGCGCCTTGGACAAATGAACGACGTTCCATCGAAGAACTCCTGGGTTGAAGAACGAGCCTTTTTCGCTCGCAGGACTAGCAAGCGCGCGGATTCTAGGCGCCCGCAAAGCGGCACCCGACACGGGTTTCCCCGCGTCCGGGCAGGGACATCGTCTAGGACAAGGAGCCGAGCACGGCGCGCAGCAGCGGCTCCACGCGCTGGGTCACCTCGCGGTCCATCGCGATCGAACGCCCCCACTCCCGCGCCGTTTCGCCGGGCCACTTGTTCGTGGCGTCCAGCCCCATCTTGCCGCCCAGGCCGCTGACGGGCGAGGCGAAGTCCAGGTAGTCGATGGGCGTGGAATCGACCAGCGTCGTGTCGCGCACCGGGTCCATGCGGGTGGTGATGGCCCAGACGACCTCCTTCCAGTCGCGCACATCCACGTCCTCGTCGACGACGACGATGAACTTCGTGTACATGAACTGGCGCAGGAAGCTCCACAGCCCGAACATCACGCGCTTGGCGTGGCCGGGGTAGGCCTTGCGGATCGAGATGAGCGCCATCCGGTAGCTGCAACCCTCCGGCGGGAGAAAGAAGTCCACGATCTCGGGAAACTGCTTCTGCAGGATGGGGACGAAGACCTCGTTCAGCGCCTCGCCCAGCACCGCGGGCTCGTCGGGCGGCTTGCCGGTGTAGGTGCTGTGGTAGAGCGCGTCGCCGCGCATCGTCAGGCGGCTCAACTCGAACACAGGGAACCAGTCCTGCTCGTTGTAGTAGCCGGTGTGGTCGCCGAAGGGGCCTTCGAGCGCATGCAGGTAGCCCCCCCGCTCCCGCAGCGGCACGCCGGCCGCGCTCTCGCCCTGGAACCCTGCTGGAGCGGGCGGGATGTGCCCCTCGAGCACGATCTCGGCGCTGGCCGGCACCTGCAGCGGCCAGTCCGCCTCGCCCACGCCGGTGTCCACCACCTCGGTGCGCGCGCCGCGCAGCAGGCCGGCGAACTGGTACTCCGACAGCGTGTCGGGCACCGGCGTCACCGCGCCCAGGATGGTGGCCGGGTCGGCGCCGAGTGCCACCGCGATCGGGAAGGCCTGCCCCGGGTTGGCGCGCGCGAACTCGCGGAAGTCCAGCGCGCCGCCCCGGTGCGCGAGCCAGCGCATGATCACCTGGCGCGGGCCGATCACCTGCTGGCGGTAGATGCCCAGGTTCTGGCGCCGGCGCGGCTGCGCCACGCTCTGCGGGCCGCGCGTGACGACCAGCCCCCAGGTGATCAGCGGTCCAGCGTCGCCTGGCCAGCAGGTCTGCACCGGCAGTCGGGCGAGGTCGATGTCGCCGCCCTCCTGCACCACGTCCTGGCAGGGCGCCCGGCGCACCGTGGACGGCTTCATGTCCCACACGGCCTTGGCCATGTGCAGCAGCTTGCCGGCGTCCTTGAGCCCGCGCACCGGCTCCGGCTCCTTCAAGGCGGCCAGCAGGCGGCCGACGTCGCGCAGGTCCGCGGCGGAATCCGCCCCCATGCCCAGCGCCACGCGCCGCGTCGTGCCGAAAAGGTTCAGCAGGCAGGGCATGGCGTGGCCGGTGGGCCGCTCGATCAACAGCGCCGGCCCGCCCGCGCGCAGCACGGCATCCGCCAGAGCAGTCATCTCCAGGTGCGGCGAGACAGGATCCGCAACACGGCGCAGTTCGCCGCGGGCCTGGAGCTGGGCCATGAAATCGCGCAAATCTCGGTACTTCACGGCCTCAAGGGGTTCGCAGGGACATTGCAAAGTGGCTTGACGGGACCGGATGCCATTCCTAGAATCCGCCTCCCGCAGCGATTCCTGGGGTTTACCCTGAGATCGCGCCGATCGGATCGTCGCCCGCTGGCGGCGCATGCCTCTGAGCCTGCGCAGTCGGTCCTCTTCCCGCCCAGCGGATTATCCCCGGGGACCCCTGGCGTCGTCCCAGCCCCGGTGGATTCCCGCAGCCCGACCCTCGAAAGGAAGCCCATGCAGACCCTCCGTTGGCGAAACCGCTCGCAAGGCGCGCTGCGCGCGGTGGGCCTGTTCGCGCGCGACGTCGGCCATGGGTTGCTGGAGATCAGCCACAACTCGCTGGCCGCCATCGGCCTGGCGGTCCTGGCGGCGGCCATCTTCGTCGCCGGCAACCCGGCCGTGCTCGCACAGGCGGAGAACGCCGCCCTGGGCTGGCTCAAGACGCGCCAGGAAGCGCGCGCGGACGCCGAAGGCAACCTGCTGGCTTCCATGGCCGAGCCCCAGGCCGTGGCGCGCGCCACGGCCGTGGACCCGACCCAGCTCACGCGCCAGCAGGCTGCGGTGGCCCAATGGATCTCGCGCCGCTACAAGGTGGCCACCGAGCCCGTCGGCCGTCTGGTCCAGGAGGCCTGGGCCATCGGCCAGCGCGCAGGGCTGGCGCCCACGCTCATCCTGGCGGTCATGGGCGTGGAGTCGAGCTTCAACCCCTTCGCCCAGAGCCCGGCGGGTGCGCAGGGGCTGATGCAGGTGCTCACGCGGGTGCACGACGACAAGTACTCGCCGTTCGGGGGCCTGCACGCCGCCTTCGACCCGCTGACCAACCTGCGCGTGGGCGTGCAGGTGCTCAAGGAATGCATCCGCCGCGCCGGCAGCCTCGAGGACGGGCTGCGTCAGTACGTGGGGGCGAGCCAACTGCCCGACGACGGTGGCTACACCGCCAAGGTGCTGGCCGAGCATGAACTGCTGGAGCGCGTGGCCCGCGGCGAGCCGGTGCCGCCCAGCACCCCTGCAGCGACTCCGGAGCGTGTGGCGCTGTCGGGGACGGCCGCGGGGGGCCGATAGAATCCTGCCGTCGGTGCGACTGGCGATAGGGCGGGCGGCTGCAGACGCAGCCCTTGCGCCCGAGGTGGAAGACCACCGGGAAGCCCGACGCCGGGCTCCGGCCGATGGGCTGGAGCAGTGGCCACCGCCGTTCGCCTGGGCACCCCTCACGCCCCCGTTCTCCCGGCCCGCGCGGCCGGGTCGGGTCTGCGGCGGCAAGTCGCACTGAAGGCGCCGGCACGTTCCTGCGCAGTCGTCGCGGCCCCGCCCCCAACGTCCAAGGGATTGCCCCAGCACCATGTTCGACCGCCAGCAACACACCATCGCCCGCACCGACCCCGAGATCTGGGGGGCCATCCAGGCCGAGAACCAGCGCCAGGAAGAGCACATCGAGCTCATCGCCTCCGAGAACTACACCTCCCCGGCGGTGATGGCCGCCCAGGGCAGCCAGCTCACCAACAAGTACGCCGAGGGCTACCCCGGCAAACGCTACTACGGGGGCTGCGAGCACGTCGACGTGGTGGAGCAGCTCGCGATCGACCGGCTGAAGCGCCTGTACGGCGCGAATCACGCCAACGTCCAGCCCAATTCCGGCTCGCAGGCCAACCAGGCGGTCTTCTTCGGCCTGCTGCAGCCGGGTGACACGATCATGGGCATGAGCCTGTCCGAAGGCGGGCACCTCACGCACGGCATGCCGCTGAACATGAGCGGCAAGTGGTTCAAGGTCGTGAGCTACGGGCTGGACGCGAACGAGGCCATCGACTACGACGCGATGGAACGCCTGGCGCACGAGCACCGCCCCAAGCTCATCATCGCCGGTGCCTCGGCCTACAGCCTGCGCATCGACTTCGAGCGCTTCGCGCGCGTGGCGCGCTCCGTCGGCGCCTGGTTCCTGGTGGACATGGCGCACTACGCGGGCTTGATCGCCGCCGGCGTCTACCCCAACCCCGTGCCCCACGCCGACGTCGTGACCTCCACCACGCACAAGAGCCTGCGCGGGCCGCGCGGCGGCATCATCCTGGCCAACGACGACGAGGTCGCGAAGAAGGTCAACAGCGCCATCTTCCCGGGCATCCAGGGCGGGCCGCTGATGCACGTGATCGCGGGCAAGGCGGTGGCCTTCCAGGAGGCCCTGGCGCCGGAGTTCAAGGCCTACCAGCAGCAGGTCGTCGCCAACGCCCGCGCCTTGGCCGAGACGCTGATCGAGCGCGGCCTGCGCATCGTCTCCGGGCGCACCGAGAGCCACGTGATGCTGGTGGACCTGCGGCCCAAGGGCCTTACCAGCAAGGAGGCGGAAGCCCTCCTGGGCCGGGCGCACATCACCTGCAACAAGAACGGCATCCCGAACGACCCGCAGAAGCCCATGGTCACCAGCGGCATCCGCCTGGGCAGCCCGGCGATGACCACGCGCGGCTTCCGGGAGGAGCAGGCGCGCCGCACCGGGCACCTGATCGCCGACGTGCTGGACCGGCACCACGACGAGGCCACCCTCGCCGCCGTGCGCGCGCAGGTGTCCGAGCTCACCCGGGCCTTCCCGGTCTACGGCTGAGAGCCTGAGAGTCTTTCCCCCATGCCCGCCTTGCACCCCAGAACACCCCGTCTCGTCGTTGCAAATCCGCGCCATAGCCCGAGCTATGGCTGTGGTTTGCGCC
>Ga0169931_10006907_pt1 | contig 16967 bp, 18 predicted proteins | sample Kivu_15m_20L_FD_129675 | JGI IMG/M metagenome (GOLD analysis project Ga0169931, IMG submission 129675) | Freshwater microbial communities from Lake Kivu, Western Province, Rwanda to study Microbial Dark Matter (Phase II) - Kivu_15m_20L... | ecosystem: Environmental > Aquatic > Freshwater > Lake...
AATTTTTTTTTTTAATAATTCTAATTTTTTAATTTCACTATTTAGGATGTTATTTTTTTTTGATATTATATTGTTAGTTAATTTTTTAAGTTCAGATAAATATTGTTTTTTTTCATCTTGATTTAAAAAATTATATTTTTTATTAATGCAATTAAAATTAAAGCATGTGTCGATAATTTTAAATTCTATTTTATCATGCAATTCAGGAAATTTATTAATTAATCTTAATGAGTTGTTTATTATTTTTATTGCAATTTTGTTTTTTAAATTTTTGGGTAAAAATGAATTAAAATCTGTTCGGAGATCTACATAGGGAGTCCCAGCCATAATGTACATTAATCTATTGGGTGATACATCTCGATAACCGTAATTACTTCTTTGCTCTGCCCAAATTTTATTTGTTATCAATTCACAGTATAAAGAGGAGGCTAGTTTTGAAGGTTTGTTGCCAATAATTTCTGCAGGATTCCAATCAGACATATTACTCAATGCAGTCTTTTCGCCAATCAGAGATAGTTTTTTTTCAGATATTTTAAGAAATTTTTTTTTTAAATTAAGTAAGGTTTGTTCAATTTTTTTTACCGGAATTTCATTTTTTTTACCTAGCAAGGGTCTGCATTGAAGTATGTATGTTTTGTTTTTTTTTATACAAAATTCAATATCCAATCTGTCATTATTAAATTTCTTTTCTAAAAATTTAGAAATTGATATTAAATTATTTAAATTTAAAATTTTATTCTTAAAATTTTTAAATAAAATAAATTTTTTTTTTGTAGGGTTGAATTTTCCGGAGGTTACTAAATCCGACCTTTTTGATTGGTCATATTCAATTTTATAATAATGCGAATTTGAATTTGGGTCTTTAGTAAAAATTACACCTGAATAATCTGGTTTTTCAATAAATTTTTGTATTACAATTTGATCACTAGAATCTAGTTTTTTACCTACTAGTTGGAGATTTAACTTTAAACTTTTTTCATCAGTTTTTGATACTATTGATAAATATTTACCAGCAAAACTTTGCTTAAATGTATCCTCCTTTTTTGATGACGATCTAATTATAATTTTTTTATTAAATTTTTTTTGTATTATATTTATAAATTTTTTTTGGTTTTTTAAAAAACTTTTTTTTTCAAAATAAATATAGTTTGGAACAACATTTTTTTTAGACTGAATTATTTTATCGAGAGCTTCAGCTTTTGTATAATTTTTTTTCATGATTTTAAAAATACTTTTCTTATTATTTGAGCTGCATCTTCTTTATTCATAAAACTGTGATAATTACTTTCTTCATGATTGTAGTTATGACTAGTAATTTTATTTTTTTGAATTTTTGGAATTAATTTTTTTAAATGATAAACTCTAATTGCTGGGTCAATAAAACTGAACCATATATTATATAATTCTCGTTCACTAAAATTTTTATCTAAAATATTTAATCCTTTTATAAATATTTTTTCTCTTAATATGATTTTACCATTATCAATTTCTTTATTCATAATAAAAGAGGCACAGCCTAAATAACCAAATTTTTTTAACATCCATAACGAACTATCCGCCCCTTTAATAGCAGGTAAGTAACCTGGATGAATATGAATAAAAAGTTTATTTAAATCTAAGATTTCTTTTAAAATTTGTCTACCTGTATTGATTATATTTTGAGACTTAATATTTAAAACAATATTTTTAAGCTCTTTTGAGTTAATTTTTTTTTGACCTGCAAAAATATAATTCATTACATGCTTTCTCCAAATTTTTAGCTTTATATGTATCTATAAAAAAATTTTTTCTTAAATTGAATGTATCTTCTATTTTATCAATGAGAGAAATGATCTTTGGATTTTGAAGAAATTTTAATATTATATTATTAGTGTAATAAAAATTAAAATTAATATATAATGATTGAAATAAAGCTATTTTAGAGCCAAGATATATCAATTCATGAATTTTTATTTTACTATCTTCAAAAAATTGCAAATATGCTCTTCCTATTGGACCTTCGTCAAGAATTAACGCAAAATTTTTATAATTCATAAACTTGTTATATTTTTTTAAATATATACAATTAAATTAATGAAAAAAATTTTATTCTTAACGACATTTTTGATGTTAATTTCAAATAATTCCTATGCTTATTTAGACCCTGGAACCGGTTCGGTAATAATACAGTCACTTTTGGCATTGATTGCTACGATAGGTGCTTATTTATCGATTTATTGGCGAAAATTTAAATCTTTATTTAAAAAAAATAAAGATAATAAAAAAATTAAAAATTAATTATCCAGATTAATTTTTTCTAACTTTCCCCAATTATCTTCTTTAGTTGAATAAGGTCCCCAATAACTAGATTTTTCTAAAATTTGATAATTTAGATTTAACTGGCAATTTAAGGCATATCTAATAGAATTTACATTATCAATATTTTCATTAATTTCATTTTTACATTTTTCTAAGTTTTTAATTAAATTAAAATTTATTAATCTTTGCTTTTTATTTTTTGGAAGATCAAAATATTTTCCATGATCGCTTTGTATTAAAACTAATGCTTCTGGATCATATTTATTTAAATATTGGATTATTTTTTTTACTTTTTTCAAAGCACATAAATAATTATCGAAATATCCAACATTTTTATCGGCTATTTGTATATTTTTAGTATGAGAAGGTTGAGTATTTATTTTTTTTTCAGAACAGTCTTGATTATAAATATATGGTCCGTGGGGGTAAATAGCATGTAATAAAAAAAAACTTTGCTTAGGTATCTCACCTTTTGTAGTGTCAATAAATTTTTGAATTGCATCATTTTGGTAATAGTTATCATCGTAGAGAGAAATTGAAAAAGATCTTCTTAAACGTTCCTCAATCTTTTTGTATATCGGATAAAATGCAGATTTAATAAAAAATATTTCACTTACTTCTGTAAAAAATTTTTTTTTAATTTCATAATTTTTTAAACAGGTTTTTTTGTTAATATCACAATCACCACGACTGTTTCCAATCAAGTAGAATTTAAAATTGTGTTGACTTAGTACTTTGATAAGAGGCAAATCTTCAAAATTATATTTAAGCATTTCAGGGTATAAGTTTTTTGTGTCTCTATATTTATTACTTTTGTCAGTTATAAAATAATCCAGATAAAAATAAGACGCAAAAGTAAGTTCTGTTTGATTATAACTTGAGTAAGAGCCAGGAATATATGTGTAATTAAAGTTTTTGATATCTTCTAAGAATTTAGAGCCACTATTAGTATTATATATTTTATCAAATTCTTCAATTGAAGTAGCCTCATCAATTATCACAAGGTAAATATTATTTTGATCTGTAATATTTTTTATAATATTATTTTGATCTGTAATATTTTTTATAATATTTTTTTTTATATCCGAAGAATTATTTATAAAATGAGCATTAAATGAATTAATTTTTTTTATAGATATTTCATAAATATTTAAAAAAAATGAAAGAAATAGGTAAAATAAAATAAATAAAATTAAAAATTTATTTTTTTTAAAATTTATAAAGATAATTAAAACAATAGCTAAAATAATAATTAAAATAAGTGCAATTTCAGAATTAAAATTTTTAAATTCAATTAGTTCTTTAAGTGGGGCGTGAAAAAAAAATAATAAAAAAAAAATTCCAAAATTATTTGGAGAGAGAATTAAATTTAAAGTAGTTTTTCTTCTTGTTAAGAATCTTATTAAAATCAAAAATATTAATATAGAAAGATAGATTAATAATAGTTCAAGAATAATTTTGAAATAAATTTTTTCAAAATTTGAATTTATAAAATCAAGAAAAGGTATTAATATAAGAAGTACAAAAATATTACGATAGAAAAAGTTTAAAATTAATTTTATATTTTTATTTGACAGTTTTTTTTACCCCCCTGTAAAGTGATCTGTTACTAGAATTTTTTCATTTTTACAAAAACTAATTAAAGATGCTGAAAAATTGTAATCATAACTTTCAATTTGTACTACATAACTAGAATTAATCTCATCATTATTAATTTTATTTAAATCAATTATTTTTATTGGTTGATCGCTTGAAATTTGTAAGTTTTTAATCATTTCCTTTTCTTTGTTTAATAATCGAATTTTTAAGTTGCAAAATTTTTTATTTAATACCTTATCTACATGAAGCATTATTAAGTTATCATAATTTTGTTCATTGTTTACAATAAAGAATTTTCTACAATTTTTTTTAGAGATTATCTCAATTGGAAAAAATTTTTTATTTTTTATCTCCCAATTACATTCATGCATGTGAACTTGGTCAGCAACCCTATCATCAAAAGCGTAGTGAACGTGTGAATGTCCAATAGGTTTAGAACTATAACTTATAAAAAAAAAATAAGGAGGTTTAATATTTTCACTAAAAATTTCGCTTACTCTTTTAGTGAATTTATTATTTGTTTCTAATATTGATATTTTATCAATTTTATCATTCTTATATATGTAACATTGAATTTTATTATTATTTAACCCCGTCTCAATATTGTCTAAAATGACATATGGATCAATATTTCTAATATCTGGACAATAGAAGCCTTGTAAATAATTTTTATCTGATTCTGTAGATTTATTTTTTGGTGATAAATGCCAGGCTGATAGAGGATCACTATACTTATTCAATAATATGTTAAATCCATAATATGAAAATTGATCTGTGTTATAATCATTTCTTCCACCAGGATAAAAATTAATTTTTTTAATTTCATTATTATTAATATTATAGTCTCGACTATTTGTTTGTTTTGTTAAAAAAAGATCATTGAATGATATTGGCATGGAATGTGTTACTGAACAGTAATTCCCGTTTTGGTTTTTATAACATCCCCAAAATCTTAAATGACCATCGTGACTACCGTGTGAACTTTTAATTTGATTAGATTCAAGTTGAACTATAATTGAACTACCATTAAGATTATCAAAAATATTTTCACATTTAATTTCTTTTAATTCTTCTTGAAATAAAATAAAATCATGTTGTTTTATAATTTCATTTTTTTCAATTAAGAATATCTTACCTGAAATAGGTTTTCTAATATTGTAATTTATTGAAAAAAAGTTAAATATTTTGATATCTGTTCGATTTTTTATATAAGGAACCCAACCAACAACTTTTTTTGTATACTCTAGTGCTTTTTTATCAATGTTATATCTTGCAAAAGTTTTAACAGTTTTTTTTTTAATTAAATATTTTTTTATTAAATTGTTATTAGATTTGTGTATTAAATTTTTAAAAAAAAGTTTACAGTTAATCATTATTGAAAAAGATATAAATTATAATAGTCATAAATAATAGATGGAAAATAGAATATTAGTTACCGGAGGAGCAGGGTTTATAGGTCATCACTTTATATTACAGTTATTGAAAAAAACTAACTGGCATATTACCTCTTTAGATAGACTAGATGTATCTGGTAATTTAAACAGACTAAGCGAAGTTCTAAATCAATTTCCAAATTCTTATAGAAGAAGACTTAAAATAGTATTTCATGATTTAAAAGCTGAAATAAATAAAATAATTTCTAAAAATCTTGGTAATTTTGATTACATTGTTCATATGGCCGCATCATCACATGTTGACAGATCTATTTCTGATCCGCTGTCATTTGTTTATGATAATGTAGTCGGTACATGTAATATTCTGAACTTTGCAAAAAACCAAAAAAAATTAAAAAAATTTGTTTATTTCAGCACAGATGAAGTTTTTGGACCGGCCCCTAAAAAAGTTAAATATAAAGAAATGGATAGATATAATTCTACAAATCCTTATAGCGCGTCTAAAGCAGGCGGCGAAGAACTAGCCGTTGCTTATGCAAATACTTATAAAATGCCCGTTGTTATTACTCATACTATGAATGTATTTGGTGAAAGGCAACACCCAGAAAAATTTATTCCATTATGTATAAGAAAAATTTTAAATAATCAAATAATTGATGTTCACAGCGATAGTAAAAAAAAAAAACCTGGTAGCCGATATTATATACATGCTGAAGATGTAGCAAATGGATGTTTGTTTATTTTAGTTAATAATTTTGAAAAAAAATTTCCAAGTGATTTTGGGGGCGCAAAAATTATTAAATTTAATTTAGTGGGACCAAGTGAAAAAAGCAATCTTGATGTTGTAAAAAATATTGCAAGAGTATTAAAAAAAAAACCAAAATTTAGATTAGTAGATTTTCATTCATCTAGACCAGGGCACGATTTACGTTATGCTTTAGATGGTTCTTTGTTAAAGAAATTAGGATGGTATCCAAGATTAACTTTTGAAAAAAGAATTGAGCAGGTTGTTAATTGGACAGTTTCAAATAAGAATTGGTTTAAGATTTGATTAAAAAAATAAAAAATTTTATAAGAAAAATTTCTTATCTGATCAAAGTTGATATGACCTATATTAAAAATGTTAACATCGAATTACAAAAAAATATCACAAGAATCGACCTTGTTAATTTTTTTATAAAAAAATATAAATTTAAAGATTATTTAGAAATAGGTTGTTACAGAGATTTTCTTTTTTCAAAAGTTGAAGTAAAAAATAAGGTTGGAGTTGACCCGCTTTGTGGTGGCACTATAAGATTAAAAAGCGATGATTTTTTTTTGAAAAACAAATTGTTTTTTGATATTATTTTTATTGATGGTTTACATATATACAATCAAGTTAGAAAAGATTTAGAAAATTCATTAAATTGCTTGAATAAAAATGGTATAATAATGCTGCACGATTGTTTACCCCAAAATATTTTTAATCAATCAGTTCCAAGAGTGGATTTTGGTACCTGGAATGGAGATGTTTGGAAACTAATTTTTCAAATATCAGAAATATCAGATATTACATTTAAAGTTTTAACAATAGATCATGGAATTTGTATTATAAAAAAGAATGCAAATAAAAACATTAGTTTAGAATGGTCAAAAAAATACCAAAATTTAAAGTTTAAATATTACGTAGATAATTTTAAAGAAAAATTTAATTTAGTTAAATTTAGTGAGATTCAAGATTTTTAAAGTTGCATAGAACTAATAAAAAAAAATTAAATTTCTTATATAATTTTTAAATTTTAATTATATATAACAATATTATAATTATAGTGTTATTTTATTAAAAAATTTAAAATTTCAAAAAAATAATTATTTGATTTTTTTCATAAAACGTTCTTAGAGTTATTGTATGGGACATTATATAACTCTGTATCGATCAGTGGGTATTTTTAGCAGTTTAAATCCACAATTTCTTGGTTAATTTTCTTAATATTGATTGAAGTATATTTGTTATCATTTTTCTTAAGCTTTGGTTTTGTATATCTCGTTTAACATAATTCAGAATAGTTTTTTCATTAAGTAATCTTCCATTTTTAAATTCTAATTTTGTGTCTTGAATTCGGTCTACATACCTTGAGCTATATAATTCGTCTTTTAGAAATACCCCTACAAAATCACTCCAAATGTCTTTGTTTTTGGCTCCTATAAATGACTCTAGTAGGACGCAATTATATCCAGATCTTCTTCCCCAGTTTTGCAATGCAATTCCACTATCTGGATAAAATCTCCAACAATCAACGGGGTATCTATGAAAATCTCCATTTTGTGGTACATTTATATACAACAGACCTGTAGGTTTTAGTATTCTGAGGCATTCATTAAAAAGTAACCAAAAAAATTCTGAATGTTCAAAACAAGAACTGCTCACAATCACATCCACAGAATTATTATTAAAAGGTAGAGAATATAAATCGTCAATAACAACTTCAACTCCTTTTGCTTTAATAAAATCCAAACCTATATACTGGCAGTTAGGTGGTGAAAATGATCTTAGACTACCATTAACATCTTGAGCACCCACATCAACAATTATCAAGTCTTTAGCATTTTTTAAATAAGTTTTGAAGAATTTAGTTGCATGTAATATTGCAGTGTCGTGCATAAGTTTATTTTTATATTAATTTGAAATATTTTTAAATAAAATTAATTAAGTTAAATTTGAATAAGCAAAACATTCTTTTTAAAGCAAATTTTATATTTTCAAAAAAAATAAAAAAATATATAGAATTATTAATATCAATTTTTTTAAGTTTATTCTTTTTTACAAGATTCAACCATAAATTTAGAATATTTTTGTTTGAGTATCTTTTTTTAAGATTTTTATTATTTTTTAGAATTTTATAACAGTATAGTTGATTTTTTTTAATAAAATTGAGAATTTTTAAAAAATCATATTCATTTTTATATATAAATCCATTTCGATAATGCTTAATTATTGAAACATTTCCATAAGAATTATCCGCTATAGGAACAACATCTGCTGCAATTGCATTTAAAACTTTTGTAGGTGGTTTAATATATTTATTGATATCTACTTTGCTTTTCGTATGACAAATAGCCAAGTGTGAATTAGAGTATTTATTCCACGATTTAGCATTTGAATTTATATTTAATTTAAAACCTAATTTTAACAATTTTTTTTTTTTTAAAAAACTTGGAATGTTATGCTTATTGCCTTTAAATGTTATATTTAGATAATTCTTTTTATTGTAACTAATTTTTCTAGATTTGAGTCCTCTCTGAATAAAATGAGGTATCCAAACAATTTGATAATTTTGATTTTGATAGATTTTTCTTAAATATTTTTTTTGTCTTCTTTTTAGTTTTTTTGAGTGAAAATCATATGGCGTTACATCCGTAATATTTTTTATAAATTTTTTTTTTTGAGGTTTGTCATCAGATAAGATTCTTATTACAGGTACTGCGAATTTTTTTAAAATTAAATAATCTTTTGAACTATTAAAATGTTTTGAAAATATTATAATTAAAGTAATATTTTGTGGAATTTCTTTACCTATTGAACATTTAATTTTATTTGAGCATCTTTTATACAATTCGAATAAATTGTGCCCAACTCCATGCGCAAATTTATAGTATTCTTTATTTAAGTTCCAATTTTGAATATTTTTTATAGTTTTCTTGTCAATTGGGGCATAAAAATGTATGTGCATTTTTGTATAATCAAATTTAGAATGAAAATAATTATAAATCTTTTTGAAAACATTATCAATTTTTTAGATTTTTTATTCAAAACGGTATTTAAAAAAAATTTTAAAGGTTTTTTATTTGATAAACTGCAGCAAAATTTTCGTATAATTAAAATAAATAATTTAAATGTTAAATTTTATTGTCCAGGAAGTGTTTCGACTTGGAGACTGGATACTTTTTTTTCAAAAGAACCCCAGACACTTAAATGGATGGAAAATTTTAAAAAATATAATTTAAAAAAAATATTATTTTGGGATATTGGAGCGAATGTAGGGTTGTATTCTATTTATAGCTGTTTTGTTAATGATCTAAATAAAATTAATGTAGTTGCTTTTGAGCCATCTCCTAATAATTATAAAATTTTATGTTCAAATATTTCTACAAATAACTTAGACAAAAATATTTTATTATTTGCCAACCCTTTAAATTCAAGCAATTTAATTTCAAATTTTTACGAAAGTTCAAATATAGACGGTTCAGCTCTAAATTCTTTTTCAAGTACAGTTAATTTTGAGGGAAAGCAATTTAAACCATCAATTTCATTTAAAACAATTGGTTTTAGTCTTGATTTTTTAATAAATAACAATTTTTTGGACATTCCAAATTTTATTAAAATTGATGTGGATGGAAATGAACATTTGATTTTAGAAGGATTTAAAAAACATTTATCAAATAGGAGTATTTTAGAAATTTTAGTTGAAGTTAATGAAAATTATCAAGAACAATTTGATAGAATAATAAAAATAATGGATTTTAATGATCTTAAATTATATGAAAAATACCCCGCTGCAATAAATGATAGTTATGATAAAAAATTTATAAAAACATTTAATTATTTATTTAAGAGGAATTAATTTTGCAACTTTATATTTCTACCGGTGGTTTTAATTTGCCACTAACACAAATAATAAAAAAATTTATATTTAATAATATTAACAATATAGAAATTTCAGGAGGAAGATATGAAAAAAATTTATTTAATAAAATTTTAAATTTTAATAAGATTAAAATTAGTATACACAATTATATCCCTTTTTATAAAAAACCATTTGTTTTTAATTTAGCTTCAAATAAAAAAAAAATTTTAAATAAAAGCTTAGCTATGGCAAAAAAGAGTATTGATTTAGTATCTCTTAATAAATCTAAATTTTATACATTTCATGCTGGTTTTTTATTTGATCCAAAAGTTAATATGCTTGGTGATAAGCCTGCGCCAAATAAATTCTTTAATAGAAATTATGCAATAAAAAATTTTGTAAAAAATGTTAAATTATTGAATAATTATGCAAACAAAAAGGAGGTTAATCTTTTAATTGAAAATAATATTGTTTCCAAAAAACAGTATTTATTGCACAACTACGTTCCTTTAATGTGCGATATAGACGAAACAAAAAAAATTATGAATTTATTGCCAAAAAATATAAAAATTTTGCTCGATCTTGCGCATTTAAAAGTCTCCTCGAATGTACTTGGGTTTTCAAAGTCAGAATATATTTCTAAATTAGATAGATATATTGATGCATATCATTTATCAGACAATAATGGATTATCTGATCAGAATAAAATATTTGATAAAAAATGTTGGTTTTGGGAATTTATAAAAAATGATAAAAAATTTTGCACCGTAGAAGTCTACAATCAAAATATAAAAAAGCTTAAACAATTATTAAAGTTGGTAGAAAGTAAGATTAATAAATAATAATGAGAAAAATTGCTTTGATTTTTGGAGTTAATGGACAAGATGGTTCATATCTTGCGGAGTTTTTAATATCAAAGGGTTATATTGTTCATGGATCAAGAAGATATAAAAGCAATGAAAATATAAAAAATTTGAGTGCAATTTTGGAGCATAAAAATTTTTTTTTACATTATGCGGATATTACAGATTCATCAAGTGTTTATAGTTTAATAAAAAAATGCAATCCAGTAGAAATTTACAATTTAGCAGCACAATCTCATGTTCATATTTCTTTTTTTCAACCAGAATATACTGCTAATGTTGATGCCTTGGGCCATTTAAGAATTCTTGAATCTGTAAAAAGTATAAATCCAAACATTAAAATTTATAATGCGTCAACAAGCGAGTTATTCGGAGACAACAATCAAAAACCACAAAATGAAAAAACTTTGTTTAGCCCAGTTTCACCATATAGCATTGCTAAACAGTATGCTTATGGGATCTCAAAAATATATCGCGAGGCCTATGGAATGTTTATCTGTAATGGCATATTATTTAATCATGAGTCACCCAGAAGGGGTATATCATTTGTAACAAGAAAAATAACTAGCGCTGTAGCAAAAATAAAATTCAAAAAGTTAAATCATTTTTACATTGGAAATCTTAACTCTAAAAGAGATTGGGGTTTTGCCAAAGAGTATGTAGTTCCAATGTGGAAAATGTTACAAATGAAAAAAGCTGATGATTATATAATCTCCACAGGTAAACAATTTTCTGTAAGATATTTTATTGAAAAGTGCTTTCATTATGTGGATATAAAAATTAAATGGTTTGGTAAGGGAAATAAGGAAATTGGAAAGGATAGTTCTGGAAAAATATTAGTCAAAATTGACCCCTATTACTTCCGACCAAATGAGGTTGGTGATCTATTAGGAAACTCAAATAAAGCAAAAAAAATTTTAGGTTGGAAACCAGAAACAAATTTAAATCAATTAGTAAAAATTATGATGGATTATGATTTAAATATTGAAAAAAATGACTAATTTTCCCATATCAAGGCCACTAATAACCTTAGAAGAAATACAAAAGGTCAGTGAAGTTATGAAATCTAAATGGATTTCATCCCAAGGCAAGTATATTAAATTATTTGAAAAAAGATTTTCAAAGTTTAATCAAACTAAATACTCAGTTTCAGTTTCTAATGGTTCAGTTGCTTTGATTTTAGCATTAAAAGCTCTTGGAGTTTCGAAGAATGATGAAGTGATTATTCCAAATATCACTTTTTCTGCAACAATTAATTCTATAATTAATATAGGGGCAAAACCAGTTATTGTTGATATTAGAAAAGATAATTGGACAATTGATATTAAAAAGTTAGAAAAAAAGATTACAAAAAAAACAAAAGCGATAATCGTAGTTCATATATACGGACAGCCAGTAGATATTAATAATTTATTAAAAATAAAAAAAAAATATAATTTAAAAATAATAGAAGATTGCGCTGAAGCTCATGGTGCTGAATATAATAGAAAAAAAGTTGGAAGTTTCTTTGATATAGGTTGCTTTTCATTCTATGCAAATAAAATTTTTACAACTGGAGAGGGTGGAATATGCTGTACTAATAAAAAAAGTTTGTACAAAAAATTATTATTATTAAAGTGTCAAGGTTTGCCATCCGCAATTGAAAAGAAGATAGACATTTCTAAAAGATTTTTGTGCACTGAATATGGATTTAATTTTAGAATGACGAATATTCAAGCAGCAATTGGATACGTTCAATTGCTCAAGGCAAGAAAGATTTTAAAAGAAAGAGACTATATTAGTAAAGTATATACTAATTGTTTAAGCAAAAATAAGTTTATTATTTTCCCAAAAAGCCTTCCAAACGCCAAAAGTGTAAATTGGATTTTTACAATAATAATAAAAAAAAATATAAAAAAATTGATGAGGTATTTAAAAAAAAATAAAATTGAAACTCGACCAATTTTTTATCCTTTTGATAAAACTAAGATATTTAAAAAATATGTAGATAATAATGAAAGTTATGCAAACTCATCTTATTTTTTTAAAAATGGTATTTCTCTACCTACATATAACGGTATAAGATCAAAAGATGTCGCTTATATTTGTAAGAAAATAAATCAATTTTGTTATGAAAAATAGAATATTTATAATAGCTGAAGCTGGCGTTAATCATAATGGTTCTATAAAAAATGCATTAAAATTAGTTAAGATTGCAAAAGATTGTGGAGCTGATGCAGTTAAATTTCAGTTATTCGACAAGTTTGAGCAAATTTCTAGAAGGGCACCAACATCTCCTTATCAAAATAAAAATACGCAAAAAAAATATATGTTAGAAATGGCAAATAATTATGATCTAGATTGGAAATATCATATTAAAATAAAAAAATATTCTGAAAAACTTAAAATTGAGTACATGGCTTCTGTTTTTGACAAAAAATCTACAGATTTTTATTTAAAAAAAATTAAAGCTAAAATAATTAAAATAGCCTCATCAGAAATCGATAATTATCAACTGTTAAAATATATAAATTTAAAAGCAAAAAAAGTTATTCTAAGCACAGGAATGGCTAGTGTCAGCGAGATTGATAAAGCAGTAAATTTACTTAAAAAGATTAAAAATATTTCAATATTACAGTGTACATCATGTTATCCCACAAAGCATTCTGATGTTAATTTATCTTTTATGAATTTTTTAAAAAATAAATATTCTAAAGATGTAGGTTTAAGCGACCATACGCTAGATGATGTCTCTTCAATAGCAGCTGTCGGAATGGGAGCTAAAATTATAGAAAAACATTTCACAATTAATAGGAAATTTAAAGGACCCGATCACTTGATGTCTTTGAATCCAAAAGATTTAAAAAAATTTATCAAAAATATTCGTATTGCAGAGCAAATTATTGGTTCAGAAAAAAATAAGCCAACATTCTCTGAAAAAAAATTAATCAAATACACAAGAAGAGGCCTAGTTGCGGCGTGTGAGATAAAAAAAGGTAAAATATTAAGAAAAAAAAACATAAACTTTAAACGACCTGCTTTTAATTATATGATTAAAGATATTAAAAAAATTATTGGAAGAAAATTAATAAGAAATATTAAAATAGATGAAGTTTTTACTAATAAACATTTTAATAAATGAAATGTATTTTTGTAGGTGTACGTGTTGAAGCTTTAGAGGTTGTAAAAAGTTTCTTTACAATAAAAAAAATCTATACAATTAAAAACTCTAGAGTACATATTTTCGCAAAAAAAAATAAACATTATTTTTCTTTAGTAAGTAAAAAAAATAAAAAAAAAATATTTAAAGATATTAAAAAAAATAAAACTGATGTAATTTTTAGTGCTGGATTTCCTTTTATTATACCTAATAGGGTTCTTCAATCATTTAACATTAGACTGAACTCTCACCCGAGTCTCTTACCTAAAAATAAAGGCCTGAGTCCAATAAAAGAAGTCTATTTTTCAAAAAAGAAAAAAATAGGTGTCTCATTACACATTATGAATAAGCAGGTTGATTCTGGTAAGATTATTTTTCAAGATTATATTTTAAAAAATAATCTTTCCCTGGAAGAAGTATATAAATTAATTTTTACTTACCTTGAACCTACCGTAATAATAAATGGTCTGCAAAAATTATTAATAAGTGGTAACATTAAATGACTGGCGGAAAAATATATGAAGATATTTTGAATTTAAAAAATTACAAAGCAAATTCAAAATATAATAATAATTTTTTTTATAACGGAAGGTTTGCTTTTTATTCAATTCTTAATGAAATAAAAAAAAAAAAAATTAATAAGATTTATTTACCTAATTATATTTGTTCTTCTCTAATAGAATCAATACCTAAAAGTTTTCAAATTTTCTTTTACGAAATAAATAATAAGTTAGAAATTGTTAATATAAAATGTAAAGATTCTGTAATCTTAATAATTGATTTTTTTGGTAAAAGAACAGTAATTGATAAGTCAATTTTAAAAAATAATTGTATTATATATGATAAGACATTTACTTTTAATTACCGTTATTTTAATCTTAAAAAAAATTTTTTTTTTTCAAGTCCTAGAAAAATTTTTCCGTCCATGATTTGTTCTATCGCAAATATTAAAAATAAAAATCCAAAGATTTTAAATAATAAACTTTTGCAACTTTATAAAGAATCTATTCTTGGATCTAATTTGAGAAATAGTTATAATAATAGTAAGTATTATTTAAAGTCAGAAATTATAGAAGATTTTTTTATTAAAAAAATTTACGGCTTAGAAGATTTTTTTAATAAAAATTTTAATAATTATAAAGTAGAAAATTTTTTTAAAAATTATTTTTTAAGCACTAGTTTTGATAAAAAGTATCTTGCATTAAAAAAAAATAAACAACTTACTAATTACTACATTAGAAAAATTAAAAATATTAAAATTCTAGATGATAAAAATATTTTATTTTCATTATTTTTGACAAAAAAAAAAAATAAATTAGTTAGATTTCTAAGAAAAAATTCTATATATATTAGTAATTATTGGACAAAGCCAAATTTATTAAAAAGTAAAACATTATCACATAATCTTTATGAAAAATTGATTTTATTACCAAATGATTTTAATTTAAAAGACAGCGAAATTAAAAAAATGAGCAAAATAATAAATAATTTTTTTGTCAGAAATTAAATTTAAAGTTTTAGATTCAAGTAAAGATTTCCATGTGTGGAATGATATAATTCATAATAATTTAAAAATTAATGAAATTTTTTTTCGTTATGAATATATAAGTTTATTTACATGTCAAAATATAGATAAAAAAAAAGAAATCTTAGGCAATTTATTCGTCGCATATAATGATAAAGGCAATTTTTGGATAAATCCTTTTTTAAAAAGTAGAATTAACAACTATGACCATATTACTTGCGACGATTTTTTTGAAATTCAGACACCGTATGGTTACGGTGGACCATACTCAAATACAAGAGACCCAAACTTTATATCTGACAGTCAAGATGTATATTTTAATTGGTGTGTTAAAAATAAAATAGTAGTCGAGTTTGTAAGGTTTAATCCAATTTTGGATAACAAATTTTTTTTCAATAAAATTGACAAAATATATTTTGAAAGAAATAGCAGATATTTTGATTTGAAATTAATGAATAAAGAATTAACTAATTTCAGTTCAAAAGTTAGGAATAAAATTAAACAAGCAAAAAAAGCAGATATAGAAATTGATTTTAATTTAAACAAATTTAATTTTAATCAATTTAAAGATTATTATCTTAATTTTATCAAATCTATAAAAGCTAATAAGTTTTATTTATTTGATATAAATTATTTTGAAAAATTATATGAATTAATTAATAAATTAGGTTTTTTAGTTATAGCGAGGCATAAAAAAAATTTTTTAGGCGGCTCAATATTTATTGGCTATAAAAAAAATATTAATTATTATTTGACGGTTATCCCGGAAAAAAAAATTTTCCCAGGAATTAATAATCTCATATTAATTAATGGTTATTTATTATCAAAAGAAAAAGATTTTGAATTTTGCAACTTAGGAGGTGGAATTTCTAATTCTGTAGATAGTTTATATGATTTTAAAAAATCTATGTCAAACGCAGAGTTTGGTTTTTATATTGGTTATAAAATTTATAATCACATACTATATCAACAAATAAAAAATGATTATATATTAAGGTATCCTATCGCGAGTCAAAAAAATTCTAGCAAGATTTTATGTTATAACTTTTATGATTAGTAAAATTTTAAAAATTTTAGTTAATTCTACGTTTATTTTTTTTAGACCAACAAAAAAAAAAGTTATTATTTACGATAATAACTATTCTGAATTACTGGTTTCATATTTTAAAAGTTATGATATTTTGTATACAAGATTTGAAAAAATAAATATCTTTATATTACTAAAAAGCTTTTTTATAAATGGCTTTAAGAATATACATTTCAATTACAAAAAAACTTATATTAATTTTGTTAATCCTGATTTATTAATTACGTTCACAGATAATGATTTAGATTTTCTACAGTTTAAATTTAAAAAAATTAAAAAAATAGCAATCCAAGGCGCATATAGAAGAGAGACATTTCCTGATTTGTTTTCTATTTTAAAATATGAAAAAAAAAAAAAAAAATATAATATAGACCACATTTTTTGTTACGGAAAATACGTAGGAAAATATTACAAAAAATACCTAAATTGACATTAAACTTCTATAGGAACATTTAAAA
>Ga0169931_10006908_pt1 | contig 16967 bp, 17 predicted proteins | sample Kivu_15m_20L_FD_129675 | JGI IMG/M metagenome (GOLD analysis project Ga0169931, IMG submission 129675) | Freshwater microbial communities from Lake Kivu, Western Province, Rwanda to study Microbial Dark Matter (Phase II) - Kivu_15m_20L... | ecosystem: Environmental > Aquatic > Freshwater > Lake...
AATGTGTACCGGTAACGATACCGGGCTCTGGGCACGGCCGCAGAGCCTTTTATCTTTTCTCCATAGAGTGCTTATTGATACGGCGCACCCAATATCCCTTAGTCCCGCCTTACGTTGATACCCTAATCGTTTACCGGCTGCACGTCCTTGGTGTAGAAGCCGTTCTTTTTCAACTCTTGGTTGAGGGCCAGGGCATTGTCCACCCGATCCACAAACAGCACCCCAGTCAGGTGATCCATCTCATGGAGAATGCAACGGGCCAGCAGATCGTTGGCCTGCAGCTTTTGGGGTCGACCGTTTTCGTCTTTATAGGAGACCTCCAATGCCGCGGGGCGGACTACATCTAAATACACCCCCGGAATGCTCAGGCAGCCCTCTTGGCCCGTGGCCAGCTCCTTGGAAACCCGAATAATTTGGGGGTTGATCAGCACCAACGGCGGGGTGGCCGCATTTTCTGGATCAATATCCACCACCACCAGCTGCTTATTGACCGCTACCTGGGGAGCGGCCAGGCCAATCCCGTCGGCGCTATACATGGTTTGCAGCATCTCCCGCACCAGGGCCCGCATCTCGTCGTCTACCTTGGCCACCCGCTTAGAGGGCTGACGGAGGACGCGATCGCCCAGGGTATGAATGTCCAGAGGCGGCGGCTTAAGCTTGGTCTTTTCGACTTGAATGGCGGCGGGCATAGGAATGGGTTCCAGGGTGACGTAGCATTCTTTATCTCTATCCTAACAACACAGACCCTCGTCGGCCTAGGGATTACGGTCAACCGCTAGGGGGGTTAATCTCCCTCGGGCAAGATCGGTTCAGCCTCCACCGTCACCTCCACCGCGGTGATATCGATGGTGCCCGCTTCGGCTACCCGAGCAAACCCATCCACCTCGGTCTGTAGCACCGTACCGCAGTTAAGGCAGCGGGTTTCGGTGCCTTTCAGACCCGTTAGCGGGGTATCGCACACCGGGCATGGTTCCTGAACCAGATTGCGCCGCAGCCAAAACCGGAGCCCCAAAAAGGCCAGTACCGGCGCAGCCAATACCAGCAACACCAGCGCCGCCAGCGACTTCACCAACCAGCCCAGGCCCACGGCCCCCAGCAGCCAAACCAACCCCAGCAGAGTCAGCCAGCAGCCCAGGCCCGGTACATTCACTCGAATTTGGTTAAAGCTGTTTTGGTTCACAGGGGGGCTTTCTCCGTGCAGCAGGGACGGGCTAATCGGGTCACACCATTGGCCCAGGAGTCTATTGTAGCGCCGGGTCTGGGCGAAATTAAGCCACGCCCTTAAGCGGTCCGATCGGCCGCCAGGGCTTGGTGTAGGCAGGCGGCTAGGGCGCTGGGACCAAAGGCGGCTAGGATCTCTTGTCGCAGCCACGCCCCCTGACTGCGGCATCGCGTCCAGACAGCATCTCCACACAGGCCCGCGCCACGGCCTGGACATCGTGGTGGGGCACCTGCCAGCGCGGCCATCCTGCAGCGGGTCGGCAGACCCGTCCTGGTCCCCGGCCAAAACAGGAATCCCGCAGGCCAGGGCCTCTAGATATACAATTCCAAAGCCCTCCTGGGAGGGCATTACGTAGGCATCGGCCAGGCGATAGTGGGCCCCGAGGGCAGCGGTGGGCACATACCCGGCAAACACCACGCGATCGCTCACGCCCAATTCCTTCGCCAGGGCGGCCAGGCGAGGCTGGTCATCGCCCCGGCCAATCACCAGATACTTCACCTCGGGCACCGCCGCCGCAATGGTGGGCAAGGCCCGAATCGTCACGTCAACGCCTTTGTAGATATCCCCTGACCACAGGCGAGCAACCGTCATCAAGACCTTACCGTCGCCTAGGCCATAGGTGGCGACCAGGGCTGGATCCGGGGGGCCAGGGGTAAACCGCGTACCATCCACGGCGCAGGGTACCATCCAGACGCGGGCCGGATCGACGCCACTGGCTTGGCAAGCGCGATCGCGGCTGTAGCGGCTAATCGCCCAAATTTGATCGGCCCAGCGCAGGCATCGCTGTTCCCCACGGGATAGCGGATCCCACACCTCTTTGCCGTAGGTAATCACCGTATAGGGTAGATTGAGCCAGCGGCAGAGGGGGCCACCAGCGGCAGCAGCACGTGGCCGCACGAAACCCGGCTGGATCGGTGTCGCACCCAATGCCCCAGCAGTGTCCAGATCAGCTTCGCCCGGTCCACCCCCGGAGACGACGAGGCAAAGTAGTGAAACCGCAGCGGGGCCTGGTCAAAGGGGGGATCAACCCCGTCCCCGTCCCGCAGCAAAAAAACATTGGCGGGGGCCGGGTCAGCCTGGTCCAAGTAGGCCCTGAACATGTCTTGAATGTAGGACTGAATGCCCCCCTCACAGGAAAAAATCTCGAGTAAGACAAAGACAACCCCCGCCTGACCCTCCTCTCAGGTAGACCCTCGCCCACCGATCCTCGGCTTCTCCGTTACCGATCCAGGCACAGCAGGCAGATTAGTGATTGAAAAACCCATCGCAGGCAGCGGTAAAACGGTGTGTCTCTAGGCTACCCATCTCGCCCCACCCCCGCTACGTCGGACAGGCTCCGTACTTCACAATAGACAGGCAGTTGCGCCCATCCTGGGAGCGGTAGTAGGTCACCTTGTCGGCAAGGCGGCGCAGCAAAAACCAGCCGTAGCCGCTCTCCAGCAGTTCTCCGGGCTGCGGTTCGGGCAGCAGTTCTGGGTTAAAAGGGGCACCGTGATCCCAAACGCGAATTTCGACATGGTCAGTAGCCAGGTCGATATCAATGTCAATACCCGTTTCCGGCGGTAGGTGGGCATGGGCGTGGCGCACCGCGTTGGTAAAGCCTTCGGTCAGGGCCAGGGAGAGGCGATCGCTGTAGCTCCCAACCCAAGCCGACTCACCCTCCACAGAGTGACAGATAGTGACAAACCAGTGCTGCACCTGAGTCACCACGTCCAGCTGACTGGATACCTGTAGGTACTCGTGCCTGAGCTCAGGTATGGCCCTCTGCCTGGTTCTAGCCCGTACCATCGGTCACTCCTGTATCAACGCTTACCAGAATCACCCACAGACCTAGCTTAGCGAAAGACGAGACTCCCAGCAAAAAGACCTGCGTAAAACGATACAGTTCTACGCAGGTCTTGCATTGGAGGTTAAGTCAGCAACCCTAAAATAGGCCCAGGGTCAACGACTTGTCAATGGGAAACGTGGCCCCAATTCCCAGCCATAGGGTGACAGCGGTACCAAACAAAAACATGGTGGTAGCCAACGGACGCCGGAAGGGATTTTGGAACTTATTGATGTTCTCAATGAAAGGAATCAGCATAAGTCCCAGGGGAATGGCCGTCATCGCGCCAATGCCCAACAGCTTGCTAGGGACAATGCGCAGAATCTGGAAGGTAGGATAAAGGTACCACTCAGGCAAAATTTCGAGAGGGGTAGCAAAGGGATCAGCGGGCTCACCCACCAGAGCTGGATCTAGCACAGCCAGAGCCACGCAGCAGGCAATGGAGCCCAAAATCACCACGGGAAAGATATAGAGCAGGTCATTGGGCCAGGCGGGTTCGCCATAGTAGTTGTGCCCCATGCCCTGCTTCAGCATCTCTCTTAACTTAGGATCGCTGAGATCCGGTTTTTTAATAGTCGCCATCGAAAAACTTCTCCTGTTACAGCTAGCTGGGCCTAGCCCAAAGTCTAAACTACTTAGCTAAGGCAATCTGTATAGTCGAAACCAAGGTTCACGCCCTACAGAGCCTCTATCACAGCGAACTCAGTCCCTCTTACAAAGGCCCCGAGATCCCCTGCTTACGAATCATCAAGAAGTGCAGCAGCATGAACACCACGATCGACCAAGGTAGAACAAAGGTGTGCAGGCTGTAGAAGCGGGTTAGGGTTGACTGACCAACCGCCTCGCCGCCGCGCATGAGTTCAACGACGGTAGACCCCACCACCGGAATGGCACCGGGAACCCCAGACACAATCTTGACCGCCCAGTAGCCCACTTGGTCCCAGGGCAGAGAGTAGCCGGTCACACCGAAAGTCACGGTGATCACAGCCAGCACGACGCCCGTCACCCAGGTCAGTTCACGGGGTTTCTTGAAACCGCCGGTGAGGTAGACCCTAAACACGTGGAGAATCATCATCAGAACCATCATGCTGGCTGACCAGCGATGGATAGACCGAATCAGCCAGCCAAAGCTGACGTCGGTCATCAGGTACTGCACAGAACTAAAGGCTTCAGTGACCGTAGGCTTGTAGTAAAAGGTCATGGCAAACCCAGTGGCGAACTGGATCAGGAAGCAGGTCAGGGTAATGCCACCCAGGCAATAGAAAATATTGACGTGGGGCGGCACGTACTTGCTAGAGATATCGTCGGCCAGGGCCTGAATCTCTAGGCGCTCGTTAAACCATTGAAAGGCCTTAGAGTCAGTAACTTGCTTGGTAAACATGAAGCGGGTAACTCTATATATCAATAATTGCCGTCAATGAAAAATGTAACATAGCCGTAATGGCAACGCTAAATTCTCCACCAAATTCTCTACTACAGATTCTAAGCCCTGGGGGAGCGTCTCGCATGGTCAGTCACTGGGAGCTTTGAGAAAAGGGGGCTACAGGCCCATGCCACGGCCCATTGAATGATGAGAAGTCGCTCCTAGACCTGCAACATTTTGTTACATACCGGGCTCGGCGGCGACACTGAAGCTTTCAGTAGCCCAGGGCCTGACGGTCTGGCCCCTTGGACTCGCTCACCCTAGCGCCAGACCCCGGACGGTAGAATCCTAGCCTGTGCAGAACCCTAAACTACAGAAAACTTGGCCACAATAAACTATTGTGTAGCGCTAGTCCAATGGTGGGGGCTATCGTTGATTCTTAATCAAGGCCCGCTTGGGGCCACCCATGACCACACCACCAATGACCACAATGGGGCGACCACCCCAGCCTTCACAATCCGGGTGATCTCCCGCCGTTGCCTTCGCACCATGATCAGATCTCTGCTGCGTCTTAGTCTTATTTTCCTTTGCTTGGTTGGGCTGTTGGTCGGCGGGGTATCGGTCGGCCCGGCCCTGGCGCTCACCGCTGAGCAAAACCTGGTGGCAGAGGTATGGCGCATTGTGAATCGGGCCTACGTCGATGAAACCTTTAACCATCAAAACTGGTGGTTTAATCGTCAACGGACGTTAGATCTCCCCTTGGCGAGTCGGGACGACACCTACAAAGCGATTCAAGATATGCTGGCGGGGCTAGAAGACCCCTACACCCGCCTCCTGCCCCCTAGTCAGTATCGCAGTCTGCAAACCAGCACCGCTGGGGAGCTGACCGGAGTAGGGCTGCAAATTTCTAAGGATGAGCACCCCGGCTGGCTGCGGGTGATTGCCCCGATTGAAGGCTCGCCCGCCGAGCAGGCCGGTATTCAACCCCAAGATATCGTGCTTGAAATTGACGGCTTCGCCACACTGGATCTGACGCTGGATGAGGCCGCTGCCCGCATGCGGGGGCTACAGGGCACCACCGTTACCCTGCAGTTGCGCCACCCTGAGGAGGCCGCGCCCCGCCAGGTCTCCCTGACTCGGGATGTGATTACCCTCAACCCGGTGGTGTCGGCGCTTAAAACTACGCCCATTGGCATGCGGGTGGGCTACCTGCGGCTGAGTCAGTTTAACGGTAACGCCGTGGAGAAGCTGGCGGACGCCATTAACACCTTGGCAGATCAGGGCGCGGAGGGATACCTCCTGGATTTGCGCAACAACCCCGGTGGATTACTTCAGGCAGGGATTGAAATCGCTCGCCTGTGGCTGCCCCAGGGCACCATTGTCTTCACGGTTAACCGCCAGGGCATTTTAGATAGCTTTGAGGCCTTTGGTCAGGCGATTACCGATGCTCCGCTGGTGGTATTGGTCAACGAAGGTACCGCCAGCGCCAGCGAAATTTTGGCCGGTGCCCTCCAGGATAATGGCCGCGCTACGCTGGTGGGCAGCACCACCTTTGGCAAAGGCTTGATTCAATCGCTGTTTGATCTATCGGACGGGGCGGGGCTGGCGGTGACCGTAGCCAAGTACGAAACCCCAGCCCACCACGACATCAATAAGCTGGGCATTACTCCCGATCGCATCATCGCCAGCGTGCCCCTCAACCGCGATACCATCGCCACCGAGGCTGACCCCCAGTACGAGGCGGCCCTGGAGATGCTGAGCCAAGCAACGGTAGTCGCCAGTGCCTCTTAAACCAGTGCCTCTTAAATCAGAGCCCACGCCACCCGTGCCACCTAAGGCCAGTCGCTCCTACCATGACCCCCTGCATGGTGCGATTACCCTCCACACCGGCGACCCCGATGAGGCCCTGCTGACGCAGTTGATTGATACGCCGGCCTTTCAGCGGCTGCGTCGGATCCGTCAGCTTGGCCCTGCCAGTCTCACCTTTCATGGGGCAGAAAGTTCCCGTTTTACCCATTCGTTGGGGGTGATGGCGATCGCCCGTCGCGCCTTTGATCAGCTCCAGCGGCGCTACCCCGACCTGGCCCCCCACCGAGCCACCGTGTTGGTAGCCGCCCTGCTCCACGATATTGGCCACGGCCCCTTTAGCCACACCGCCGAGGAGGTGTTTGGTCTCCAGCACGAGCACTGGACCCGTCGCATGATTCGGGATCTGCCAGAGATTCACGCCGCCCTAGAGAGCCGGGCGGCGGGCTTAACCGAGGCGGTCGATCAGGTCTACACCCACACCCACCCGGTGGCCCTGGTCTGGCAATTGGTGTCGAGCCAGCTCGACTGCGATCGCCTCGACTATCTGCTGCGCGACAGCTACTTTACCGGGGCCAGCTATGGCCAGCTCGATCTCGATCGCATTCTGATGGCGCTGCGGTTTGAACCCAGCAGTGGTCGCCTGGTGATGGCCCACAAGGGCATGGCGGCGATCGAGCACTACCTGGTGGTGCGTCACTTTATGTACGCCCAGGTGTACAACCATCCCAAAAATATCTCCGTCACCTGGCTGCTCGAGCGGGCCTTTGATCGGGCCCGCACCGATCTGCACATGGGCAAGATCGAGGCCGACCCCACCGTTACCGCCTGGCTGCTGGCCCCCGATCATCCCCTGGTGCTAGACACCTACCTGGCCGGAGACGACATTGTCTTTACCTATCACCTGCAACGGTGGCGGCACAGCCCCGACCTGCTCTTAGCCGACCTGTGCCGCCGCTTTTTAGACCGCGACCTGCTTAAAACCCTAGAAGTAACCCGGCTGACAGCGGATCAACAAACCGACCTACTAGCCGCCGTGCGCACCCATCTGGAGCAGCAGGGCTATAGCGCCGAGTACTACAGCGGCCTGCGGCGCACCTGGAGTCGGGGCTACACCACCTATAACCAGGGCATTGATCTGCACATCGACAACGCCTTTGTGGATATTAAAACCCTATCGCCCCTGGTGCAGGCGCTCAGCCAGTCCTACGAGCGCACCTGGCTGCTCTATCCCAGGGAAATTCACCCCTGGCTGCGGCAGACCTGGGCGGCCTACAGTCCTGGGGCCGGAGAAGGGGGGTGATTTAGATGGTTCCCGCTGGCTATAACAGGGGCTGAGATGTGCGCAACACATCGATATCCAGCGTTTGCAGGCGATCGTAGGCGCGATCGATGGTGCGCTGCCCGCGCAGAAAGCCCGTGCTGGCCCCAGGGCACAGGTGGGCCAGGGTCTCGGCGGAAAAGCGGGTCTTGAGGGCCTCTACCTGCTGGAGTTGACGCGGCCAATGGAAGGTTTTAGCCAAGCGCAGAGGGGCGGGGTCACCGGCCTGATTGGGCAGCAGGTGCCGCCCCGTAAACAGTACGCCACCGTAGGCGCCGTATAGGAGGCAGGATGACCCTGGCGAGTGGCCAGGAGTCCAAAACGCTTCAAGGGCAGGACTAAAGCTAAACCGATGGTGAAAGGGGGTGGTCGGGGTATCGGGCAGAAGATAGGCTTCCTGCTCCTGGATCACCACGGCGCAGTCCAAGGTTTTTTGGAGGGTCGCCGCTCGGCCCAACCCGCCCCGATGGGTGATAAACAGCCACTGCACCCCACCCTGGGCAACCAGCCACTCGCGGTTGCCCTGATCCCAGGCGGGCGCATCGATGAGCAGATTAGCCGGTTGACCCCCAGGGGTGTTGTTTACAATAAAGTAGGCCGTGCCTCCCTGGGTGTCTCGGTTCGGCGCAAAGGCATAGACGGTATCCAACACCGATCGCGGCGGCTTGAAGCTAGGAGACTGAGGAGACGGAAGCGAGGTTGACGCGGCGGTCATAGGATCGGCCAAAGACGGGGTGAGAGAGGGGGCCAAAGACGCAGTGAGGGACGGGGTGAAGGACAGGGTGAGAAATATCGATGAAACGCCTATACTAACTTAATCCCGCCGTTCTGTCTGGGCCAATTTTTCGGGGCTAATTTTCAGGGGAGTCTATCCTGGCTCCGACCGACTTCCATACGTTGCACTCCAATGGCTAATCGATGGTGTTTTTCTGGCTCCTGGTTTTAGGTCTGATGACCTACGTGCTGCTTCAGCGCAGCGTCAGCCGCATTACCCGCACCCCGGTGTGGTTGCTGTGGCTAGTGATGATGCTGCCAGCCCTTGTTCTCACCGCCTGGGTCTTGGTCAACGGCAGCGCAGCCCCGGTGCCCAATGGCCTGCTACTGGCGCTGTTTATCACCTGCCCGCTGCTGTACTGGGCCTTAATTCAAAAGGGTCGAATTCCTGTGCCCCAGGCGGCCCAGGCTGAGCCTGCTGACCCCAAACCCTTGCTACCAACCCCGGCAAAACCGGCCCTGCGGCCCATCGACAAAGATGAAGAAGCCATGCTCCAGGGCTGCTTTCCCTGGTCGGTGTACTATCTGCAAAACATTGAGTACCGCCCCCAGGCCATGATTTGCCGAGGCCAGCTGCGGGCGTCGCCCACTGTGGCCTACGACACCGTGCGGGAGAACATTCGCCGCCACTTTGGCGATCGCTTTTTAGTGCTCTTTCAAGAAGGCCTCCAGGGTAAGCCAGTGTTTGCCCTAGTCCCCAATGCCAAGGCTGAGGGGAGCGATCGCAAAACCCTAGCCCGGCCCGGCCTGGCCCTGGCGCTGCTGCTCGTGACGCTATTTACCACCACCGCAGTGGGCACCTACCTGGCCGGCGTCACCGAAACCCAGCTCCAGGAAACCCCTACCCTGATTTTGCGGGGGCTACCCTACGCGATCGCGCTCTTGGTCATTTTGGGCTGCCATGAGATGGGCCATTACCTCATGGCTCGCCGCTACGGCATGCAGGTCACCCTGCCCTACTTTATTCCGGTGCCCTTTTTTCTCGGTACCCTCGGGGCGTTTATTCAAATGAAATCGCCGGTACCAAACCGTCGCGCCCTGTTTGATATCGGCATTGCCGGGCCCCTGGCGGGGCTCGGGGTGGCCATTCCCCTGCTGCTGTGGGGGCTGGCCCACTCTACCGTGGTACCCATTCCCGAAGAGGGCGCCAGCCTGCTAAATTTTGAGGCCCTAGACCCCAAAGCATCCCTGATGCTGACGCTGATGTCCAAGCTGATGCTGGGGTCAGCGGTTGCGGCCGACCAGGCGCTTCACCTGCACCCGGTGGCGATCGCGGGCTGTCTGGGTTTGGTCGTCACCGCCCTCAACCTCATGCCCGTGGGCCAGCTTGACGGAGGCCACATTGTCCACGCCATGTACGGCCAACGGGTGGGCGGCGTGGTGGGCCAGGTGGCGCGGCTCCTGGTGTTTGGCCTTGCCCTGGTACACACTGAACTGATGATTTGGGCCATTTTGCTGTTCTTTATTCCGGCGGCAGACCAGCCAGCCCTGAACGATGTCAGCGAGCTCGACGATCGCCGTGATTTTCTCGGTCTGTTAGCCTTGACGCTGTTAGTTATGATTGTGCTGCCAGCCCCCGGTATTCTCACCCGGCTGTTGTACTAGCCCTACGGCCCCTAGCCGCCTCCTTCGTTCTGGCTCTCGTTTTGGTAAATCGCCATGTCCCAAGACCTCACCCAGTGGATTGCCGAGGTGCGCACCCTCCAGCGGCAGCTAGCCGATACCCAAAAGGAGCGCGATCAGGCCTACAACAGCGCCGCTAACTGGCGTCGCCTTTACGAAACCGAGGCCCGCCAGCGGCGTGAGGAGGCGGCCGAATTCCAGACCTCCGCCGAAAGCCTCCAGCAGCAACTCTCCCGGTCACCGGGGGAAACCCTGGGGCAGGAACTCGCCGCATCTGATTCGCTTCAGGGCTTGCAGCAACGCCTCGATAGCCTAGTTCAGCGCTGCCAAGAGCTGACCCAGCGGTTGCAGGCCGAGCAAGCGGCCCATGCCCAGACCCGCCAAACACTGACCATGGCCCTAGGCGATACCTTTGACGCCCTAAAGTAGACACAAGCAAAGGGCCACCGAACAGCGATGGCTATAATTATGGCTATAAACATCGGCACGGTGGGCATGCCCACCGTGCCGATGTCTTAAGGCTTAGCTAGTCAAGGCTCTAGAGCACCGATACAGTATGGCCAAAAACCCGGTTTCTTCGTCGCTGTGCTAACGGCATGACTGGCCTCTTGGTCGAGAAACCGGGTTCTGTAGCGACGTTCTAGTGGTCTGTGAGCTAGTGGCCTGTGAGAAAGATGTAGCGCAGCAAAAAGATAGAGGCCAAGATCCACATGCCAATGGTGGTCTGGTTGACCTTACCCTGAAAGGCCTTGATCAGCGGGTAGGCAATGAGCCCCATGGCCAGGCCCTCGGCGATCGAAAAGGACAGGGGCATGATCAAAATGGTGAGAAAGGCGGCGATCGCATCGGCGGGTTCATCCCAGTTAATCTGGCTGGCCGCCGACATCATCAGTACCCCAACAATGATCAAGGCGGGAGCGGTAGCAAAGGCTGGAATGCCCTGTAGTAGGGGAATAAACAGAACCGAAGCGGTAAATAGGATCGCCGCCACCAGGGCAGTAAAGCCGCTACGCCCTCCCTCCATAATGCCCGAGGCCGACTCAATGTAGGTGGTCACCGTGGAGGTGCCCAGGATCGCCCCGGCCGTGGTGCCTACGGCATCGGCCATAAACGCTTTTTCAACCCCAGGGAACTTGCCCTCGGCGTCAATGTAACCGGCCTTGGAGCCCAGCCCGGTGAGGGTGCCAATGGTGTCAAACAGATCCACAAACAAAAACACAAAAATGATGCTGACCATCTCCCAGAAGTTAATCCGGAAAAGTTCTCCTAGACCCACAAAGGCCTGACCAACTAGATCGACAGGGGGCTGGGGAATAGCCATAAAACCCGTGGGCCAGGGGGCGATGCCAAAGATCCAAGCGAGGATAGATGTGCCCAAGATGCCCCACAGCAGCGCTCCGGTCACCCGGCGGGCAAAAAGACCGGCGGTAATGGCTAGGCCCAGCATTGCAACGGCCGTTTGGGGCGATCGGAGGCTGCCTAGGGTGGTAAATGTCGCATCTGAAGGCACAATAATGCCCGCACTCTTGAGGGCAATGTAGGCAATAAACAGCCCAATGCCCGCAGTGGTCGCGTGCTTAACCGCATCGGGAATCGCCTCCACGATCTGGCCACGCACATTGGTAATCGTCATGAGGATGAATATAATCCCCTCGATCAACACCGCCGCCAGGGCCACTCGCCAGTCGATACCCAGGCCCAGCACCACCGTAAAGGCAAAATAAGCGTTAATGCCCATGCCAGGCGCTAGCAAAAAGGGCATCTTGGCATAGAGCGCCATCACCAGCGTCGCTAGGGCAGCCGAGAGGCCCGTGGCCACGACCAACTCTCCAAACAAATCGCCCGACTCGTTGAGAAAGATCGCGTTCGACAAAATGGCCGGGTTCACGATCAGAATGTAGGCCATGGTGACAAACGAGGTCAGCCCCGCCAGCGTCTCGGTGCGAAAGTTGGTGCGGTGGGTCTCAAACTCAAAAAACTCGGCTACTTTGCCCCATAATCCGGTGCCGGGGGGCGACTGGGGCAAGTTTTCGGTGGGTTGGGTCATAGTTGTGCTCCTTACACGTAGATAGATGGCCGATTCATCAGGGCCAATGGGCTCAGCCCTCAGTCCACGACATCTATCGAGTTCAAGCTGTTGGCTACACTACAATCCCTAGTTTTTGACACACAATTTGATGGCCGTGGCCTCTATCCTGAGGACGAGCTAACGGCTCTGCGGCGACGGCAAGTGTCATCTGTTACTTTCGCCAGGGCCAGCGGGTGCCCATTTCCGTTGCCGCTGACCAGCCCAGGTAAAGCACCAGCAGCGCCACACCGCCTAGAAAGAGGCCAATATCGTCGGGCATCGGGGCACCTCCTGGGGGAATGCTGAGAACTACCGAGCAGCCACAAACCGCTCCCGAGCCAGGGTGCGCAGCCGCTGAATATCTTCTCGGCGGCTCACCGACAGGGGCACCGTGCGCTTAATCTCGCCGAGCAGTAGGGCCGTGTCGGGGGAGCGGTTTTCGTAAAGGGCTCGGTAGTGGGCGGTGATCACCGCCTGCTCAATTTCGGCACCGCTAAAGCCATCGGTGGCCATCACCAACTCGTCTAGATTAAAGGCGGTCGTGCCCTGCTGGCGGCGACCCAGGTGAATCTCCAGAATGTCGCGGCGTTCGTCGACCTCGGGCAAGTCGACAAAGAAAATTTCGTCGAATCGGCCCTTGCGCAGTAGCTCCGGTGGAATCGCCGACAGGTCGTTGGCGGTGGCCACCACAAAAATCTCCTGGGACTTTTCTTGCAGCCAGGTGAGAAAGGAGCCAAACAGGCGACGGCTCAGTCCACCATCGGCCTCACCGCTGGTTTGGCCCATGCTTTTTTCGATTTCGTCGATCCAGAGAATGCAGGGAGCCATGGTCTCGGCCAGGGTAACGGCGCGGCGACAGTTCTTGTCTGACTCGCCCACGTACTTGTCGTAGAGGCGTCCGGCTCGGCATTGAGCTTGCTCGAAACTGCCGGGCTACCACCGGGTCGGTGAGGTGGGGTGGCAAAGTCTTTGAGCCAGTAGATAGCCTTGACGTTGATGTCTTGAATGTGGCGCAGCATATCCAGGGGCTCGGCGGTTTTGGGCAGGGCCTGGCCGCGCTTGGCCCCGGGGGGCGCATACTCGTTTTGCCAGCGGTGGTCGGGGCTGTCGGGCGATCGCATGAGCCCCTGGGCGACAGTCCACTCAAACACCGCCATCTGCATATCGTTGCAGGCGGAGCTAATCAACCCCTGCACCCGTTCTTCTTCCACGGTGTCGATCACCACCACGGGGTGAAAGGAGGTCACCAGGGTCTGAAAGTACTGCACACTGGTCTTTAAAGCCATGACTGGGGGGGGTAACGTTAGGGCTAATGTGCCCCATTCCTCCTACAGGGTTGGCATGGGGTTGCCGGGCTGACTTTTCCAGCGGTAGCTGAGCGCTGACGATATGCTAGGCCAAGAGGTGGCTTAACTACCCGGATTTACCCCCATTGGGTTTGAACAATCTGATGGAAGTATTTAGCCTTGGTTTAGCTCATTTAGCCCCTAGACGCGCAAAAGCTACGTAGATCGCCGTAGGCAACGATAAATCCGCTACAGTGGGCTTAGCTAAACCAATCGCCGTTGTGGGATATTGGGTGTGGTTCTGCTTAATAATCGTTACGACATTCTTAAAGAGCTAGGTAGCGGCGGTTTTGCCGTGACCTACCAAGCCCGTGACCAGATGCAGCCCAGCAAACCTTTTTGCGTGGTGAAACAGCTGCGGTCAAACCAGGCCAGTGACCCTCGCATAGTGAGTTTCTTCGAAAAAGAAGCCGCCACCCTCGAAATTTTGGGCCACCACCCTCAGATTCCCCGTCTGCTGGCCCACTTTAGCGAAAACCAGGCGTTTTACATAGTTCAAGAGTTTATTGACGGCCAAGACCTCAGCCTAGAACTACGCCCTGGCATCAAGCAAGACGAAGCCTATGGGCTGTGCCTGCTGCAAGATGTGCTGCCCGTCCTAGAGTTTATTCATCAAAACCAGGTGATTCATCGGGATATTAAGCCCGATAATTTAGTGCGTCGCCAGGCAGATGGCAAAGTGGTGTTAATTGACTTTGGTGCGGTTAAACAGTTGGCATCCCTACAGGTCAACGCGGGGGGGCAGGTTACCTCTACGGTGGTAATCGGCACATCGGGCTATATGCCGTGGGAGCAGAGCCAGCGCAAACCCACCCCTAGCAGCGACCTCTATGCCCTAGGGATGACGGTGATTCAAGCCTTGACGGGGCTAACCCCAGATCAACTCGACGAAGATCCCAAAACCCTAGAACTAGAGTGGCAAACCTACACCCAGGTGAGCCCAGCCCTGGCTCACCTGCTGAGCAAAATGGTGCGCCATGCCCCCAGAGATCGCTACCTCACCGCGACCGATGTCTTAGCCGATGTGAACCATCTAGTGGGTGTGCCCTCTAGGGTTGCGACGGTCAGGGTTGGCCGCCCAGTACCAGATTCATTTCTGGAGCCTGAGGTTGCCCCACCCCCGGTTACCCGGCGTAACTGGTTGAAATGGGTGGGCTTTGGGGCCGCAGGGTTAGTGTCGGTGCCTATGCTGAAGTCGTTTTTAAGCCCAGCACCGCCCGCCCCAGGCGGGCGGGCGCAACCCCCTGCCCCTAAGGCCAATACCAACAACTCGTTATCAGAATTCACCTTTAACATTGTGCAGGTGAATGAGCGGGGCGAAACCATCAGCACCAGCCCTGGGCGAGCGGCATACTTTACAGAAGACCTAGGCAACGGCATTGGGCTAGATATGGTGGCCCTCCCCGGCGGGGAGTTTGTTATGGGGTCGCCCCCCGAAGAACTAGAGCGAGGCGATAGTGAAGGCCCCCAGCGCACCGTGACCGTACCGGCATTTTTTATGGGGCGGTTTGCTGTTACCCAGGCTCAGTACCAGGCGATTATGGGCAAAAATCCCAGCGCCTTCTCCGAAAATGGGGCTAACCGACCAGTAGAGGAAGTTAGTTGGCATGACGCAGTGGCCTTTTGCGAAAAGCTATCGCAGCAGACGGGGCGTACCTACCGCCTGCCCAGCGAAGCCGAGTGGGAGTATGCCTGTCGGGCAGGCACCACTACGCCATTTCACTTTGGGCCAACGATTACGACAGATTTAGCGAACTATGACGGCAACTTTACCTATGGTACTGGCCCCAAGGGTGTCTATCGAAAACAGACTACGGATGTGGGTAGTTTTCCCCCCAATGCCGTTGGTCTGTACGACATGCATGGCAACGTGTGGGAATGGTGCGCCGACCACTGGCATAGCAACTACGAAGGCGCACCGACCAACGGAACTGCATGGCTATCTAGCGATGAATCGACAAGTCGGCTGATGCGCGGTGGCTCTTGGGACAGCTACCCGAGGTACTGCCGTTCTGCCTTTCGCAACGTCCTCCCGCCGGTCTACCGCTACGACCTCATCGGTTTCCGTGTTGTCTGTGCGGCGGCGAGGGCTCTTTAGTAGCCCTTTACCCTTTAGTACTCTTGCACTATTCACTACTTCCTTTTCTCTCTTCTTCGGCGCGTAGCGCCTCGAATTTTTTTGACCCCGTAGGGGCGAACCCATGTGTTCGCCCAATCTTCGGCACGGGGAAAGTTGCGGTCGATAGCATGCCCGATGTCGGGGGCAGGGCAGACACGTGGGTCTGCCCCTACGCGATGACCCATGTATTGTGGGATGCATCTCCCCCCAAGCCGACATCCCCACTGTTGGGGCGAACCGATGTGTTCGCCCCAATCCCCGCTCAGCCTAATCCAGGACATCGATCCCCTGGCGAGCGTAGTGCAATCGCAGCTTGAGCCCCAGGGTGATCTGCTTCATCAACCAGTAGAGACTGGCCAGAATGATGAACGTCACCCCCATGACAGCCACCGGGCGTTTAGAGGTCAGTACATTGAGGGTTTCAGCTAGCACGCTGGCCGGGTCGACCACGACATCCCAGCTGTTTAGCCGCAGAAAGCGTCCCAGGTAAATGCCGACGGCGCAGAGGCCATGAATGATCAGTTCCACGGGCAAAATCAGCGCCTTGGCACCGTGACGTTTGAGATAGCTGGCCAGGTTGAGGATTGAAATCACGTAGGCTTCAAACCCCAGCACGATCGCGACGGTATGGATGGGGATAAACACCAGCGCCACCACCCACACGGGAATTTGCCCCGAACTGGTGCCCCGAATAATGTGAATGATGTCGGTGAGGACGTAGGGGGCATTGGGCAGAAAGGCAAAAAAAGCCACTAGCCCTGCCCACCAGGCCAGGCCTCGAGCACTCTGCTGCTTGCGAAAAACAATGATACTCATGGCCGCCGCCAGGATCGTGACGACGATCAGCCAGAGCAGTTGCAACTGGGTAACGCCCCCCCCGTGGCCGACAATATTGGACCACCCTCGGGCGACCCGAGGCAGGCGGGGCCACAGCCCTACCACCCCCACCACCCCCAGCAGTAGACAGGCCCCCAGCCACCAACCCCGAGGAATGGCCTGGCGACGAAACAGACCATAGCTCAGCAGCAGTGGAATAAAGGCCAGAAACAGGTTCCACCAAATCCAGCCGCTGTAGACGTTGTTAAAGGCGCTGGCAATATCGAGCAGGAGCGATCGCATTGGTTGTCAATTCCACAACTTGGGGGCGTTTGGCAAGGACACCTTTGAACTCGATGCTGCCTTGCGACAGGCTGTATTGGGCCAAGGGTCAATCCTCTCTGCATTAGGTAGTAAGGGGATACGCTAAAGTGATTCTTGACACAGCCTTGCCCTAGGAGAAGGCGCTAGACCTACTCCAGGGGCATAGCCCTGCTATAGTCACCTCACGCCACCCCCGACTGTACTTCTTTAAGCTTCACTCTCATAGATCCTTATAGATAAGTAGGTGGACAAAATTAAATGCTGTCATTCCGACCAAAGGGAGGAATCTCGGACTCCGCCAATGACCGAGATGTCTCGACTTCGCTTCGCTTCGCTCGACATGACAGGACTACGTTTATA
>Ga0169931_10006909_pt1 | contig 16965 bp, 24 predicted proteins | sample Kivu_15m_20L_FD_129675 | JGI IMG/M metagenome (GOLD analysis project Ga0169931, IMG submission 129675) | Freshwater microbial communities from Lake Kivu, Western Province, Rwanda to study Microbial Dark Matter (Phase II) - Kivu_15m_20L... | ecosystem: Environmental > Aquatic > Freshwater > Lake...
ATCAAATTTGATCCATTTTTCTTTTACAGAAGTTTTGGATGGGCTTTAGGTAACGGATCTTTGGTATTGTTAGCTTCTTTTTTTATGATAAGCGCTGGCTATTTATTAAAAAAGAAAAATCAAATAACGGAAGTTCTAGAGTCAATTGATGGTAAATCCCAATTCGTGGTATATTACTGGGTTTTTTTGTATTTGTTTCTAATTTCCTTTTCCAGGTATCCATTGCCGCAATACATATACTGGGTGTTACCTGGAGGAGCCTTACTACTGGGAAGGACAATTGCATCTGAATTTTTGGGTTCGGGTTGGAAAATCTATCCCTTAGTGATGGGAATTGTTTTGGGTCTAGGTTATTTTTGCCTTCCCTTCATTTTAGAGCCCATGCCTATTGAGTATTTTTTGGGAGGAGGATTGGTTACATTCTTATTCTTATGGCTGTTTAGAAAACATAATACCAGTTTGGTTGTAATGGTATTGGGTTTTGGGTTATTTAACCAGAGCCTATCACTGTACTACGCACCACTTCTTTATAGCTTCCAGCCTGCATCTACGTTTGGCTCCATCATAAAAGAGATCGAACCCAATGCCAAGGAACTTCCTATTTTTGGGATTTCCAAATCCAAGAGATCTTATTCATTTTATGCAGAAAGGCACTTATTCCCAGTGTATGAAGAAAAGAAAGTAGAAGAACTCTTTCAAAACCAAAACAAGAGGTTGTTTGTCCTGCCTGAGGCGCGAATGGAGGAATTTAAGAGCATCCTTCCAGCGGGATCTCAATTGGCAGTGTTGGCATCCAGACCTACTTACAAGGTCGCCACCCCTCGATTTGACTTTTTGCAAAGGAACGAGGAGGGCGTAGCTCCCAAAATTGCCTTGGTCCAAGTCTCTGCCCCAAAGTTTTTTAAAAAAAATTTCGGGGAAAAACTGAAAAACATACGATCCAAAAAATAGGCTAATTGTGTCAGTCTGGTTTTAGGGGGTTTAGGCCCCTTTTTTTTTGTAACCAGGATTTTTGACAAAATCCGAACTTTCTCTCACCGAAATGCACCAAATTTTCTCCTATCTTGCCTAGATCAACTCGGAGGCAAAAATTCTATGAAACGCATTCTCGGAGGAATAACCTTTTTGGTTTCGACCCTTCCGCTTTGGTCGAAAAACGAACTTTCAATCGATGAATTTATCCAGGAGGCAATGGCAAATCGCAAGTTAGGAATTGTTTTCAAATCCAAAAAGGAAGCAATTGAAGCCTTGGGTAGAGAAAAGCTCAGAGAGTTTTTCCCCAAGGTAAGTTTGAATTACTTTGGCATCCAAAATCTCGGAGAAAATCAACCTGACAATCGTTATCAAGATATGAGATTGCAAGTACAGCAATTGGTCTGGGATGGCGGAGTTTTAGATAAACAAAGACAACTGGCAAAAGTAGCTGAAGAAGTATTTCGAGCAGATTCCAAAAAGGAAGAACAAAATCTTGAATTGGATTGGAAAAGAAGCATCTATCGAATTCAAATTTTAGAGACCAAAAATCGTTTGTTAGAGGAAAGACGTTCTAGAGAGGCTTTCCAATTTGTAAAAATAGAAAGAGACTGGAAAGCTGGTTTCATCTCGAAGATAGAATACTTAAAATATGCCGCCAAAGAAGGAGAGAATGAAGAGTTACAAAACAATTTAAATTTCGAACGGGAAAGGATTATATCTTATCTATTGGACAGTTGCTTTTGGACTGAATCTTATCCTAGCTTAAAGGAAAATATCATTAGAGATCTAGTTCTCATTCCGCCAAGACAGATTTCGGAAACGTATTGGGATGAGGCATACCTAGATTCATTAGAAGGAAAAAAATTACGATTGAGCATCGAAAAATCCTTTATTGAAGATAAGTTAGCTGATACGGATTGGTCTCCCAAAATTCATGTGGGAGCTTACGTTGGTAAAAATTACTTTGAAGGAAAGGAAGTTTTACAGAACACAGCTGGTTGGAATGTCCAAATCAGTTTGCCATTCTTTGGAAACCAATTCCAAGCACAAAATCTGACGGGTTTTCAACCAGATGGAGGAGGTTACCAGAGAATTCCTGGATTTGGAACAAATCAAGTTGGCCCAGGGACCAATTCTTTTCAATCTGGACAACTTGGTTTGCTAGATGGTCTCCATCAAGAAACTCACAAAAAAGAGATTTTTGCAAAAAATTTGGAGCTAAGAATTCAATTAGAAGCCAAACGCAAATTTGCCATTTCTGAAATGAAAAATCTCTCTCGTAGACTTTTTCTTCTCTATCCGCAAATTCTCCAAAAAGAAATTCGAGCAACCGCCTTTTATGAGGAGTGGCTCTTTGGCAAAGAAAAACAAAATGGAAGGGATAGCATAGCAAGCAATCTACTACGAAAACAATGGGAAGATATTTTCTTTTCTTTGTTAGATGACTTTGCTACATACTTGGAGCTAAGCGATAGATACTATTCGATTTTAGGAGAGGAATGCCTTACTAAATGGGATCGAGGTAAGGGAAACTTGCACCACTGGCAGTTTCTATTATCCAAAGGAGGAAGCAAGTGAGAGCGATACTTTTACTATTACTTATCCTTCTTTCCTGTAAAAAGGAAGAATTTGATTCCAATCTTCTATCGCTTTTAAAAAACTCTTCCAGTCCATTTAGGATATGGAAGACAAGCCCTGAAAGAGACCTAGTCTTAGGTACAAGAAGACCTTTGGTGGAGTTTCACTTTTCAGAGCCAATCCAAGATTCTATTTGCAGAAGGTCTTTGCGTTTTTCAGGTAAGGGGGAGTATAGAGTTGAATCAGATTCTCAAGTTATCCGATGGGTTTCTCAATCTGATTTGGAGCCAGGGACTCACCAGTTGTTTTTAGATGCACAGTGCGAATCCAAAGAAGGAAAGAATCTTCGAGAAAATTTTCAATGGAGTTTCACCATTCCCGAACCTCTCAAGCCTGTGCCTGAACCAATTCCAATTCCTGATCCGATTCCAACTCCTAAGGCAATTGCATTTGGTGTTCAAAGTGATGGATGTTTAGGTGAAATTACTTCAGCTAGCAATTGTTTTTGGATAAAGGATGAAGTACGAAAAAAAAGTAGTGAGTATCTTTTCAAAGGAGGAGATCAGGGGCTTGGAAGCTTCGGAAGTACTTTGGATTGTAATGATTCCACTACGGACAACTTTTCCATTACTTTTGATATGGGGATTCCGATTGGTGAAATTTGGGAAAAGACTCGGCTGGATCGCTTAGGACTTCCGAGTTCTACTATTCGATTAGCAAACGTAATACCTTATTTTTGCAATTCCGAATCGATGACAATTTGCCGTCAGTTTGTTTTGGTATTCGCAGAACAAGAAGCTAGTTGTAATGGGACTGCCTTCGGACGATCAGGAGATTTCAACCTTTCTACTTTTTATGCGACTAGTCCCATCTTGTATCGCCTCACAATTCTAAAAGATTTGAAATCAGAAAAAAATACTATTCTCACTGAAGATTGGAAATTTTGGATGGAGGGAAAACCATGAAATTTCAAGTTCTAATTGTCATTTTATCCATTTTAACAATACAATGTAGGGAAGGCATTCGCTCTGCAGCGGGACAAGGAAAGGATGCGATCCTTTTTTGCCCTTGGCAGAGCAACAATCGTTCCAAAGAGGATATCAAGGCCATTCGCCAATTGTTTGCCAGTGTCCTACTTGAAAATGGCAAAAAAGTTCATTTTTGGGAAGAGGGATATGGAGAGTGTGAGAATGCGCCCATACCAAGTAGAATCACTGGATTTCTAACCGAGAAAGAAGAAGCCTCTGGAGAAAAGAGCTATTTCTTTAGTGTTTGGTGGAATCTGCCACCTAGACAAATCAATGCGATCTACTGGTCCAAAAAGGAACCTTATGCCAACCAGCGAATTTGGGTAGAGATTGCAGAAGATCTCTTAGAAAGGGAGCGATTTGCCAAATGAACCTACTTCCTAAGGTTTGGAAAGTATTCCAAGGGATATCCACTGTTATTTTTTTGACAGGGACTTTGGTTGCCATTTATTCGAGTTTTGCGGGAGGAGGCATTAAAGAAAACCAATCCTATGGTTTACCAAATTCTGTTCGAGAAGAGCTTAGAAAAGACCAATCCAAACTCGCAGAAGTTTTATCTCTCTATACCAAATATGAGAAAAGAGGCTGGGTGAGTAAGGCGTCAGTTCGGGAAATCCAAAAAATACTCGAAGTCCAGAGGTTACTTGTGGGAGAGGGCGCACCTTAAGTCCCATCAGGACCTAAGGCTACTTATCTTTCTCTCTAGGAAAAAAACCTTTTCTCTACTTCTTCGGGTAGTTTTTGGCCAGAAAGCTTGGCTCGCTGGACAAGTTCCCAAAAATAACGATAGGTGGCACGATCATGCAGGTCACCATCGTGTTGAATGGGTCCCCAATCGGCTTCCTGAGCTTTGATGAGGATTTCTACCGCAGTTTGGGTCTCAGCAAAGTTAGGCGCCATTGCATCTAAGATGGATTGGATTTGGGCAGGATAGATGGACCACATACGAAGGAAACCGAACTCATCATGCGCTCGTTTGGCATCGGAATAGGTCTGGTATTGGTTCTTGAGATCCAAGGTTACATTGTGCGCTGGGATAACTCCGTGCATGAGTGCCGCAGCAACCATAGATGACTTGGCTCTTCGGAGGAGTTCATGATCAAATTGACCAGGAGACTTCATGCAGGAAGAGGGAATGGCTCCGTGGTGGCCTGAGATGAAGTCCATTAGACCAAAGTCTAGCACTTGTAGCCAGGGAAGGCTCGCGATTTCAAAGACCTCAGCAAGTGCTCCATGAGTTTCAATCAATACATGAATTGGAATCTCTCTTTTGATTCCATGTTTCTTGCAAGATTCTTGGATGTAGGTGATCATTTCCTTTACCTGAAGGGCTTTGGTCGGTTTTGGAATTGTGATGTATGCGATGGTGTTTCCGGCTCCAGGAACGATGATGTCCACATCACCTTTCCAGTGAGCGTTGGTGTAATCATGGATTCGAACACCACTCATCTTGTGTTTGTTGAGTTCCGAATTTTGTATTCGTACTATCATTTCAGCATGTTCTTTCTCTTTTCCCGTTTGAGCTCCATCTTCGCAATCCATGGTAATGTCGAAGAGACCGCCCAATTTGTTTTGGAGCTCTAGAGCCTTGGTGATGAGCTTTTCGGAGCCTGCAAAGTGCTCACAAGATGGGATTACGGGAAACGGTTTTTCGCCCGCGAAGAGGGCTGATTGCGGATGGGTGAGTGCCATGCGATGTCCTTGGGAGTTTTTTGCCAGGATGGAGGTTTTTTGCGCCTAGGCAACGGAAAAAAAATGCAATCTACCCATTGAAATAGCTTGCCTCACCCCCTTAGGTATATCCAGAGAAAAAAAGCCATGCCAGCATTCTTATTGGGAGCATTGATTGGATTGACTTTGGGCTTTACTGGCTCCGGTGGTGCGCTAATCGCCATCCTTAGGAAGCCAAGAAGGCTTGGAAGCGATTGTATTTAGATCGAAATCTCTTTTAAATTTGTAAATTTACTGATTTGTTTATAATCCCTATCTTTATGAACTACTGTCGCCTGATGTTGAATTGCAATAGCCGCAATTTGACAATCCATAGATGAATGAATGTTCTTTCCCTTTTTTCTTGCCTGGCGAAAAATATTAGATGCTTCTTCAAATACTACTTTTGTCATTGGCTCTTCTAAAAAATTGGAATGATCCAATGCTTTTTTTAGTAGGGAATATGCTTTGTCATCTTTAATCCCCTGCAAGAATTCTTGGTAAACGGTAAGGCAAAGATAAATCAACCTGGAATACATTTGAAAATTCCTTGATACGAATGTATTCTTTCATTGCTGTCATGACGGCATCCGAGTAGGTTTTTTTTGAGAGAGAAGGAGTGTTTCATTTAAGATTTTCGTATCGAGCACAAGATTTGTACGTTTCATGTGTTTTGCATACATAAACTTATTTTCTTTGTCTAGGGAAAAAATTCTTTGAAGTTTTACGGACTCCTCTTGTTTTAGCCCTGTCAATAGCAAATCTTTCGTCAAGGGACTTAGCAAATCCTAAACCTCGCCGATGTTTTGGTAACGGTGTCTAGGAAACCACAGAGTTTGCCATAGGATCATTATTTTGCAGTCTATTGCAGTTTCATACTATGGAAAAATCCTTGCAAGAATTCTAATATCCAAAGCCCTTCGAAGGCCCTGCAACATTCGAAAATTTTCCATTTCGGAAATTTATTCTCCGATTCCGATCCGAATCTTATCTATAATTCTTCCTATGAATAACGAATCTTATCTGCATCGATATACCGCAGAATACAAAATGGCGGAAGAGGACATAACCGAATACTTTGAAGGAATCAATCGTGAAATTTTTCCTTCACTCCAAGTCCTGTGTTTGTTAAAATTAGCAAAAGATAACCATTGGTCAGTGGAAAAAATGCTTAACTACCAAGAGAGTTCTGACGACCCAAAAGAGTCCGTTTGGTGGCAGGAATTAGAGAAATTGCTTGTCTATTTAGAATATAGATTCTCTATAAAATTTCCCCAAATGCCTGACACTGAGGAAGTGGAGGCAGAAGATGGAACTACAAAAATCTCTATGTATTGGAACTTTGAAGGAACCGCCGAACTATTGAGTGAGGTGGTAAGCGCAATTCTCGCAGGAGATGAGATCCCTTCTTACTGTTTTACGAATAGATTTGAATTTGATCCTGTTCGTAAAAAACTCTGGTCATCCACTTTGCAAGAAATAACAAGGGATTGCTTATTCCAAATGCCTGTAGCTTCATTCTATCGGGGCTACACGATCCTGAAATCATTAGAAGGAGAATATGGCAGAATCCTTCTCTCGGATGCTATCAGTTTCCAGTATACGATTCGAAAAATGGAATCAGATGAAATTCTAATTCAATTTTCTTCGATTGACGAACTTTTGGCGGCAGGTTGGGCCTTAGATTGAATGGAAATGGGCGCAGGCACTCCACCAGCCCCTTCTTTTTTTCAAAGAAAATGGATTCACATTTTTTCGTGATGTGGTAGGGGAGTAGGATAAAATTCTCATCTTGAAAGGTTCAAGACAGTTAGGTAAGAGCACATTGTTAGATTACCTCAGAAATCAAATTGCTACTAAAGGAGGATTTTGCTTTGCCTATTCGATTGATCAAAAGTGGGATTATCCTATCTTCAAAAGTCCTTTACTTTTGAAAAAATTCCTAGAGATCAATTTGTATTGGTGTATGCAGCGGAACTAAAAGATACAATTCTTCCATTTCTGAATTGGTAACCGCTATGCATCCCTCAGTCCAGGGTTCCAGTTTTGTTTTTTTGCTCTTTCGATATCTTTTGCGTTTGGATAAGAGATTCCTAGGTTTTTGTAATAGTCAATTATTTCGCTTTTTGTTATGATTTTGTATATGCGTAGAGCTTGGTTTTCCGAAAACAAAGTTAATGTTCGTTTGGATTTACATACCAATAGAAAGTTGCCTTTTCAGTCGCTAGTAGATGTCTTTTGAGTACTGGTAAGAAAAAACCTATCCAAGCATTGTATAATATTAGAAAAGACATATTGTTTTTGTCATCGTTTCGACTTTAATTATCTTGCGGCTTTCCTACCCTGTCAAGCAATCCAATCCGTCTAAGTCTTATAGAAGGAGTTCCCCATGAAAATTGACATTGGAATCCCAGAAGTTGACAGGCAAGCCATTTCAGAAGGACTGTCTCGACTTTTATCGAACACTTATAGCCTTTACCTTAAAACGCATGGCTACCATTGGAATGTAACAGGACCTATGTTTGACACTTTACACAACAAATTTATGGCACAGTACACAGAAATGTGGAATGCTATTGACCCCATAGCAGAAAGAATCCGGTCATTAGGTTTCTTTGCTCCAGGAAGTTATTCTGAAATGTCAAAGCACGTTGAAATTCCAGACGATAAAGCAGTTCCCACTGCTACAGACATGATTAAGAATCTACTTCAGGGTCACGAAACTGTTGTTCGTATAGCCAGGGAGGTTTTTCCAAAAGCGGATAAGGCAAGCGACCAGGCCTCCATGGATTTGATCACCCAAAGACTAGATATTCATGAAAAAACAGCTTGGATGCTCAGGGCCATGCTAGAATAAATCTCAGCACGAACTCTCTTATTAAAAGGATAAGAAATTTGATACCAAACCTCTTATCTATTTATCCGCGAATCTCTGTGGCTATTTATTTTCTATCATTTTGTAATTCCAAAACCAATTTGCGGCTGTTGTGGAAATGGTGGAAGCCTTGAAAGAGAAATACCACACCAAATGCTTTTGCTTTGAGCGAACAAAAGATGAAAATTCCTGTAAACTTTCGGTTTCAGCAAGTTTTCCTTTTTTGATGGGAAGGCAGTAAGACTCACAATTAGAGTAGTCCCTTGCTCCTACTAGGGGATTCAATCCGAGCACAAATTTCTGGACTAGTGACAGAAGAAGTAAAAATAAGAGGTCTTATCTTTGGAATCAATTTTATACTTCCAGCAATCAATTGGTAAACTTAAGTACTTGACTAGGAATTCAAGTATTCATTTTGTTTTAATAGAACACTCATGAGAAAAATGCAATCGCATCTAAAATTATTTTTCAAATCAAAACCATTGTTTATCTTTGATGCAATTGGCTTATTCGCTCTCTTAGTTTCAGTTGCTCTTTTTCCTCAAGGCAAATCAGAAAAAAGCGAACAGTTCTTTGACGCTGATGGCACATTATTTGTGAATCATTTATATTTTATTGATCCGAAGGTTGATCCTACTCACCCTTTAGTTTTTTACTACTCTTGGAATGAAGAACCTTGGGTAAAGATCAAAGGACCGCTCTACCCTCCTCAAACTGGTTGGAACGAATTAAGAATGTATTCAGAAAATGAGTTAGGTAATAAATCGGCTGAACAGAAAATGGGAGTTTTTCTTGATAGCCGAGCACCTAATTTAGAACTTCGATGGAAAACTATGCCTAGATATTGGTTTGGTAACCTAGTCATTCGTTCTGGAAATGAAATCATTCTTCGTGCTAACGATTTGGAAAGTGGGATTGGAGGTATAAATATTCTTTTTGATGGAAAACAAATGCCTTTGGAAATGAATGAATCTGCCGAATGGAAAATCCCATCAAATGAGGAAGGCAGACATAGCTTAGAAGCTATTGCTTATGACCGAGTCTTTAACTCTTCAAAGAAACTAACAATCGAATGGATCGTTGATTTTTCTCCACCAGACATTCACCTATTAACTATCCCCGAACCTTTAAACCTAGGATCGGGACAAATTTGCAAAAAAGATTCGAACATAAGAATTGTTGGACAAGACAAATTTACTGAAATCAAAGACTTTCTTTGGCGAGAGAAAGGTTCGACTGAATGGAACCAAGGTGGTTCCGTTTTAAAATTAGATCATTTGTTTCCACTAAACAAAGATATTCACTTAGAATTTTCAGCAAGGGACTTCGCAGGGAATGAATCCTCGGTGATTGCCTTTGATTGTCAGTTTGATAGAGTTAGCCCCGAAACCAAAATAGAACGCGAAAAGACTCCTAACTAGCCAAAGTAAAAACTTGCCATTTCTCAGGGACAAAATCACCACTATTAATAGACTAACTAATCTACGGCGACACAATTTTATGACATCGATCTGTTATTCTATTAACCCAAGAACAAGTCCCGATCACCCAAAGCTAAACCATGCTTCTTTCTCCCCACCAAAAAGTTATCTTTGCGCTAGAATTATCTAGAAAACAAGCATCCGGTGACCCAGACCGTTTAGAAGCTGCCATGCTAGGAGCCCAGGTGGATCTAAACCCCCACCAATTGGATGCGGCCTTATTTGCCTTAGAATCCCCTCTTTCTAAGGGTTGTATTTTAGCAGATGAAGTGGGATTAGGAAAGCCCATTGAAGCAGGGCTTGCGCTTTCTCAATTTATAAGCGAAGGAAGAAAGAGAGCACTGATCGTTACTCCAGCTAATTTAAGAAAGCAATGGAATGTGGAACTCAGGGAAAAATTCTTTATCACATCCGAAATTTTAGAGGCAAAAAATTACAATAGCAAACTAAAGCAAAACAAAGAAAACCCCTTTGAAAGTTATCACACGATCATTATCTCTTACCAATTTGCCAAGAACCATGACGAGGAAATAGCTAAAATTCCTTGGGACTTAGTGATTATCGATGAAGCCCATAGACTAAAAAATTTCTATCGTGAATCAAATGTTATATCGAATGCAATCAAATATTCTGTCAAAGACCGGTTCAAACTTTTTTTGACTGCTACACCCACTAGCGCAAGCCATTTTGGTTCATTCCTCAAAAACGACTATTCCTGAATCGGGACTTTTAGAATTTGAATTAGGAAAGGATAGGTCTGAAAAATCATTACACAATTTTCTGGGTAAAAAAGGAGAAATGATTTTGAGTCTTTGGGAAATTGAATCTTTTGAAAAAGAAGAGCTTATTTTGGCTAATATCCTATGGGACACAGATGGAGTGTCTCAAACTGAAATGGCCACGAAACCTTTGATGCGGCCATGCCAGTGGAAACAAGAAAAAAGAATAAATTCCAATCCAAATCTCACCCAAAAGCACAAGGAGCAATAGGAAGCCAGAAGCCTTAAAGGCGACTCTATTTTGCTTTAGAACTGCATTCGTAAATTTTCCTTTGCTTACTTATATAACAAAATCCTGAATCGGCCCATCTTAGAAAAATTTCAAAAACTACGGTTAGAAAATTCCTTATGAATCCCAAGGACTTATAACGTATGACTTAAGACCTGGATTATGTAAAAAAACCGAAAAAATGATTTTATTTCTGGTTGACTTTTGGTTATACCCAAGTCATACTTAGGCTATGAAAACGGCTATTTCTATTCCAGACGAACTATTTGTTTCTGCTGAAAAAACCGCTAAAAAACTGGGCATACCAAGAAGTCAGTTATTTGCAAAAGCACTTGAAGAATTTATACAAACCCATTCCAAAGAGAATATTACCCAGAAGCTAAATGAAATCTATTCTAATAAATTAACTAAAGATGATGATTCAATCTCAAACATTTCTGTTTCAAAACTAAGAAAAAGTTTAAAAAATGACTCGTGGTGAAATTTGGTGGGTTGACCTTGGAATTCCATTCGGAAGCGAACCCGGATTCAAAAGGCCTGTAATAATTGTTCAAGATGATGCTTTCAATGAAAGTGCAATTAATACTATTATAGTTGTTCCATTGACAACAAATTTGAATCTTGAATCGTCTCCTGGAAATGCATTTTTAAACCGTAAAGAAACGAACCTTTCAAAAGACTCAATAGCAAATATTTCTCAAATTGTCACTCTTGATAGAGAAAGATTTTTAAGCAAGGCATCCAAATTAAAATCAAAAAATATGAAGAAAATTGAGGAAGGAATAAAGCTTGTACTTTCTTTGGGATAATCCGAACCACGTATAATAGATCATTAACGATATACTTCCTAAAGATAAAGCAGACTCAGTCAAATTGGTAGTGTCCAACTTTTTTCGCAAAATTCGTATAACAAACATTCTTTCTGATAGATTGGATTGAATTTAGTCTTTTATCTCACTCAGCTTTTTTACGTCAAGATACTTTTTAGTTCCCCATTGAGTGGAAGCTATGTGACGTAATCTTGCTGTTACAAGCATTAAAGCAGACACTCCATCTGGAAAGGATATAATCACTCGTGTCCTTCGTCTAATTTCTTTCATGATCCTTTCTAGGGGATTATTAGTTCGAATACGAGTCCAATGTGTTCTAGGAAATTCCATCTAAGACAGAGTTTCTTCAATTCCTTTTTCTATCACGTCAGAAGCTTGGTGGAATCTCTTAAGTCTGAGTTTTTCTATTATCAACTTAGACTTCTGGATTGCTGCTTCTTTATCTTCCTGGGAATGAATCGCTTTAAGCTTAGCCGCTGTTTCCTTAATCATTGTATGCGGTATCTTTGAGAAAACGTTCCGGTAGAAATGTACCATACACCTTTTTCATTTTGAATCTGGAAAGAAATCCGGAATTGATTCCACCAGACCTAGACATTTGTCAGAGACCAGTAACTGAACTCCTGATAAACCGCGGTCTTTGAGATAACGCAAGAAGGAGTAATAGGATTCTTTGTCTTCCTTGGCTCCCTCCATGCTTCCCAGAACCTCTCTAAATCCTTCAGAATTGACTCCAATAGCTACTAAGATAGAAACATTCCTCACTTCACCGCCCCAAGTCTTTTTGAGGTAAATCCCGTCCAAGTAAACATAGGGATATTCTCCTTCTAAAGGCCGATTGCGCCATTCTTCAATCTGACCATAGACTTTCTTATTGAGATTGCTGATTGTTGAAGGCGAGACCCTTGTTCCCCAAAGAGCTTCCGTTATATCTTCTACCTTTCTAACGGAACTCCAGCTAGATACATTTCTATCAAAGCTTCTTCTACTGAAGTCTCTCTTCGTTTGTATCGCTAGGTAATCTGGGTCTCGAACTGAACACCTCTAAGCTTCGGAATCTTCAGTTTAAGTTTTCCCACTTTCGACTCGAAGTTTCTATTGTATGATCCAGATCTGTAACCGAGACGATCTTCTTTTCTTTGGTAGGGTTTGGCCTGAATGAGATTCTCTGCCTCCGCTTCTAATAAATCATTCAAAGTTTGTTCCACCGTTTCTCGAACTAGACCAGAAACTTTTTCTTGGAAGATTTCTTGGTTGACAGAAATCACTTCTTCTTTTACTTTCTCTTCTGTGTGCATACACACTCTCCTGTTAGTTGGTTTTGTCTCAACCAATCTATCGGCTAATGGGAGGGTTTGCGATACTTCTTAATTTGCGAAAAATTCTGGACGTTATCCGCGGCATTCGCAGTTTTTGAAAGACAGCCCACTTAAATTCTACAAACTATTCTTTAGCTAAATTTAAAAATTTTTGTAATAAATCTTCTGAAAAGAAAATATCAGAATTTTTAAGAATTTCAATTTTGGATTTAATATTCGAAATATGACCTTCCTCTTTACTTAAAAGTAAAACGCCTAAACTACCAATTACTCTAATTTGGTTTACCTCTGCAATTTTTCTTGCCCTCCTATCATCAATAAGGAGCCAATTTGCATTTAACTGTTTATAGAGAGTCATTGCTTCCAATTCACCTAATTCTAAAGTGCCATCTTTTATTATTATATTTTGATCAATTTTAATATCTACTATCTTATTTTCTAAATATTTATATAATATATCCGCTTCCTTTTTGGATTTTCTTGTGACTTCGATAAAAACAGCTCTAGGAACTTTCACATCTGTGAAAAGCAGATCTAATAAATTTAAAGAATCGCAAACTGCTAATGCAATAAGTGCTGAACTATCAGCCACTAAAATCAAAAAATTTCCTTTTTTAAGTTAGTCCACTCTGAATCTAGCTCTTCAACAGACATATTTATAACTGGTATTTCATTCTTTTTACATTCTTTCATAAATTCATATAGATCTAAACCTGCGATACTTGCAGCTTTGGAGATAGAAATTTTACTCTGCTTGAAAAGGATCAATGCTAAACTTAGCTGTATTTCCTTGGTGAGAGTTGATTTATCATAGAAAGAGAAATAAACATCGGTAAGATCAATCAATAGTTGCATTTTCACTCCTTTTTCAATTAAAATAAATGAATGCGTAAAAAAAATCAAGAGATAAAATGAAAATCCCCTCCCCAAAGAAGCCCCTTCGCAGCGAAGGTGGCACTCATACCCCGTCGGGATATCTCGGTATATCGTCGGCTTTTAACTCAATTAAGAATGTTGAATTTTGAATGAACATATTCCAACATTCTTAATTCTACATTATCAGCCTTAAAGGCGACTATATTTTATTCACCTGTTATCATAGTGCCCCTTAGGAAATTCATTTTGAATTCCCGGTTTAAAAAAAAATAATTTTACCTCACTTTCCTCAGGTTGAATCTAATCCTACTTCAGGTAAATTCAATTATTTCCTGGAACTCTAATCGTTTGGTAATCTCACCAGAAACCTCGCTCCTCCTTCTACATGAATATAATCCAGACTTCCCCCGTGTTCTTCTAGAATTTTACGTGATACGTAAAGACCTAGCCCGATTCCTTCCCCCCTGGATTTTGTGGTGAAAAATGGAGTAAAGAGTTTATCCTCAATTTCTTTCGAGATTCCCATCCCACTGTCTTCAATAGCAACGCAGATTCCTTCTTCCTTTACGGGAGAATCGGATTGAATTTGGATTTTTAGGGTTTTTGCAGAGACAGTGTACATGGATTGGATGGCATTGAAGATTAGGTTTTTAAGTACCTGAAGGATTTCATCCACCACACAGAGAATTTCTCTGTCAATAGAATAGTCTTTTTCAACGTTGATTATTCCCCGTATGTAGTTGTCGTACACACCCAAGGAAGAATCTATTAGATAAGAAATTTTTACGGCTCGCGGTGTTCCCTTGATGTCGGTGCCCAAGAATTTTCGTAAGGAGAAGATAACACGGGCAGACTTCTCCGTGGAGAGTTTAATATTTTTGAGGCTATTTTTCTGAGTAGAGAATAGGGAGATGTACTTCAAGATTTGTAGGGATTCCTCTTCGGAATACTCATCCCTGAGGCGACCATAGGAATCTTCGAGATACAGCAAGGAGAGGAGATCAAGAATTTCATCCTTCGTGCTTTCCGAGCGGAAGGGAATGGATTCAAATTGGGAACGGATGGATTTCTTTCTCTGTCTCTCTTCTTTGGTAGTAAGGTACTTCTGGTTTGCAAAAGAAATCTCCTGTAGCTCAAGAAAGAGTCTGATTTTTTCAGTAGATGATCTTTGGAAGTAAAAGGGTAGTTCCTCCAGAAGTTTGGCCTGATCCAACTCGAGAATTTCTGCACTGGAACGTATGGCGGCAAGTGGATTATTGATTTCATGGGCAACCCCCGAGATGAGCTGTCCGAGGGCGGCAGATTTTTCAGCTTCTACCAGCTGTTCCTGTGTACTACGAAGTTCGCTCAGGGTAGACTCGAGTTGCTGCTTTTGCATTTGTAACTCATTTGTTCTCTGTAAAACCTTCTCTTCGAGAGAGTCGTACAATTTCGCATTTTCAAGAGAGATTGCCGCTTGAGAAGTGATCATATTCAGAAGTGTAGTTCTATCTTTACTGAAAGCTCCCCGAATCAGTCTGTTTTCGAGATACAAAATTCCAACTATCTTTCCCTGATTTATTATTCCTCGGTTCCCTCAAAAATTCGGGAATTGGAACTCGAATAGATTTCTTTTTGTATTTGGAACCCGGGAATCTTAACCATTTAGGAATCTGATGCCCTTTTTACCACAACCAAACCCCAAACATCGATACGTAAGTCAGAATTTCGAGACACAATTGCCTTTATAGGTAGCCAGAGGCCTTAAAGGCGACTCTATTTTTCCCTTAAATGAATTTTGTATCTTCTTTGTTTTGCTCTTCGGTGCAGTAATCGGTATACGTTGTTTTTCTGAATAGGGAACTAGCTCTACAATTGGATGATCTCTGTTTAATACCAAATAATGAATTCCCTTTACTACCTCTTTTAATGTAGCACTCAGATGGGTTTTTATATTTGAAATTGATATAGTTTTATTAGTTTCAATTCTAGTCAGCTGAAGACTACGTCAAGACTAAATGTATATATTTTTTTTTGCGTTTATCGAAAGGTAAGTAAGTTGTAGTGGCAATCGGTGACTGGATCGAAGATACTTTTGAAAAGAAGCAGGCGACCTCAATGTTCCAGTAATACGAAACCAAATAACTGCCGATGCAAACAGTTTTATGGAAAGGTTGCGGTAGAAACAAACCCCTCGATTTGCAGTGATTCGTTACAACGAATCGCTATTTGAGAGGATTTACCAATTCAAAGTATTTCATCTTGTCGAAATCTTTCGTATTTCTTGTGTAAAGAGTTTTTACACCATAGTTCTTTAATGTAACGGCTAGAATGAGATCGAAACTTCTGGATACCGGAAAAGAGTTTGAATTCCATACGGCGTCTAGTTGGCTCATAAATTTAATGTCCCAGGCACAATGAAGCCAACCAGTTTTATAACGATACCAAGAAATCGCCTCAGCCGCTTCTTTGCCAGTAAGTGGTTTTTTTAAAACCGCACTACTCCTCATAAGCCGATAAAGTTCAAACCAAACTTGATCGGCAATGATCCATTCTCCTTGTTCCTTCATTGAAGTTTTGACTAGTTCAGAACATATATTATGCTCAGCACAATCTACATTTAACGAATATAAAAGTATATTTGTATCGAAACTTTTAAATCTCATAATGTTCGATCATTTGCCAGATCTCGGAAATCTTTCGACTGAGCCAGGACTTTGCCGCAATTAAATATTGGAGGCGATTCATTTGCCACTGCTATGTGACTATCCTGCACCAACAACCAAAGTTCCACTGCATTGCGAATGAGTTCACTAACAGGGCGGTCTTGCTGTTTTGCGAGACCTCTCAATTTCAAGAGCTGTGGCTTTGGAAAAAGTATTTGAAGTTTTTCCATGTATCCATGCTATTTAGGTATCCATGCTTTGTCCATCAGATTTTAGGTAGAATCTCATTCATTTAAACCAATCATAGTTATATTTCCATAATCTGTTTTCGTTTCCCAAGTAGAGCAGAATCTGATATCTAAATCGAATGTTACGAGCGCCACTCCATAAATGGCTACAGCGTAACCTCCAAATTCTAGAAAAATGGAACGTAGATCCCAAAATAGGAGTGGAAATCCAAGACTGGATCCAAGATACTTTTGAAAAGAAGCAGGGGACCTCAATGCTCCAATACCACGAAACCAAACAACTGCCGATGCAAACAGTATTATGGAAAGGTTGCGGTAGCGAATGCTTCAACTCATCTAATACGGAATTCTAATCCCTGGCCATTCTTTCTTAAAATCTTTTGTGTTTCGTG
>Ga0169931_10006910_pt1 | contig 16960 bp, 14 predicted proteins | sample Kivu_15m_20L_FD_129675 | JGI IMG/M metagenome (GOLD analysis project Ga0169931, IMG submission 129675) | Freshwater microbial communities from Lake Kivu, Western Province, Rwanda to study Microbial Dark Matter (Phase II) - Kivu_15m_20L... | ecosystem: Environmental > Aquatic > Freshwater > Lake...
CGCCCTGGGAGATTCCACACTGGCCAGTTGCATCACCAGATTGGCCAACAGGTTGGGATCGGCCTGGGCACCCACCAACTCTGGCAAGGGATGCTCGAGCCAGTCGGAATGCCCCGTTTGCTCATAGCAAATCAGTTGGTTGGTGGTGGCGGACTGGTCGGTGTGGCAAGCGCTTTTGAGCCGAAATAGCAGGGCAGCGCGCCGGGCCAGCCCCTGCTGTCGCTGCAACAATTTTGCTGTGGCGACCTGGGCCAAGATCGGCTGGGCTTCACCGTGCCGCTGTAAGATTTGCTTCAGCCGCAGAAGCCCCCTCGGCAAGATCTGGGCATCGAGCAAATCCTCAACCAGGTGATGCTGCAGAGCCAGCAGACTCGGTGCGCGATCAGCCGCAGCCTCCAAGAGGGCAAGGGCGGCATGGGGTTGGCCCTGCGCTTTGAGCAGGCGGGCCTGCAGGCGGACCCGCTCAGGACAATCGGGGATGGAATCGGAAGCCAGCAGACGCTGGGTTTCGGCAAGGCGCGCACAACGCAACAGCCAGGCGCAATGGGCCAGGGCCAGCAACGGCTCGCGGTGTTCGGCATCCCAAAAAGCAGTGCGGTCCTGGGCCTGGAGCAACGCAGGCTGGCCGGTCTGGAGCCAGTACTGGGCCTGCAGGTAATGGCTGAAAGGCTGGCTCCGCCACTCAGGCGTGAGCTGGGCGAGCAAAACAGCCACCTCCTCGGTGCGCTGTTGCACTAGGCGCAGGTGGGCCAGGAGCAACCACGCCTGGGGGGTCTCGGCAATGTGGGCTAACAGGAGCGCCTCCGCCTGCTGATAGGAACCCAGGCGGATGGCCCTCGCGGCGCCGACCAAAGCGGCAGTTTCAGCAGCTTCCCCGCAGGGAAGCTGATCGGGCCAACACAGCAGTGAATCAAACAAGATCAAAGGCCATAAAAAAGGGGGAGGCCAAAGCCTCCCCCATGGATCAAGAGATCAACAATCAGCCAAGGGCTGTGGGGATGGTGGCTCCGAAGGTGAGGTTCACCGAGGTGACACCAAGAACCGTGACCACATCGGTGCCCGAGGTGACCTGCACACCCGAGCTGAGTTGCAGCTGGGTTGCGGTAGTTCCCTGGAAGAACAAGTTGATAGCACTCTGTGTGCCAACGCCGGAGAACGAGAGGGTGTCGCCACCATCGCCAGTTCCGAAGTAGAAGCTGTTGCCAGCATTCACAACAGTGTTAGTACCATTGTTTGCTCCAGAAAAGACTATAGAATCGGCGCCTATACCGCCCACAATCGTTGAGCTGGTAACTGCACCTGCGAAGACGAAGGTGTCTGCACCAGCTCCACCGAACAGACTGGAGGAATTTGCAGCACCGTTGATGTTGAGGGAATCGTCACCATCACCCAACTCAATCCTGTTGCTGACTGAACCAGCACCAAAAGTGATGGTGTCATTACCGGCTCCACCAACCAAGGTAGAGACGCTCACGACTGCGGATGCCGAAGCAAATGTGGCGGTATCAGAGCTGAGAACAATCCGACTGGAGGAGATGGATCCAGCAAAGGTGAGGGTGTCAGCACCAGTACCAGCGATGATGGTGGATCCGGATACACCGGCACCGAAGATCAAACTGTCAGCGCCTGAACCGCCCAGAAGCGTGGCACCGGTACCAATGGCACCAGTGAGATTGAAGGTGTCGTTGCCGTCACCACCCAGAACACTGCCGCCAGCAATGGTGCCAGCTCCAACGATGCGGTCAGCACCAGCGCCCAGGTCGATGACGCCGGATGAACCAGAGAAACTGTTGGCCAGACTGAAGGTGTCATTGTCGGCGCCGCCATAAATCTTGGCCCCAGCAGCTGTTTCGATCACAATCGAGTCGGCACCTGCTGCGCCATACACCGTGGCGGAGCTGATGGTGGACAAGCTGATGGTGTCAGCGCCACCAGCGGTGTCGTCGGCGGAGGTATCACCAAAGAGGGTGCCACCGAAGATCTGGAGGGCAGACACTTGGTCGGCGCCAGCACCTGCATAGAAGCTGGTGGTTTGGTTGGCGGCCGTACCGGAACTGTTGAGGAAGATAGTGTCATTGCCAGCACCCGCATCCACGGTGGATTGCTGGAACACACCGCCGATGCTCAAACTATCAGCGCCGGCATAGGCGCTGAACAGCACGTTTTGCAGACTGGAATTGGTAACAGATGCACTGGAGGTCGCGCCGATCACGAGGGTGTCAGCACCTGCACCGCCCAGAACGGAAACATTTTGAGCAGAGATGTAACCAACGGAAAGGCTGTCATCACCATCAAGAGTGCCAGTGGCATCACCGCCGTAGATGGTGGTGTCTTGAAGTAAACCAGTGTTGGTGCCGAGCAGGATGGTGTCGCTGCCCTTACCACCGGAGAGGTAGCTTGTGCTCACAGAACCGCCAACCGAAACCAAATCGTTGTCAGCGCCACCGAAAACTGTAGAAGTGACGAAAGTGCCAACCAGTGCAAAAGTGTCAGCACCGGCATTCAGCTGGGCATAGGAAGAGGTGAAACCACCGGCGACATAAATTGAGTCGGCACTATCGGTAGTGGTGTCATCAACATCACCGCCATACACGGTACCTTCTTTTGCGCCTGTGTTGAGAATAATGGTGTCGGAGCCCAAGTTGCCCCTCACCGAGGACTTGGTCAGCAAGCCATTGACGCTGATGGAATCATTGTCCCGACCGCCATAAACGGTCGAGGAAGAGAGGGAACCACCAATAAAAATGCTGTCAGCACCAGCATTTCCTTGAACTAAGGAGGTTGAAACACTACTACCAATGCTGATGGAATCAGCCGAGTCGGTGGAGGTGTCGGAGGCACTGCCACCGTAGACCGAAGCTGCATTTAGAACACCACTTACTACAATGGTGTCCGAACCGAGGTTGCCCGCGAAAGTGGATGATGTAACGGACGATGCAGCTGTGATCAGGTCAGCCCCTTGGCCACCAAAAACAGAAGAACTGACAACATTGTTGCCAACGTAGATGGTGTCGTTACCACCATTACCATTGAGGTAGGAGAGTGAAACCGATCCAGAAACGCTCAGGGAGTCGTTGCCATCAGTCGACGTAATGGTGTTGCTACCACCGAAAACGGTGCTGCTGATGAGGTTGTTGTTGATCCCAATGGTGTCGTTATCAGCTCCCCCGTAGATGGTTGCCGCAGACGGAGTGATACTGGAACCAAAATTGATGGTGTCGTTGTTGAGACCACCATCGACGAGGGAACCGGCAAAACCTGCAGTCAGGGCAAGGCTGTCGTTACCAGAACCTCCTAGCAGGGTGCCGCCAGTGAAAGCGGTATCAAAGAAGATGGAATCATTGCCATCACCAAAATCGACGATATCGGCAGCACCGATACCGATCAGGGAGTCATTACCAGCCAGCGCCTGAACGGAATCGCTGCCAGTACCGGCAACGATGGAGTTGGCGGTATCAGTTCCGACGATGCTTGTGTAACTCGAGCTCATGTTGAAAGAGGTTGTGGTGGGTGGGTCGGGTCGATACGGTCTCCTCACAACCGCACCCACCATGGGGGCGGCGTGTGCGCAGTACCAAACAGGTACAGCGCAGTGTAATTATACAGGAGTGAGGTCAGGCGGGCAAGAAAAGGGGGCGCTTCTGTTTGCGTCCACACACGCCGGCTCGTTGATCAGCCCCAGCCAAGCCTGCAATCCCCGATCGGCCCTGTAGGCAGCAGCGGAGGCTTGCGCCGCTAAGGCCAGGGCCTGGCGTCGAGCGGGCTGCTCCAGCAGGGCCGCCATGGCCTGGGCCTGGGCCTGGGGATCGAAAAAATCCACGAGCAAGGCGGAGTGCTGATGCCGCAACACCTCCTGAACCGGCGCGGTGGCACTGGCCACAATGGAACAGCCTGCTGCCATCGCCTCCAGCAGGCTCCAGCTGAGCACGAAAGGCACCGTGAGATACAGGTGCACCTGGCTACAGGCGAGCACCTGGTGGTAGCCGTCGGTCTGAAGCATGCCGAGCCAGTGGGTACGGGATGGATCAAGACCCACCTCCTGCATGGCCCACTGGCGCCAGCTCATGCCATCGGAGCGGGGTGCGCCATAGGCCACCACATCAGAACCCACCAGCAGCACATGCACCCGGGGCCGCTGCCGTTGCAACAGCGCCAGGGCTTCCATCGCCTGGGGGAAGCCCCGGTATTCCTCAAAACCACGGCTCACATAGGTCACGATTTCCAAATCGGGCTCGGCCGGTAGGCAGCTTGGGCGGGGCCATGGCTGTTGTTTCAGGGCGGCCATGGTGTCCACGTCCACCCCTTCGTGGATCACTTGGATCTGGTCGCGCCAACGGCGAGGAAATTGCTGGCGCTGCCAGTTGGTTGGCGTGACGGCGTGGTCGCAAGCCGCCAATTCCAGCAACACCTGGGCATTCCATCCACGGAGGCGGAGCTGCCGATCGGCCTCGACATGGCCACGACGCAGAAAGTCGACGTCGCTTCCAAAGGCGTTGTAGTACCACTCAAACAGGCCGATCCGCCGGGCTTCGGGAAAGGCATCGGAGAGGTAGAGGCCGTTGCCAAAACCCACGTGGTTGAGGATCACACCCGGCCGCCAACCCTCTTGCCGCAGCTGTTGACAGGCCCGAAAAGCCGCTTGCCCCTGCAGCACGGCCGTTTCCAGGCGGCGCAGGTAGGGGTGGATGGCGGCGGTTCCACCGGGGCGAGAGGGCTCGTAGCGCAAAAGACGCATCCCCTCGGAATCCGGAGCATGCCATTCGCTGTTGGCATGCAAAAAAACCACCTCATGACCCTGGGCCACCAGGGCCGGCGCTAATCGACGGAACTGGGCGGGGAAGTTGTTGTGGGAAACGAGGATTCGCACCGGGGCTGGACTCAGCCCTGGGAAGCGGCCAGCGGTTGGGCAAAGATCTGCTGGTAGTGGGGCAACAGCCAGCCGGGCAGCTTGTGCTCTGCGCCATCGACGCGCATGCTCCCCGGTTCAAAGAACAACATGGCCACTAAAAAGGCATTGAGGGCCCCGGGGGTGCCAAAGCCACCGCCGGCAGCAGGCGAGAGGGCTTGGGTGGAACGATCCTTGCGCGATTGGTCGGCCGGAGAGAGCGGCTCTTTCTGGACACCACTGCGGACCAAAGCCCAGTAACGATCCCCCAGGTCGGACGCCCAAATTGACTCCAGGGAGGCTTCTGGAGCCCTCTGGATCAAATCAGCCAGTTGGCTGCGCAATTGGACCAACTCCTGGAGGATTTCCTGGTCTTCAGGATCGATGTAATAAAGGTTAGAGAGGCCGAGGAGTCGGTTGAGCTGAATGCGATTGCCAACAAGCGCTTCGAGGCTGGTGGGAAAGGCACCGAAATCAGGCTGAGGAGGAGCGGCAACAGGCTGGGGGGGAGCCACTTGGGGCGCCAAGGGGGTGGTGTAAAGCTCGCGGTAGGCGGCTGCCAGCCAGGCCGGCAACTGCTGATCGGCGTTCGCCACTTGCATCAGCCCTGGAGGGGAGTAATGAAACACCGCCAGCAGCAGCTGGGGTGCGAGCGGTTGCTGCAGCCCGCCCTGCAACAACCGGGCGTTGATGGCATCACGGCTCGCCACCTGCTGGGCCGTGAACACCGTGGTGGTTTGGAGGGAACGAACCTCCCGGCGACTGGCCTCCCCAAATGGACTGCCCCAGAGGGCCTGCAACTGATCCAGGGGCGCCGACAACCAAAAGCGCACCAAGGCATCCCGAAGGGCCTCAGAAGGCTGGAACAGCGACCAGGGCTGGAGAGGAATATCCACGGGGTGAATGGACTGACTCAGGTTTCGAGACTACCGCGACCGCCAGTGGCGACGAAATTCCATCCGGGCCAACCAGGCCGTCAGCCCGGCCAAGGCCGCCCCCATGGCCAGAGGGGCCAGCATCACCATGGCGATCCAAAGCTCTCCGTTAGCCACCAGCCACAGCAAAGAGGCCAGGTAAGGGAGCGCACAAAGAACGGGGAACAACCAGCGTTGCCAGCGGCTGAGAATCAACCAGTGCCGCAGACGGAAACGCTTCATGGTGGCCACAATGGCGGGCATGCGGATTCTGGTGGTTAGCAACCTTTACCCCCCCCAGGAACTGGGTGGCTACGGACGCAGCCTGGCGGATTTTGTGTGGGGCCTGCAACAGCGCGGTCACATTCCAACGGTGCTCACCAGTGATGCGCCCTATCTAGGCCCTGGTGCAGATGGACCCAGCGGCGAATTGGTGCAGCGTTCGCTCCAACTCAAGGGCAGTTTTGAGAACGGAGTGCAACTGAACCAAAACCCCATCGCCTGTGCGGCCATGGATGCACATAACCAAGCCTTGGTGCGCCACCTCTGCACTCAGCAGCGCTACGACGGCATCCTGCTCGGCAATCTCGATCTTCTGGGCCCAGAACTGCTCAGACCGTTACTGGAAGCAGGGGTACCGCTGCTGCACCATGCCGGCTTCATGGCTGCTCCCTTCAGCCCGGAACATTGGCCGCAATGCGACCTGTACCAGCTGGTTGCCGCCAGTCGTGCGGTACGGCATGCCCTGGTGATGCAGGGGCTACCCGTGGCTGACGCTGCCGTTGTGTATCCCGGTGCACGGGTGGAGTTGTTTGGCCCAGAGGCTACGGGCCGGAGCCAGCCCTTGGGTGAAGCGTTGGGAACACCGGCCAATCCCCTCAAACTGGCTTTTGCCGGCTTACTGATGGGTAGCAAAGGCGCCCACACCCTGGTGCAAGCCGCCGCCCTTCTGCATCACAAGGGCATCAGGGTGCAGGTGAATTTGGCCGGTGGTGAATTCCAGAAGGGGTATTGGGGCCAGCTTCAAGCGGTGGTGCGAGAGGCCGGGATGGAGGGGCTCGTGCGGTGGTACGGCCAGCTGGAACGCCCCCAACTGGCCCGGTTTCTGGGGTTGCACCATGTGGGGGTCTTTCCTTCGATTTACCCCGAAGCCTTTGGCATTGTGGCGGCGGAAATGCAAGCCAGTGGGCTGGCTCTGGTCAGCAGCGGCGTGGGTGGGGCAGCAGAACTGCTCAACAACGGGGAGACCGGCCTTTCCTTTCAGGCGGGTGATCCAGTTGATCTGAGCCGGCAGCTGCTGCGCATGGTGCAGGAACCTGGCTTGCTAGGTGTTCTTCAACAGGCCGGCCAACGGCTCGTGCGGGACCACTTGAGCGTGTTGCAAGCAGCCATTCAGCTCGAGCAACTTTGGCTGCGGGCCTCCGCAACGACTCGCTCCAGCAGCCCCGCCAGGCGCGGCAGCATCTGCTCCTGATCCCAGGCGAGCGCTGCCTGGCGAGCAGCCGAAGCCAGGCGAAGTCGCAACGGCTGATCCGCCAGCAGGCGCAACACCTGATGCGCTAAGGCCCCAGGGTCATCCATGGGCACCAACAGGCCCTGGGATCCATCTTGAATCACCTCCTCCACGGGCATCCCTTGGCTGGCCACGATGCTGCAGCCACAGGCCATCGCCTCCAGCAGGCTCCAGCCCATCACAAACGGATAGCTCAAGTAAACGTGCACCGAGCTGGCCTGCAGCAATCCAATCAGCTGGGGGTGGGGAATTCGACCAAGAAAATGAATCCGCTCAAGATCGATCTGCCCGGCCAGCTCCTCGAGCAGCAGCTGGCGCATCGGCTTGGCGCTGGGATCTCCACCGCCATAACCCATGCCACTGTCGCCCACGATCATCACGCGCAAGGTGGGATGGCGGCCCAGGATCTCGGGCAGGGCCCGCATGAACACATCGAAACCACGCAACCGCTCCAGGTTGCGGTTCACAAACGTGAGCGTGGGGGTCTTCCGGGTGATGGGCTGGCCTCGAACGGTGTAACTCACGTCCGGGTTGGGGGAAGCCAGCCGGGTGTCAATCCCTTCGTGAATCACATGCAAGCGAGACCCTTGAAATTCGGGCGGCAGGCTGTTGGCCTGGTGTTGCGTGGGCAGAACCCAGGCCGTTGCCATGGAGAGTGCCGCCCGGGTCAGCGTGTTGCGTCCCAATTGCTCCAGGCAGGCATGGAGGCCTGCCTGGGGTTTTTGGGGATCAACCCCATAACCGCCGTGCTCGGGTCGCACCCAAAGTTCCGGCCAGACGACCTGGGGCATATCCGGCCACACCTCACGCAACCCCAAGCTCTCCCCCCAGCCGGAGTGCACAGCGATGGCCTCAGGTTTCCAACCCTCCAGGTGCAATTGGTGGCAAAGTTTGGCCACCTGCTCCCCCCGGGCAAAGGCATCCTGGGCAAGCTGTTGATTCAAAGGCAGATTGGCGGCAGGGCGGGGCGGCTCCTGATAGCGCAGGATGCGACAAGGCACCTGAACCGGGCGGGCATGGGAGCAGATCGCCACAAGTTCATGGCCGCGCCGGTGGAGATCGGGGGCAAGCTGGCGGAATTGACCAGGAAAGTTCTGGTGGATCAGAAGCAACCGCACGACATCGGCCGATGGTGATGGTGCATTCTCCCTGGCCCCTGTTCTGCCCTGATCTCAGGCTGGCTCAACAATGGCTGCTCTCCGCATGGCAGACCCAGGACACGATTTCTTGGGACCTTGCCATGCTGGGTCCCAGTCTGGGACTGCTTGAGGAGAGCGCCGCCCTTCTGCAGCAGACGCCCACCAAGCTCACCCCCCCTGTGGATCGGCACCTGGCCTTCCGACTGGCCCGCGGCGCCGGCCGTGACAATGCCTATGGGCTCCTGGTGCCGGAGGCCATGCATCAGGAGGATCAAACCTTTCTCCATCACGTCGTCGCTGATGGCAGCCTTTTGGGAGTGGACTTAAGGGGCGGCATCGGCGACCACCTCGAACTGCTCTCCCTTCTGCTGCCCTGGACCCGGCGCCAGAAGCTCAGGCTGAGGTTGCTGGTAACTCCGGAACGCCAACATCAACTGGGGCGACTCCTCTCTTCATGGCCAACGGTGCAGTTGGCAAGCCCTGACGACCCAGGGATGGCCGTGGTGTTCCAGGCCATGAATATCAGGGCAGTGATGGGCACCCTGGCCAGAGCCCCATTTGAACCCTGGATTGCCAGAAGCCCAACTCCAGCCCCCTCTCGGTTGGTCTGCTGTTGGCAAGCCACGGGAAGGGATGTGCCCCACTCCGCCTGGAGCCGGTCCGTACCGTTTGTGTTGGTTGAACCCTTCTACCGGCGGTTGATCGCAGCAGGCCGGCCGGCCACAACCATTGTGGATCTGAGCCTTTGGAAACCCTGGCAAGCTGCTGCACTGTCCATCCTTGGGATCCAGTGCCACAACCCCACCCAGGGCGACCTGCTGGATCTGGTTGCGCTGATCGGCGGCGCTGAGGTGATCACCATCGATACGGCCCTGGCCCATCTCTGCGCTGCCATGGGGCAACGGGCCAGGGTGCTGCTGCCCCGCTTTCCCGACGAGCGCTGGATCGAACTGCATCGGCCCCAGCACAGCTATGGCCAGGTGCTTCAGCTCCACCGGCAAACCGCTTATGGGGATTGGTCATCAGTGCTGGAAACCTTGCCAATCAACTGATGGAAGCTGGTGCCCCAGTGCTGCACCTCTAACCAGCTGGCATGGCTGAAGGCCGGCTTGTAAAGCTGAAACACCTTGGAGATCCCCAGGGTTGCCGCACTTTCCAGAGGGGAAACGAAACTGCAATCGCCGTCTTGCCAGCTGGGATGTTCCACCCACCGGCGCAGTTGCTCTGCGGTGAGCACAAAACAACCCGCATGGGGATTGGCCGGACTATCAAACACCGCCTGGCCGGCTGGGAGCTGGGCCACCACGGTGGGGGGCTGCTGCGGAATCAACTGGCGCACTTCGCTCTCCAACATCGGTCCATCGATGTAAAAGCGATCCACGCTGTGGGGGCTGTCATGGAGCTCAACCCGCTGGGGCAGCAAAACCGCATCGGGGCCCATGAGGCCCTGAAACCAAAGGATTTTGTGAAAGAAAAGGGGATCGAGGATCACCAAGTCGTCTTCGAAGTAGGCATAGAGGTCGTAACCGGCCTCCAACTGGCTGGCGAGAAAACGCTGGGCTTCAAAACCCAGCAGCTTGCCGTTAGCTGGTTGGGTGACCACCTCGTGCACCAAGGGTTGGTAGGCCTGCCCCAGGCGATCGAGCACGGTGTGCACGCCATCAGTAATCAGCCGCACGTCAATCTGATGCCGCAAGGCTTCATTGGCTGGCATGACGGCCCGTTGGGCGATGTGCAGCAGACACTGGCCTTGATCCATCCGGCGTAAGGCCAACAGCTGGGATTGCAGGGCCTGCAGACGGGGGCCAGGATCCGGCCGCAACGATTGATGCTGGCCGCCGCCTTCGGGGTTCCAATAATGCACACTCGCCAGCAGGATGCGCATCAGGGCGAGCCAAACAAACCAAGATTCTCATGCGCCCGCCTCAAGGAGTCATCACTACGCAGTGGCGCTCCAACGGCAAACCAAGCATTGAGCTCCCTGGTGAGGCCCAAACCATGGGAGGGAGAGTTCAGCCGCTGGTGGCCTTCTGCCACCAAGCGGCCAGCTGGCTCCAGCAGTGGGGACATGACCACGGGACATTTCAGGTGCAATTACACGATGAAGCCCCCACCATGCCTTGCTTTCGCTTTGATGCACCGCTCACGGACGATAGGGGTGGGCCCCTCATTCCCGATCCCTATGCACTGGGCACTGCGGGCTTCAGCAAGGTGCGCGAAAGCTTCCTGCGGCAACCCTTGCCACCATGGGAACAGCGGATTGCGATGGCAATCTGGCGCGGCTCAAGCACTGGCAGTGCGCAGCTGAGTCAGGGCGCGCTGCAGCACAACCTGCGCTATCGGCTCTGCCAGCTGAGCCGACGTTGGCCGGAGCTCCTGGATGCTCGCTTCACCGCCGTCGTGCAGGCCGTCAACCCGGCAGCCCACGCGCGAATCAGGAATCAACTGCTAGCGGAGGATTGCCTGGCCCCACGGGTCCAGCCCTGGCACCTGGCACTGCACCGCTGGCTGATCGAAATTGATGGCAACGTGAATTCCTGGGGGCTGCTGTGGAAGCTGCTGAGCGGCAGTTGCGTGGTGCGGGTGCACAGCCCCCGGCAGCAGTGGTACCACCAAAAGCTGCAACCATGGGTGCACGTGGTGCCCGTGGCCGCTGACCTCAGCGACCTGGTGGACACCCTGATCTGGTGCCAAACCCATCCGACCCTTTGCCGGCAGATCGCCCTCGCCGGACGACAGCTGGGACTGGAGGTGGTGGCCCAGCTTGAGGAAGATCAACGTCGCGCCGTTCTCCAGTGGGCTCTGCAATGGAACCAACCAGCCCCTGGCAACCGGCTGACTGGGTCAACCGGGGGGGGGCCCTATTAGCTCAGGATCCCCGACTGGCCCAGCGCCTCATCAGCCAAGGTTTGCGAGGGATCCCCGAGGAACCGGTCGCCTGGTTCAACCTTGGCATCGCGCTGCATCAACAACGGCGCATCGATGCAGCAATTCGGGCCTATCAGATGGCCCTGCAGCACCCGGGTGCACCCCAGGCCGCTGTCCGCAACAACCTGTCTCAAGACCTTCTGCTCAACGGATGCTTCCAGGAGGGATGGGATTTTTACGACTATCGCCTGCAAACCCCCAAGCACGACAACCGCTACTTCGAACAGCTTGACGGCCCGCCTTGGCAGGGCCTTGACGATCCCCGACCGTGCCGCCGACTGGTGCTGGTGGCTGAACAGGGCTTTGGCGACACCTTGCAATTCAGCCGTCTGGCCCTGCTCCTGCAGCAACGGGGCATCGCCACGGTGCTGTTCTGCCAACCGGCACTGGTGCCCCTGCTTCAGGAGGGAACCGGGCTCCAGCAGGTGTGCTCCAACGTGCCGGGGGATCTGTTTGACGGGTCCACCCGCTGGTGCCCTTTGCTGAGCCTGCCGCAGCGGTTGCAGCTGCATCACCACAACATTCCCTTCGCGGAGGGCTATCTGAAACCAGACCCCCAGCGGGTTGGGCAATGGCACGGGCGTCTAAACCGCCAACCGGGCCATCGCCTCATCGCGCTGCATTGGCAAGGCAATCCCAAACACGAAGGCAGCTTGTACTCGCGAGGACGCTCGATGGCGCTGGACCACTGGCGCCCGCTGGCCGAGGTTCCAGGGATCGAACTGGTCTCGATCCAAAAAGGTGCAGGCAGCGAACAACTCGAACAGCACCATGATCTGCCACTGGTCGCCGGTCAGGCAGCTGTCTCATCCAGCCTGGATTTCCGCGACACTACGGCGGTCCTCGCCAACTGTGATCTGCTGATCAGTGCCGATAGCGGGGTGGTTCACCTGGCTGGGGCCATGGGCCTTCCCACCTGGGTTGCCCTGCGCTGGATCCCGGAATGGCGCTGGTTGCTCCAAGGGCAACACTCCGCTTGGTACCAAAGCCTGCGGTTGTTCCGCCAGCCCCACGATGGCGACTGGGCCAGCGTGGTGGCAGCGATGGGCCAGGCCTTGCGGGAGACTCTGTGATGCGGGTGTTTGCCCTGAGTGATTCCGCCAGCCCATGGCACAGCTTCTGGATTCGCTTCGGGCAATATGCACCGAACCTGGCCCTGCCAGTGGAGATCAGCACCCATCCCTCGGGGATCAGCCACCTGAACCAGGGGGACGCGCTGCTCCTGTATCGGTTCAATAGCGCTTGGGGAGATCTGGAGGCAACCCTGGCCGCAGCCGCTCAACGCGGAGTGCGGATTCTGGCCGACGTGGATGATGATCTCTGGCAAGCTCCCGGCTGGACCAACGCGCGCCTACGGCTCTTCAGTCGTGCCCTGAGGCACTGCCAGGTGATCAGCTGCAGCACCACGTCCCTGCGTGAGGTGCTCAGCGTGATGTACCGGCAAGCCCAGGTGGTGGTGATCCCGAACAGCACCCCCCCCGGCGGCCGAACATCTCTGAAATCTGAGGCTGGGCCCCTGCAGTTGTGCTGGACCGGCGCTCCCTGGACACGGCCCCAGGATCTCGACCTGCTCAAACCCCTGGCCCAGTGGGCCAGTCGCCGCGCCGAGCCCCTGCGCTGGCGCCACATCGGTCATCGGGAGGGCCAGCTCAGCTTTGCCACAGCTCTGGGGCTAGATCCAGCCCTGGTGGAGGTTCATCCACTTCAGCCCCACGCGCAGTATCTCCAATCCCTGAATGGCGACATTGGTTTGGCGCCCCTGGCTCCCAATCGGTTTAACAGCTTCAAAAGTGAATTGAAACTGCTTGAGTACAGCGGCCTAGCTATGCCCTGGATCGCCAGCGATGTCATGCCGTACCAGGAGCTGTGCAGCCGCTGGACTTGGCCGGGCAGGCTTTGCCGCACTGCCACAGACTGGATCAGGCATGTTGAGGAGTTACTGGATCCGGCAACGCGCTGCCGCGAAGGGAATGCTTTGCAGCAACGCGCCCATCAACTTCAGGGCCATGATCAGACGATCGCCTGCTGGCGCACTGTGCTGCTCTCAGCCTGATCCAGATTCTGAAGAAGGTCTTGGGCGTATTGGCGCCAGCTGCGCAGGACGCGCTGCTGGACCTGTACCTGCAAACGATGCTGAAGCAGGGAATCATGCACCAGATCCTCCAGTGCAGCGGCCAGCTCTCGCCAGCTGGAGGTGTTGACGCTCTTGCATCCGCCCCCAGCCGCCAACTCTCCCAAGGCCCCTTCACCACTACAAACGCAGGGTCGCCGCTTCCAAAGGCTCTCGGCCACAGGCAGACCAAATCCCTCCTCCAGCGAGGGGTACACCGTGAAGTCGCACCAGTCATAGAGCTCGGAGAGCCTTTGATCATCGACCTGCGGCTGCCACTGCAAAGCCACACCCAAGCTGGAGGCCCGGTTCACTTGTGCGACCACGCCGGGGTCGTTGGCCCAGCCAACCAGCACCAGCTCGGCAGGACAGCGATCTTGTGCCGCCAGCCAAACCAGCGCTTTCAACAAAGCCCGATGGTTCTTGCGCGGCTCCAGGGATCCCACACAGAGGATCCGCTTGGGACGATGAGACGTTGGCTGATGGGGCGGCTTTCCTGGTGACGTTCCCAATAACTCCAACGCCAAGGGCAAGGGACGCACATGGCCCCAGGGCAGACCCTCGTGCTGCAGAAACGTACGCAGGTGGTGCGCCGTTGTGAGGGAATTGGCCAGCACCAAGGGGAACAGGGCCAGGCCCCTCATGTAGGCCGCGTGATGGGCTGATGTGATTGCCCCCCCTGGTCCATACAGGTGGGCCAGCCTGATGGGGATCGCATCATGAAACACCCATGCCACCTGCCAGCCCCGGCGCCCAGCAGCACGCTGCAGTTGCCGTGGTGTGGGGCTGTGGGGACCACTCACCAATTCCACGATCAGCAACCAGCGATCGGTGGGATGGGGCTCAGCAGAGCCAGGACGCCGGACTTCATCCGTCCACCAACCCTCAACGGCAGGGCCACTCCAGCGGGCGAGGTGGTGCAGCGCCTGGGGAGAAGCCGCATCAAAATCGGCCTGCTGCCGACTCCACACCACCGGACGCAGTGGTGTGCCCACGTCCATCAAGGCGCGGGCAACCGCTCTGACGCAGCACTGAATGCCTGTGTTTTGGCCAAAACGACTGGTGTGGTCAACGTAGTAGTGCATCCAATCCGCTAGCCAATTGCTGATGAACGCGTTGGGCGTAGCCCAAACTCCAGCGAAGGGGGGGAGCCTGAATCTGCAGGGGCCTCACCGTGGGACAGGCCAGCACAAGACCCGCCTGCCGGGCTCCACGACAGAACTGCCAATGCTCACAGCCCAGCTCTCCATCCCAATGCAAGTTCCAGCGACGCACCGCCGGGAAGGGAAGCAAGGCCATGCCTCCAAAAGCACTGGCAACGGACACCGGGATTCCAGCCATCCAACGCCAGCGGTCCGGCCAACAGCGGAAAGGATTTTCCGCAAACGTGATGCCGCGGTGGCCCGCCAAATCCTTAAGGGCCCACGTGTCGTAATACGACCAGGCCCCCTCCCCCAAAACATCAGGCACGTTCTGCATGGCAGAAGCACACACCATGGCTGCTTCCTGGTAACGGTTGAGCACCTTCAGAAGCTCAAGCACCTGTTCAATCTGAATCTTCAAATCAACGTCGATCACCAAAAGCCACCGGAGATCCAAGCCAAGCAATGGCTGCAGGGCCCTGTTTCGAGCTGCAGCGAGCCGGAGGGTTCGGCATCGCTGACGACCCGTGGATCGCGCTTCGTAGAACCTTTCTGTGATGAGGGAGCCTGGGCGATGGCCTAACCAAGCTGCCAGTTGGTCAGGCGTGCCATCGATGGAGTCGTTCTCGTAGAACGAGCAAAAGACACCGCCAAGGTCTGGACAGCGCTCGAGCTGCTCCATCAAGCCAAGGAACCGAGCCAAGTGCAATGCCTCATCGCGCATCACAGCCAGTACACCGAGGCCAGCCTGCATCCATCACCAGCGCCGTACGCAGATTTTCGCAGGGGCCCTGCAGCAAGGCGTGGCCATCAGCGTTAGACGGTTTCGCGTTCCAACCTGCTGCCCATGCGCTGGCCTTGATAGCCGGAGCTCAGGCCCACCTGGGTACACCAATCCCGGTGGTTCAGATACCAGTGCACGGTGGCGGCGAGGCCGTTGTCAAAGCTGTGGCGGGGCTGCCAGCCCAATTCGGTACTGATCTTGGTGGGATCGATGGCGTAGCGGCGGTCGTGGCCTGGTCGGTCCCGCACCGGGGTGATCAGGCGGGCGTGGGGGGCAGCCCCGGGCCTGAGCCCATCCAGCAGGGCGCAGATCTGCTCCACCACCTGCTGGTTGGTGCGCTCACTGCTGCCCGCCGCTGACAGCCCGCCCACGCAGTAGCTCTCGCCCAACCGACCGCGGGTGGCCGCCAGTAGCAGGGCCTCCACGTGATCATCCACGTACAGCCAATCGCGCACGTTGGCGCCATCGCCATAGAGGGGAATGGGCTCACCGGCCGCGGCCTTGAGGATCACCACCGGGATCAATTTTTCGGGAAACTGCCAGGGGCCGTAGTTGTTGGAGCAGTTGGTGAGCACCACCGGCAGGCCGTAGGTGTGGTGCCAGGCCCGCACCAGGTGGTCGCTGGCGGCCTTGCTGGCCGAATAGGGGCTGCGGGGGTCGTAGGGGGTGGTTTCTGAAAAGGCGCCCGTGGGGCCGAGGGAGCCGAACACCTCATCGGTGCTGATGTGGTGGAAGCGGAACTGCCCCTGGCGCTCGGCCGGCAGTTGCTGCCAGTGGGCCCTCACCGCCTGGAGCAAATGGAAGGTGCCGGTGATGTTGCTGTCGATGAACGCCGATGGGCCGTCAATGGAGCGGTCCACGTGGCTCTCGGCCGCCAGGTGCAGCACCAGATCGGGATCGGCGGCCCGCACGGCCGCAGCGGTGGCTTCGGCATCGGTGAGGTCCACCCGCAGCAGCTGATGGCGACCCTGGGCCGAAGCCCCCAGCCCAGCCAGGGTGAGCTCGATGCCGGTGAGATCGCTGGCGTAGCCGAGCTTGTCGAGGTTGAAGATCGTTGCGGAACTGCCGGTGAGCAAGCGCAGCACCATGGCACCGCCGATGAAGCCCGCACCGCCGGTGACCAGCACCCGGTGGGTGCCTTCGGGCAACAGTGCATTGACAGATGCAGGCATCACAGACGACATCGGAATCCCAGATCAAAATTCTTGCAGCAAACAAAATCCTTGCAGCGGCAGGATTCATGCGGAGGCGATCCTGCTAAAGACACAATTCATCAACGGCAAAGTCATACCAGGCCCGTATTTTCAAACACTGCCGGGACTGTAGGAAGGTCGTGGGCGATGGCTTGATAATGGCCATTGGCTTCAAAAGACTTCAGAACATACACCTGCAGTAGCGGGAGATTGCTCAAAATCGTCAACTCATCGGCATAGCAATTCAGAAACGAATCGACACCCAGCTTGGGAGAATTGATGAGCGTATCGCTCACCTGGTGCCTCGGAATCCACGTGTAATCATCCAAAATCATGACACCACCAGAGCGCA
>Ga0169931_10006911_pt1 | contig 16959 bp, 12 predicted proteins | sample Kivu_15m_20L_FD_129675 | JGI IMG/M metagenome (GOLD analysis project Ga0169931, IMG submission 129675) | Freshwater microbial communities from Lake Kivu, Western Province, Rwanda to study Microbial Dark Matter (Phase II) - Kivu_15m_20L... | ecosystem: Environmental > Aquatic > Freshwater > Lake...
CACCTCCCCGCGAGATCGAAGCGCGCACGAGAGGAGCGGAGCTCAAAAAAAAATAACGGCTCGCGCGGGGGTTCATCTCGCACCCCTCAATAAGGACTCTCTAATCAATGAAATGGTAGATGGTTTATCCGTATGTAATCATTTATTCGCAGTACATATATCGTACACCCTCTAGACTTTAGAACCGAGTAAGGAATGCAAAGAATCCAACCACTCGAGTCTTTTTCTTCCTTTTCCCCCTCTTCATCACCATGTATCCAATCCTCCAAGGTGATTCATTTTCTAGTATCATTCCACTGGATCTTCGGCTTGACTATTCTTGGATCGATTGTCTATGGCACGATTTTACGACGAAACTTTCAAAATGGAAATGAATGTGAAATGTCATGGAGTCATTATGACTTTCTACCCATTCAACTTTCGTACTTTTCGTCTTCCACGTATCCTCTATCATCATCATTCTCGACATCAACGAAGCATACAGTTCCACGTGTTTATAAATTCATGGATCATCGAGATCCAAGACGTCTTCGACAACGGCCAAGACATGGCTTCGGCCAAGCCGCCCAAGACGGATACAGAGCCACCATAGATTCGAATATTTGTCCTACAGGGGACAATAATACATCTCAACATTTCATCTTGTATATTCCTGGATATGGGGGTTCGTATCAACAAGCGCGGTCCTTGGGAGTTCATGGCCTTCAATTAGCCCGACATGTAATTCCCCAATATGAACAAGAACGGATCCGTCAAGGTTTGATGGATGGAAACTTACATTCCTCAGCTTTGAATGTATCCGATTTTATTTTTGATGTGTATACCATGGATTTCGATCATCACTTTGCTAAGATACCCCTACATGCATTTCCATTGTATAAACAAGCCAGGGACATCTCGAATGTGATATATACTTTTACTAAACAATGTCCACTTGTACGTGATGTTACCTTGGTAGGACATTCCTTGGGAAGTATCGTTGCAAGAAAGGCAATTACTAGCATGATCCACGAACAACAACAACAGCAGCAGCAACAACAGCAAGATAATACTCAGAATCCTATACTCGTAAATCTCATCACATTAGCATCTCCACATCAATACATGCCATTTCTTTTAGAATCATCCCTCTTTCAATTTTATCACCAATTACAAAAAGAAGAAGAAGAAATCATTATGAATAAAAGCTCATCCAGGGCCAAACACCCGAATTCTTACATACCCAATATACAAATATCACTATCCGGTGGACTCAAGGATGAATTAATACCACCCGAGGCTAGTTTCTGGAATATAGGGATGATGATTCCATCTACATCTACGACTCGTATTAGGACTACTACTACTTCATACTCAACGACAATACCCATAATAAAACCCATGAATTTATTGACATCTCAAATCATGACATGGTTTCCATTAGGAGATAATAATAATGATAATTACGGCGATAATCATAATAATAACAACAACAATAACGAATCCAAGAAGAATCATGTCTGCTCCAATGGAATACATATGAGCTATGGGATGGATCATAAAGCTATTGTATGGTGTTGGAATACTCTTGATTTTATCCGCCAATTGATACATGTGATGATTACTACAACACCTCTTTCCTTTTCATCTTCCTCGTGTTTTACTACTTCATCGTCTACATCTACTATAATAACAACCAGTATAAGTTATGATAGGAATAACAGCGATGTCAACGATAGAACCTCAATTAATCATGATTATAATGAGAATAGTAATACGAGCACTACTTGCATGACACCCCAACACTTGGAAACAAGTTTTCAATCTATAAAAAAGTTTATTTTATCAAGATTATCATCATATCAGACGAATCCTACATGCATTTGTAATCATAACAATGAATCAAACTATCATCATCCATTGGATGATATGGATGTACTCTACAATCCATCCAATCTCGTATCTATACAACGGCGAAGTCTTCATTCCATATATGGATCTCTCTCATCGATACTCCTACAATCTACCATGTTATATAATTTGCAATTGTTTATTGTTTTTTACTTGTTTCATGGATCCTTCTTTTTATTACTTCTATTTATTCATGATAATAATGATTATGTACAACATCGGTTCGATACAGATAGACCTACTCGAATTCATAGGCTGATTATATTACTTTCCTTATATTACTTTTTGGGTCCACTGTTTATGGCCCTCACTGTATCTTATTTCTTTTCATTATCGACCTTGTCATCTTATATATATATACCACCTTCTACAATCTATTTCATTTTACCATCTTATGCGGCGATGACTCTTTATTGGATTTTGTATCTCTTCTCATGGATGTTGGGTCAACGAATATATAAAGATTTGTTTGATGATACCCATTGCATAACAAAAATTCTACATACAACACAACTACCATGTAAATCGTGTTCCCTACGCAAAATACTCATCCTAAAACCTTTGTACAACAGCATAGGTATCATCTTCATTCTCTGTATTATAAATCATATTCTATCTAATATTCAAGGTTCAATTTCAATACACATTATATACAACATGAAGTCCTTACAATCCTTTACATTTATTATATGGAATATCTGGATACTTTTAAGTATAATCAAAATTGGATATTTCCCGGGCTTAGAATGGGCCCATGATTCATCGAAATTTCCAAAGTTAGTTTTGAGCATCGAACGAATTGGAATAATCGTATTGCTGTTCCCCCTGTATTTTTATTTGTCCTTGGGTAAAATGTATTTGGCATTTAGTTTGTTGACTGAAGAGGGTCAACGGGATGCTGAGTTTTACCTATTAGCTGCGAATCATTCCAATTCACTAGAAAAACCAGTTGGAAGTTTTATTCTGACATGGTTTTACTACTGCAATTACGATCACCTTCTTCAAAAGTATTGGATTCAGGATTATCTGCAATTTTCAGTCTACGTTTCGATGCTAGTTGGCTTGCTTCTTTGGCTTCATGTTTTGAAAATCGAAAATACTTGGAAACGAACCAGACTTCAAAAAGTAGTAGTTGGTGACTGAGAAGACTTAGATGTTATAAACGTTTGCATCAAATCAAATGTAACAGTATGTGCAATCCACATCATCTCAACTGAGTATTTTAGGTTCCAAGATATGTGACGTAACTTATTACACGCGACAATTAACAAGTCAAATAACTATTCTATGCTAATGATTTAAATACAGAAAAGATGAATTTGATTTGGAATGCCATGAATCAGCACCCAAACATCTCAGTCATAAACTCATTCAATGACGCTATCCTTATAATAACCCAGTACCCCACCAAAGACAGAATAAACGATAAACAAACAGAAGGCAAATACTGAGAAAACGCGATTGACACTTCTTGTTCCAAAGGACGACCCCCAAATGGTCACAGATAGGAGCAAGTTTTGTTGTGCTACAATCAGTACGAAACCTAAAAAGAATCCGACTGTGGCTTTGGCTGGATAACGTTTGAGCATTAAATGTCCCAGAGCAATCATAAAAACTTGTAGTAATGCTGTCCATATCGCGGCTGCAGCAAGGACCTTCGATGAGTGAACATAGGCTTGTAATTCTTTAACTTTGTAAATAAGAAAATAAAGAGTGTTCATCGGGAAAAAACAGTGAGTGTCGGAGTGGTGTAGAATTCATACATTCCGATGACAGCATATGGATCTATGAGCAAACGTACATTCCCATATCGCTACTAGCGAGAATATAAGAAACAAAATGACACTGATATTCCATGTTCTCTTCACTATCTGCTTTGGTTCCATTTTGGAATAGATGGGCTACACTACAGTGAGTAAAAGAATTTAAGAATTTCAATGATGTAGCATTTACATTATTTACAGTGTTCGTTGAAAAATCTGTCTATTTTATGTAGGAAACAAACCTTTCTAGTTTCCAGCCACCGAGGATTCAAGTGGATCCTGCGAATTATTGATTTCTACAGACAGACGCTTCACTCACAGGCACAGGCGCACAGGCCCTCGATCGAAATCTTCAAACGAAAAGATTTTTCGCTGTGATGCATGATACATATCATTCAAAGCTTCCATGCCATTATAATAATCATTCGATTCCTTCTTTGTTACTCCTCTCAAACTGAATAATATGTTTCGATCACTGGTACGTAGGATAAACGAGCTATTAAAAGTTCTTACAAAAAACGATTTATCCCATGTTCTCAAATGTAATCATTCTCTACATAAATGTCCTTCCCATACTCTACATACAACTTAGATTTTAAATCGCTCTTTAGCTCCATTGGGTGATCGAATTCTAATCCGACGTGCAGCGAAGGAGGTTCAAACAGCGGGTGGATTATATTTACCTTCAGACAAAACAAAAAATGCGAATGAAGGAGAAGTTGTTGCTGTAGGACCTGGGCTAAGAGATGCATCTGGAGAATTACACGCACCAGCTTTAAAAAAGGGAGACCAGGTTCTTCTTCCAGAATACGGTGGTACAAAGTTAAAGATTGGCGAGGAGGAATTATTCTTATTTCGTGAGGATGATATCCTCGGAAAGTATGTGTAAATAAGAATAAAAAGAAAGAAATGAGTATACACCGAAGAATTTGCATAATACGACACATATATGTAGATTGAAATGGACATATAGGATCATCATCTCTGTGTTTCTAGTCCATAGACGAAAATCATGTCAATCACATTTCATACGTAGCATTCACATAGTTGAAAGTAAACGCGTGATTTGTATATGCAGTCCAATTTTGTGTTTTGATTTCATCTCTTAATGGTGCGTAAAGGCTTCTGACTTGTGTTGTGACGATGAGCACATTGCCATGTGATGTTTATAATGACTCGAACATATGATCATGAAATGCTCCACCAATCTACACAAGATGATAGCAGTGATTTTCTTCAAAGTTCAAGCTTCGGGTGAGTATCAGTATACTGGCGTTAGATACAACCCTTCTAAGATGTGCTGTTCTAAAGATAACAATTAACGAAGAGGAGCTATAATCTTCATAGGTAAGAAGGTGTACATACGATGCCATGAAATGTCTACAATAGAATATGAATAAAAGGAGAAATGTATGTATTTTAAAACTAGAAATGTAGAGTGATTCTGTTTATGCCATCCTCATCATTTCTTTTCTGCCTCCTTTATAGACGACGACCACGTCTACCGGCTTTCCTTCGTGTACAATCGGATGGGATGGGCGTGACGTCCTCAATTCGTCCAATTTTTAATCCATTACGAGCTAGGGCACGTAATGCAGATTGTGCTCCAGGTCCTGGACTACGACTTCGTACTCCTCCGGTAGCTCGGATTTTAATGTGTAGTGCTGTGACACCTAATTCTTTACAACGTGCAGCTACATCTTGAGCAGCTAACATCGCCGCGTAGGGAGATGATTCATCTCGATCTGCCTTGACTTTCATTCCACCCGTAATACGCACTAGTGTTTCCCGACCGGATAGATCCGTCACATGAACAAAGGTATCATTAAAAGAAGCAAATATATGTGCAACAGCAAATACCTCTTCACCCTGTTTAAATTTGTGTCCAGCAATACCTGCTGAGGCAGTGGTTGTAGCAGCAGCCGTTTCACTGTGTTTGTTGTTTTTTTATTATTATTACAACAGAAATGAAGTTAGCGCCAATAAGAGTATGAGGTGGAAAATGAAAACATGTTGAAAGTCTCAAGGGGGTAAGAAGAAGAACTAAAACTCACGTTGCCATGATATGTATTCTTTATTTATAATCGATACTATACAGATGTATTTATTCACCGGAGACAACATACGTTTTGCTGCGAGGCGGATACTGCCTTTCAGGACTGTACTGGAAATGTGTACATACCTCTATGCGTACTTTTAGTAAGTCGGTAAACGACCGAGCATCGAGTAGATCATCGCCGTTCACTCACGCGAAGCTCAAGAGAGAGAGTGTGTGTAGGAGTAGTACTAGGATACTGTAGCAACAACCACTCGGCCATCCAAAATCTCGATCCTAAAGCATTGAACAGATTCGGAAAATGTACCTATAAATTGAACATGGAAGTAGACGATGAAGGAAACAATAATTCGGATGATGAGATTGTGCAAGAGATTGATGTATACTTATCTCCGGAGCTGAGTTCCCAGCTTCATCTGATACAATATCCTCTCCAGTCAGCCAGTAGCAGTAATAGCCGAGGCATGACGCATCGGTCGGAAATGACAGTTCAACAGCCAGATGTGGTCATGATTAAACCGCAACATGCTGCACTTCAGCTGGAATATGCCTTTCCATATCATGAGGGCGGCGGTCTAGGCCGTAAGCGAATATTTGAGTCCTACCAAGTTCCCGTGGTGACACACATGGCGCTCGGTCGGTTTGACGAAACCGGGTCCACGTTACAACTGGTACCTCTCTCGAATGTGATACAAATGCGACCGTCGATGGAACACATGCGGCAGTCTCCGGATGACAATCTAGATGAGTTTGCGCCAGAGATTGTCACGAGTCAGTCTACTGAAGGAATTCATGGCGGCTCAGCAGCGGCCAAGCTTATGTTTCATCGGCCAGAATCAGAAAAGGTAGCCACATCGCGTAGATCCTCGTATGCATACTATCAAGCGAGTAAGGCAGCTGAACCATGGATACCGCTGCAGGTGATCTCGGAGCCTACCTCCTCATCGCATCGAAACGATAACAAATTTCAACACGAGCACAATGGACACTCCACCTCACGAAAGGGCACTTCCAGTCAGACTCTTTCACACAACCTGGATCATGATGCTACTGCTTCTTACGTCAAAAGCTTAAACTATATTCCTCATAGTACGACATGTGCAACCCCTGGTGATAAAGTTATACCCATCCTTCTTCCATCCTCAGAAATTACAATTGTGGAGGAATTTACAGTCCCATCGCATGATCTTACCATCTTTGATGACGAATCACCGATTGCACCTTTGTCTCTTCCTCCTCCTACTGGTAGTACAAATCAGGAGCGGGATATTGTACCATCTTCCACCACATCTACCAGTCTTTCATCTCATTCATTATCAACTCCTGTACATATTTCCTCCTCAACCACTACTATTAGGTCCAAGAATCATACGTCTACTTCTACACCATCATGGAAAAAAGATCTAACAACGATTGTTACCAATTTATTACAAGGACCTGGAGTACCCATTCCGTATCTTGTGATTCGGTCACGATTTCCCATGCTTTCATCCAACATTAACGATGAAGATTTACTAGAAGCTTTATCTTCTTGTGCTTTATTAGTACGTGGAAATTTTGTATTAAAATCATCCTTATTGCCTATTTCCAATCCATTAGTCATGGATGCAAGAGATTTCATACTTTGGATTATGAATAAGTATAAAATATTACATCGAGATGCCTTGGTACAAGTTCTTTGTCCAGATTCCAAATATACTCCTTATACCATGACTACATCTACAAGTACGATACCCTTTAATAACAAGGCATCTACTTCAAACACAGTAACCAGTACCATCAATCCTCTCATTATAACACAAGACACTATATCACTCGATGTAATACAGGGAATCCTATCATCGATTGGTCGGAAAACGACCATGGGTGTGCAATTAAAAGTAGAAGATGATACATTTGTTCAAACTTATTATCCACAATTTGCATCATTACATTTTCGCTATTGGACTAGGAAAGAGCAGCATCTATCCAAATGGATTCAACTCTATGAAGAATGGATTGGTAGAGTCAAAGAAAAGCGGTGAAAAACAAACAAACGCAAAGAAGAACAGGGGATGTTATTAATGTACTGTAGCACGAATTAAAAGTTATAAATAGTCGCGCATATTGTAAGTACAATAGTAGGTACTACATCGTACGTAGCATGCCTTACTAACGGACAAATTCTTTGAAAAGTGTGCTGCTGCATCAGTCTGTCGCTCCAGAGTTATGATTGATCTTCTGGCTACTGTACCTCTGATATACTACTGTATTTGTCATCATCCATTGAAAAGTACTAAAGGAACAAACATCTACTTCTTTGGATCTGCAGATTGTATAAATGGCATTCAAAAAGATGGCTGTAGGGAGAATCGTAGGTTCAAAGGCTTTGTTATCTTTGTCCGTAATAATCTTATTGACCATCTCTTCGCTTACAACACAAATGAACCTTATATCGTGGATTTCATCATCGAAACAATGGGAGCCATTGGTGAACATCAATTTTTTATCTCCTATTCTAAAAAAATCTAATGTTCATAGAGAAGATGAGGAGTTAACACCCCAAAGAATACCGGGGGATGTATGGATTGGTAATAAACTCGCCTGTACCTTCCGGGATGAAACCGATCCTACTATGCCGCCTTTACCTGTTATACTCATTTCCACCGGAAGGGCAGGGTCGAGTGTAACATGGGATACAGTAACAAGGCTGATAGGGAAACCAAATGTCGCTTTTGAGTATACCGGTGGAAATAGAACTAAATCACAAATTTTCTTTGATTCCATTAATCCCAAGGTTGGAGATCAATGGGCATCACTTGAACTATGTAGGATACAAGCACATGAACGAGTTGAAGGATCCGGTATCTGTGGTTCGTATGCATTTTGTTTACTTATCAAACGTTGCTGCTTTTGTATTTCCAAACATTTATCATGAACTTCCTTATTTCATAAATACCAACTTTAGGCTTTCAATGGAAACCTTATTTTAATACCTTCAAATATCATCCATTAGCTAAGGCAGCTTTAGAGGAAATGGCGAATCGTACACAGCCAATCATTCGTTTTATCTTTCTCACCCGTAACGGCTTAGATAGAGCTATTTCAAATAAAAAACATGAGGGACATATTCGATCACCCGATCTACCTGCTCATTGCGCAAAAAATGACACTGATTGTTTGTCTAAACATGCTCGTCTTGGATCTGGAGTGGAGTTACCCACCGAAGACCTTGTTCACCATTTACGAGAAGCACAAAGGAAAGATGATTACGTTGAAGCAACTCTAAAGTCTGTAGGAGCTAATTATGTTAGAGTGTCCTTTGAAAGGCTTTACGATCAAGAAGACATAGATGAATGGAAAAAGATATTACGTTTTCTAGGGAGAGGACCCATGAATAATCTTACTATTTCTCAGGTCCGTGATACTTTTTCTATACAAAGAACCAGCTCAAGATCTCATAAAGATATTCTGTCGAATTACCTCGAGGTGAAAGAGGTACTCAAGGGCACTGAACTTGAAAGCTTATTAACATGATAAAATAATTATATGTTTCTTTGTCTTGTTAATAATCATGTTAAAGTTTCTTCAAAAGAGAGGTGTTGTTACGTTTAATAGTCATTTAACTTGTTCATTGATACTTGCTCTATTGAATTATTACACGCCTCCTATCCTGGAAATATTGAATTAATGATTTCTTCTATTTCTACTCATCAATAGTGATTCTTATTAAAACGTGATTACCAAGCAGAACAACCCCGTCACTAGTACACCCTGACCTGAGAAATAAATAAGGTTATGCGTCGGTCTTCTCTCTAAAAACGAGATAACTTTTTTCCATCCATCTATATCTTCTTGATGGTAGGATTAATTTCATTCCAGAAGGTACAGCTGAGTTTATTTCCAACCCATAATTCCTCCGGCTTTCTTTTGGGGGTGTTGAATCTCAATCTCTCTTTGTACACGCGATATATTTAGCATGGGAGATAAATTATTGATATGCACCAGTGGCTCCTATTGTGCGGATGATGGGATCCATTTGTGTTGTAAGCGATAAGGCTACCTATTGAATGTTGTATTGTGAATAATCATGAATAAGGATCCGCTAGCGCCCACTTGTTCTAGTTCCTTGTATAATAAATCTACACACCATCCACAAAATTCATCATCACCATGACTGTGGTTTAAAGCGAAATCATGAATGACATTGCTAACGTGGTGCAGCGTTTCTTCAAAGAGAGGTGTTACTGCGCCATTACGACCCGCTCGTAAGTTCTCTCTGATAAACTTTGCGATTGATCGAACAATATCAGATAAGGGTATATGATTAGTCTCTAGTTGACTGAGCACTGGAACGTGTGATACTACCAGAGTGCATAGTAATTCAAGATATTTTATTCGGATTTCTTGATTCGACAATGATGGGAATCGAAGACTTAGCAAATCCAGGATTGTAAGCCATGCATCTTCAGAGTGTGATACACCGGTAGGAGATAGAAGCTTACGCAAAACACAGAATGCCCCATCTGCTATGAATAAATCATCATGAAGTACCCTCTTCCATACCGTTTTACTTACTTGCAACCACAAATCATCTCCAGAAGAAAAAGATAAGGAGTTCTTATTGTTATGGACAACGTAGAAATATACTCCATCCAGGTTAAATATGGCATCTTGGAGGAACGAGACTTCACCGTATACTCCATCAACGTAGTTTAACAATAGATTGAGAAGTAATGTGATATTCTCTTGACAGAGTAATTGACCTTGAGGGGATATAATATAATCTTTGACGCAGCAAGTAATACCTTGAAAGATAAAAGCGTCGCCATTCGATAGCCGACTGATTCTATCCAGCAAAGAACCCAGGAATAGCCATTCGTTATAGGAAAGAATAATATTGGTCGATACTCGTAGTAGTGTGGCTAATGCACAGCCGATACGATTCACTATCTCCCTCATGTAAGATATGGGCATAATAGAGAGCATTTTTAATGAAGATAAAAGAATAGGCCTCATGACCTCATCGTCGAACATGTGTATACACGAGCGCAATACAGTGATAATCATCCTCTCCAAAAGATAAGGATAGATTACAGTACCTTCACTATCATCGACATCTATCAAAGCGTTGCACAAAATCTCTTCGAATTTGGCATTTATCATGGAGTACAGCTGAGATGAATGATCGCGATTCGAAAAGAGGGAACGATAGGCGAGCTCTAAAGCGAAGACCGCATGGTGCTCAAACAATCCGCTGCAATCATTCGAATCATAACTCTCAACGTTGCTTGCTACATTCAACAGGGCTGCGATGCTGTTTTTCACTATAAGTTGATCTTGTTTCCCTATTAATATTTGGTCAACTTGACTTGAAAGAAAGATAGATAGGATCGTCGATTGATCAGTTGAAGCAACAGGCGATAAAAAATCACATTTGTATTGCTTATTTTCAGCTGAAATGTTCATTGTAGTGTGAAATATAGAAGGAAAAGACCCTTTGAATCTACCCTTACTACTCTCTTTAGCAGGATCAAGAGTTTCAGATAAGAAAAGACGCGCCCTTTCATGAGCACTTAGACAATATTGCGACGGTGGGAGGGAATGTTTACCATCAGTAAAATCTTCAAGCTCGCAAATATGTATAGGTAAGCAATTAAAATCTCGCAGTGTCAGGAAGAGGTCGATCAATATCGCCCAAGACTGGTTCATCATATCTGGGCTGAGTCGGCTCAAATTTAGTCCCAAGTCTAAGCATGAAAGTCCCTTTGTCAATAAAATACCAGGTTTTGAAGAGTATTTCTCAGACGATAGTGTGTGTTTTCGTTCATTGCCGGAGTTGTTCGGAGTCAAGGTGCTTAGAATATAGCTATGACTAAAGGATAGCAAAGTTGACAATATTTTGTCAAATATTTCTTGAAATGCAAAATAAACACTAACCAATGCCATATCCTTTAAAGAGCGCAGTAACTTCTTCGAAAATTGAGCGTCTTGGGAGCGAATAAATGAGATGAATAAAGTTGGAAAGACTGTATCTGAGATAAAAATAAACATGTCTCGCTCATGAACACCAGCTGATATCGAGGGTCTACTCGAGACATCGTAATACGACGTGAACAGTGCGGTGGAGAGATTTGATTGACGAAAGAGTCCATCTATTTGTAAATGGTCATGTCGATACAAATCTAACGACTGGTGGACTTGTATCTGATGTGTTTTTATTTCATGATACAGATCAAGTAGGAATTGTTCCGGAAAGTTCTCACCGTCATTTATACCACGATTATTCTTCACAAATTGATCAGGTGTCATTTTCCGATCTTGTGGAATAGTGCTATTGTGTAAATCTGTATTCAACATGATGGTACTGAATGATAAGATAAATACAGCATCCACACTTTTGAACGGTAAAAAGATATTGTCGTTTAAATGTGGATGATGTATTATATTTGATTGCTCATCGTCTCCGGTGACCAAACCCTCCAAATGATTTAAATTCGATGTCATCGATGATCCAATTACTTCACATGAACTTTTGAAAAATTCCTTCGCGAAGGCCTCCATAAGTCGATCGATGCATTGTGCCTCTCCTGGCAGCCGAAAATGGTGCAAATAAAGTCGTAGGGCACCCGAAAACGACAAGTTAACAAAATTGTATAATGCGGTGAACTCTTGAAGTACAAGGGCGTGAAAGGGAAACTTCTCATGTGGACCCCGACTCAAATATAAACCAATCTGAGTCTTATCTAGAAATGATGTTGTAAAAAGAAAAGCAGCGACTGCCTTTGGTGTGATAGGGGTTGGTAGGATATTCCAGTCTTGAGCAAGTTGAATCCATTCTTTACCAGTGGATTTGAGGTTAAAGTGCTCGGCAATGATAGAGAGCCTTTCTTTCTGCATCTTACTTTGAACAAGATCTGCAGTATAAAATTGTGATGATTCATCGGATATGATTGTGCCGTTGCAATTTCTAGCACTTTGATAGGCTACTTCTTCATATATATCATTTTGTCTACCTTTGGCATTTCTCGTACTCGCGTCATATCTGTATTCTGTTGGGCATCGTTTTGCGATCGAACCTATAATAGTCATCAATCCATAGGCAGCAAGATGGTTTAAGGTGTTTAAGGGTACGGGATTCGTCATATTGATGACACGATCACATGCTTGCATTAAGTTGTGACTATCATTTGTTTCAAAATCAGATCCTTCATTTACAATATTTACAAGCGCTTTGCATATGGAATCAAACAAGTTTGTACAATTGACGTCACAATCATAATTGAGGAACAAATTCATCATAAGTTCAGGTTCATGACAAAACTCTAGTAAACTTTCTAATGCGATTTCTCGTTGAGTATAAGAAAAAGAGGCTCCACTTCGTGTCGGATCCAGCATACGTAAATGTATGGAGGTTATAAAGACTTCTAGTTGAATCTTGAGATGATTTTTGATGGAATTAAAAAGATTGAAAATGACTCGTAATGTCTGAGTAAGGACCACAAAATCGAGTGTAGTTGATAAGAGTAATAAATGTTTACACAAATCATTTTGCAAGATCAGGAGTACTTCAGGATATTGAGTGAGTTGATCTGGACTTGCAGTTTCTAGTGCAATATTCATAAGTTGAAGTCCTAGAATACAACGTTCATCATCATTGGTAAGTGGATTACATAATGAGACTATTCGTGACATTATAGTACTTAGAGCTGGGCACGATGACGTGGTGGATAAATTGTCTCCTCTGTGAGAAGTTGTTGTAGAAGCGGGTAAGATCGAAGTATTGTTCCTCCGTAGACTATCATCATCATTTGTAGCGATTCCATGCTCCTCTTGCGATTGTGGTTGTTTTTTACTAGTTGTTAGAATCTTTCCTCCATCGATCGTTGACGTAATGTATACATCTTGCAAGTGTATATTGTCTTGGAATAAACATTCCGATGGGTCTGAATTTCCCCATATATCATCACTGGCTCTACTATTATCTGAATCAGAGTCTGAAACCATTATACCTACATCATCATGGTGTACTTCTGCCACATGACGACCTGCTACTGTTTTCTCTATGGAGGGATGGAAAGAAATTTTTCCAAAAATAATTACAACAAAGGTAGATAAACAATCTCCAGCAGCAGTTCTAAGAAGAGAGCTTGCCTTATGACTCTTGCACATGGCAACATGCAAAATAGTCTCAAAAATACCTACAACATCGGAATCTAACAGTCGTCTCCCGACGGGAGATCGTATAACAAGAGCTGAGAGTGAAAGTAACTTTAGTACTACTTGTTCATCTGTTATAAGTTGTATGTATGTGGAAGACTCATATCCAGCCTCGGATTTTTTGTAGTAGCTGTTGTTTTTGAGTGTTGTAGGTGTACGTTGTTGTCTTGAATCGGTTTGAGTTCGACGTGAAGGATTCGACATATATCCTTCCGCTTCCGTAAAGCTACAATGTCGTATAGCCCTAGCGATAAGTGTGATACCTTCCATAGCATCATTGACATAAAAGGAATCAATAAAACCATAGAGAACAAATTTATGTAATGCCGATATCGCTGCACCTGTAACGATGGCTGAAATATCTTTGGATGATACTGCTGTACAAAAGGGCGTCAAGAATGAAACGGAAGAAAATCTTGACTGTAAATGGGAAGACTCATTTCTTGATTTGACGGTCTTTTGTGCAGCAGCCTGTTTTTCATCCAAATATATTTCAGCCATCGTTACAGTTGCAGCGATCTCGGCATTACATAAATTTGGACTCGACGGTTTCCACGACGACGACGAGTCATAAAGCTGCGCTGCAAGTCGAACTTGCTCAACAGAATCATAATGATTCAGAAAGTGACTAAGCTGACGTAACGATGAGAGTAACGGGTGTTCTCCAGCATAATTCGTTTCTTCAAAAGGCGATGGAGAAGACGGAGATGTAAAAGTGAACGTATGATTCGTCGAGGCCAAGGTAACAAGACGTGAATCATACATTGGAATTTCTCGCAGCAGCGAAAGTAGATTATGTATCTCGCCCTTGATGACCTTGGTAAAGCAGACGTTGCTTCCCTTGTTGGCGGTCATGTCTCGATTCATAATCACTTCTGTAGTAAAAGCATGAAACCATGCATGGGACGACACACAGTAGTAGTCCTACTTTTTTCTATGTATTCTGTATGTAGGTCGAGTATGTGGTGAGTGTGGTGCAACGTGCAACGCTGCAAGCCATCGATCAGCATCGGGTTTTTCGCGCTGAGATTTTTCTGTCAAAGCAGTCGTGTATTTTTTAGCGATGTCTTTTCTCTACCTATCGGCTATGACCATGACCTACTAGGACTACTCCCTTGGATCGGGAATGGCCGAATGGCCTTGTCATTTTTCATACCGCACACAAAACGGATGGTTGTTCTCTGAGGTCGATTACATCGGATGCCTTGACGGGCGAGTTTGCTATAAAGCTCATTGATACAGCGGTAATCTAGACGTGCTTGTTGTAGCCGGGATGCCGCTTCTAGGTACAGAACACCTTGGTTTTCTCTCTTGGACAGGAACATAACGGAAGATAAATCATCTATTGTCATTATATTGTTATTCATTTTTTACAACGTTAGGTGTATGGCCAATGGCAAACCTGTACTGAAGGGACTGAAGTAAGAATTTCGCAGTCGTGCTATAAAATCTACGCAGGATATTTTAATACGTATTGCATCATTGATGCCAGGAATAATAAAACCAAGTTGAGGATCATCATGGGAGAATCCAAATTCAAGAATCCATTCGCTAGTGGTCTTGGAAGGGTAAAGCCTGAACAATTATTATTGTTACTTAAAATAAACGTCGAACAAAAGGGAATCTAAATCTTACCATGTCTTCATCCTTTTACTGTTTTTAAACAACATCAACATACAAAATATATGATTTTCATTCTTTTTCAACAAAGAGTGGGAAGATTGCTGCATGGTTTGTGGCAATAGGAATTGTGGTAAGACAACTATCTCTCTTATTATTTTATAATCAGAAAGCCCATTAATACCCAAAACAAGAAATAGAATCTCCAGCCGTTTTCTGAAAGGAAATAATCCTTATTCCTGTTATTTCTTTCATTCTTCTTCCCTTCCTTTCTGTAATTATATTATAGGCAGGGTGGAACTATTATGATCAGATCAACACTAACCTTGGTAATAACTCAAAAGAAGGCCAAAATATCTTTACTGAAAGCGAGTTGAAGGAATGGAATGAAAAGAGGAAGAATGCAAAATAGATTTCATTTTATAGCTGCTATTGATGATAACGTGTTAACGTGGAGTATGTAAACATGGAGAATTATTGTTAAACTCTGATGATGCTTTTGATTCAAAACAAATGAACAAACATTTACGTGAATATATCGTGAACGAATATTATCCACGAAACATATAGAAAGCATAGATTAGTAAACCGATTTAACATGGATGATATGCTCTTGTAACGATATCTTTTTTTTTCTCTCTCTATTTTCAAGTTCAAGGTTCCAAACAATATCCTTGATCCATTATCATGATAAGTGCCGCCCATCCCCCATCGCCGTAAATTTTATTTGTATGTATCATCATCTTTTAAAACAAATCTTGGATACCTTTTCTACTTTTCCCCTCTTCCTATGTACATATAGTCGTTTTACAAAAGTAGAAAACCATGTAAAAATCCTTTCCAAAAGATGTAGGTATACAAGCAACCCATTACTAGGACACCACCAAAGAATAAATGCAAAGCCCATTTTTCATGGGGTTCCAACATGTACAGTCCTGTCCATATATTATACAAGTAAACATATCTTCTTAAGGTTTGTGTTTTCTTTCGTTCAGTTGATACATCTAAACAAAGGGTATCAGTATTTGTTTTCGACAATCCCATTTCTATGTCTTGTAGTGTGTGAGAAAACAAAACGAGATTCGCTTCTAGGTGAGACTAAAGTTAAAGGTTTCTTGCAATTTAGAAAGAGACTCCTTCCTCTATAAAACTAGAGAGAATACAAGCAATATTATAGTTGCTAAAGTCCACTCGAATATGTCTTAAAAAAATTGGTGACGAAGAAATGCAGCATAGGCGGGGCGGCCGGGGCGGCAGGGGCTCATGCACGAGGAGTATTTTTTTTTTAAAGTATATGCCGGCCAGCTAATGCCGTCCTAAAACCGTCCATAAGCTATTTTAATCACATATCAGCTATATTTTTTCTTGATATAACCGCTTTCCCGCCGGTCCCGCCTGGGGCCTGGGAGAGGGTCGGCAGACGCCGGGGGC
>Ga0169931_10006912_pt1 | contig 16957 bp, 16 predicted proteins | sample Kivu_15m_20L_FD_129675 | JGI IMG/M metagenome (GOLD analysis project Ga0169931, IMG submission 129675) | Freshwater microbial communities from Lake Kivu, Western Province, Rwanda to study Microbial Dark Matter (Phase II) - Kivu_15m_20L... | ecosystem: Environmental > Aquatic > Freshwater > Lake...
CCACGCCCAGGCGCTCGGCCAGCGTGATCTGGATGTTGGCGATGCTCTCGCGCCGCCACAGCGGCTCGAACAGCGCGTTGCCGAAGCGCAGCGCCATCAGGTTCTGCACCGCCGGCTTGCCCAGGTAGTGGTCGATGCGCAGCGCCTGCGCCTCGGCGAAGGCCGAGCGCACGACGCGGTTGATGGCCTGCGCGCTGGCCAGGTCCTGGCCGAGCGGCTTCTCGAGCACCACGCGCACCTGCGGCCCGTTCAGCCCGGCGGCGCCGAGCTGCTCGCAGATCAGCGGGAACAGCGCCGGGCTCGTGGCGAGGTACATCACCACCGTCCGGGCCCCACGCTCGGCCACCCACTGCGCCAGGCCGGTGTAGTGCGCCGGCTGCGACAGGTCCATGCGCCGGTAGTGCAGCAGTTGGGCGAAGCGCGCGAACTCCTCGTCGCTGGGCTGCTTGGAGGCCTCGACCTCGACGAAGCGCTCGCGCACGAAGGCGCGGTAGGCCTCGTCGCTGCGCTCGTCGCGCGCCACCGCGAGGATGCGCCCGCCCGCGGGCAGCTTGCCGTGGCGGAAGGCCTGGAACAGCGCCGGCATCAGCTTGCGCCAGGTGAGGTCGCCGGTGCCGCCGAAGAGGACGAGGTCGAAGGACATGGGGCGCGCAATGGGAAGGGCCTCTGCAGTCCGGGCGGAGGGGAACCGGAGGGCTGCAGGCCGCGTGCCCGGGAGCTCGCTTTTCACCATCATGCCCAGCCGAAAATGTAACTTTGTCTCAGGAATTGATCTGGGCTGGTTTCTTCTTCGCTGCAAACTGGGGGCCTGTCTCAGCGTCCCCGCCCCTCGGCCCACCACAGGTAGAGCCCGCTGGCCACCACCACCGCCGCACCGGCGATGACGAGGCCGTCGGGCACCTGGGCGAAGACGAGCCAGCCCAACAGCGTCATGTAGAGGATCTGCTGGTACAGGTAGGGGCCGAGCGTGGCCGCGGTGGCGTAGCGGTGGGCTTGCGCCACGAGCAGGTGGCCCAGGCCGCCCAGCAGCCCGGTGGCGGCGATCAGCAGCCAGGTGCCCGTGCCCTGCGGCGTCTGCCACTGCGCGAGCCCGGCGGGCGCGAGCAGCACGGTGGCGCCCAGCGCCGAGACCCACTGCAGCGCCGCGGGCGATTCGGTGGCCGCCATGTGCCGCGTCAGCATGTTGAACAGCGCATACAGCACCACCTGGCCGATGCACAGGAGCAGCGCCGGGTGGAAGGAGCCCGTCCACGGACGCAGGATCATCAACACCCCCGCGAGCCCGGCGGCGATGGCGAGCCAGCGGCGCGCGCTCAGGCGCTCGCCCAGCCACCAGGCGCTGAACAGCGCGATCAGCAGCGGGACGGAGAACTGGATCGCACCCGTCTCGGCCAGTTGCAGGTATTGCAGGGCCCAGAAGTTCATCAGCGTCATCACGCCCAGCAGCGCCCCGCGCAGGGCCTGCAGGCGCCAGTTGCGCACGCGCACCAGTTCGCGGCCGTAGATGGGCCCGAGCAGCAGCGCGGTGACGAGCACGTGGCTGGCGAAACGCATCCACACCACCTGCTGCACCGGCAGTGCCTGCACCAGCCACTTCGCGACCGCGTCCAGGGCGGCGAAGCACAGCGTGGTCACGGAGATCAGCGCGATGCCGGTGCGGCGGTGGCGCGCGGTGTCGTCGAAGTGCATGCGGTGAGGGTGGAGGCCGGGTCAGTATAGGAGCGGGAAAACCCCGACAATCCGACGCGAAAAGATCTTCGGTCCCCACCCCGCCGTCCGCCCGATGAACCAGCTCGAACAACTGAAGCAGCACACCGTCGTCGTCGCCGACACCGGCAACTTCCGCCAGCTCGCGCAGTTCGCGCCGCGCGACGCGACGACCAACCCCTCGCTCATCCTGAAGGCGGTGCAACAGCCCGAGTACGCGCCGCTGCTGGCCGAGACCGTGGCGGCGCACCGCGCGCGCGCGGCGGACGAGATCGTCGACGAGGTGCTGGTGCGCTTCGGGCTCGAGATCCTGAAGGTGGTGCCCGGCCGCGTCAGCACCGAGGTCGACGCGCGCCTGTCCTTCGACCGTGCCGCCACCGTGGCGCGCGCGCGCCGCCTCATGGGCTTGTACGCCCGTGCCGGCGTCGGCCCGGATCGTGTGCTGATCAAGATCGCCGCCACCTGGGAAGGCATCGCCGCCGCGCGCGAGCTCGAGCGCGAGGGCCTCCACTGCAACCTGACGCTGCTGTTCAGCTTCTGCCAGGCGGTGGCCTGCGGAGACGCCGGCGTGCGCCTGATCTCGCCCTTCGTCGGCCGCATCTACGACTGGCACAAGAAGGCCGCGGGCGCGAGCTGGGACGAGGCCGCCCACGCCGGCACGGCCGACCCCGGGGTGCAGTCGGTGCGCCGCATCCACGACTACTACAAGAAGCACGGCATCGCCACCGAGGTCATGGGCGCGAGCTTCCGCAACGTCGGCCAGATCGTCGCGCTGGCCGGCTGCGACCTGCTGACGATCAGCCCCGAGCTGCTGGCCGCCCTGCAGGCCATCGAGGCCCCGGTGCCGCGCCGCCTGGATGCCGCCGCGGCGCAGGCCGCCGACATCCCGCGCGTGCACTTCGACGAGGCCGGCTTCCGCTGGGCCTTGAACGAGGACGCGATGGCGACCGAGAAGCTGGCCGAGGGCATCCGCGCCTTTGCGGCCGACGCCGTCAAGCTCGACCGCATGATCGAAGGGCTGCGCGCGTGAACCTGGCGCCGCGCTGCGACCGCACCGCCGCCTGGGCCGCGCTGGCCGGCCACTTCGAGGCCCACGGCCGCGGCTTCGACCTGCGCGAGGCCTTCGCGCGCGATCGCGGCCGCTTCGAGGCCCTGTCGCTGCAGGCGCCCGAGGTCTTCGCCGACCTGTCGAAGAACCTGGTCGACGCGGCAACGATGCGCTTCCTGCTCGACCTGGCGCGCGAGTGCCGCCTGGAGGCCCGGCGCGACGCCATGCTCGCCGGCGCGCCCGTCAACCTGACCGAGGGCCGGGCCGTGCTGCACACGGCGCTGCGCGCGCCGCGCGGCACGGCCGCGCCGACGCCGGAGGTCAACGCCGAGGTCCACGCCGTGCTGGACGCCATGCTGGCCTACGCCGAGGCGGTGCGCGACACGGCGCGCAGCGGCATCACCGACGTGGTGAACATCGGCATCGGCGGCTCCGACCTCGGGCCGCGCATGGCCGTGCTCGCGCTCGACGCCTGCGTGCCCCCCGGGCTGCGCCTGCACTTCGTCAGCAACGTCGACGGCCACGACCTGGCACGCGTGCTGCGCGGCCTGGACGCGCGGCGCACGCTGTTCATCGTCGCGAGCAAGACCTTCACGACCCAGGAGACCATGGCCAACGCGCACGCCGCGCGCGCCTGGTTCGACGCCGCCGGCGGCACCGACCGCGCGGCGCACTTCGTCGGCGTGACCACGAACCTGCAGGCCGCGGCGGCCTTCGGCATCACGCGCACCTTCGGCTTCTGGGACTGGGTGGGCGGACGCTACTCGATGTGGAGCGCGATCGGCCTGCCGATCGCGATCGCCATCGGCGCATCGAACTTCCGCGCGCTGCTGGACGGGGCGCACGCGATGGACCGGCACTTCGCGAGCGCGCCACTGGAGCGCAACCTGCCGGTGCTGCTGGGGCTGCTGGACGTCTGGTACCGCAACTTCCACCGCTGCGCGAGCCGCAGCGTCGCGCCCTACCACCAGGGCCTGGAGCGCCTGCCGGCCTACCTGCAGCAGCTCGAGATGGAGTCCAACGGCAAGGCGTCGACCTGGCGGGCGAGCCCCTGCCCTACGCCACCAGCCCGGTGGTCTGGGGCGAGCCGGGCACCAACGGCCAGCACGCCTACTTCCAGATGCTGCACCAGGGCACGGACGTGGTGCCGGTGGAGTTCATCGCCGTGCGCACGCCCGCGCACCGCCTGCCCGGCCAGCACGCCAAGCTGCTGGCCAACTGCCTGGCCCAGGGCCAGGCCCTGATGCTGGGCAAGCGCACCGAGGAGGCGCTGGCCGAGCACGCGCCCACCGCCAGCGCGAGCCTGGAGCGCGCGGTGCTGGCGCGCCACCGCACCTTCCCGGGCAACCGGCCGAGCACGACGCTGCTGCTGGAGGCGCTGACCCCGCGCGCGCTCGGCGCGCTGGTGGCGATGTACGAGCACCGCGTGTTCACGAGTGGCGCGCTGTGGGGCGTCAACCCCTTCGACCAGTGGGGCGTGGAACTCGGCAAGGCGCTGTGCAACGCGCTGCTGCCGCGCCTGGACAGCGGCGACGTGCAGGGCCTGGACGGCTCGACCGCCGGGCTGCTGCAGCGCCTGCGCGCCGGCGGCGTCGCGGGCTGACGCTGGACGAACCCCTGCGCCTGCGGGCGCGGCTCAGAACCCATCTCAGGAGACAGGATGAAGACCGTCGTGTTCGATTTCGGCGCGGTGTTGTTCCGCTGGCAGCCGGTGGAGCTGCTGCAGCAGGTGCTGCCGGCGCTGGCGCCCGACGCCGGGGCAGCGCGCGCGCTCTCCGCGCGCATCTTCGACGTGCTCGAGCCCGGCAGCGAGTGGGCCCGCTTCGACCTCGGTCAGGTCGAGGCCGAGGAACTGGCGCCGCGCCTGGCACAGCGTCTGGGCGTGGCCGCGCAGGACATGCAGCGCCTCATCGCCTCGATCCCGCCGCACATGGAGCCGCTGCGCGACAGCGTGGCGCTACTGCGCCGGCTCAAGGGCCAGGGGCACCGCGCCTTCTACCTCTCCAACATGCCGGGCTCGTTCGCCGACCACCTGACGCGCGCGCACGACGTGGTGCCGCAGTTCGCCGACGGGATCTTCTCGGCCCGGGTGGGGCTGGCCAAGCCCGACCCCGCGATCTTCGAGCTCGCGCGCGAGCGCTTCGGGCTCGTGCCGGCGCAGACCGTCTTCCTCGACGACCACCCGAAGAACATCGAGGCTGCGCTGCGCCTGGGCTGGCAGGCCGTGCTATTCGAGTCCGCGGCCCAAGCCGAGGCCGAGCTCGAGGCCTCGGGCTGGCTGGGCTGAAGGGCTCGCTGCGGCGCGGGCGCGGGGCTCCGGGAAGGGCCGCGCCGCGACCGCTTCAGGCCGGGTCGCTGCCGGGCGCCAGCGGCGCCTCGTCCAGCCCCGGGTCGTCGAAGCCCTGCACCGCCGTACGCACGCCGTGCCGCAGGTGGCGGTTTTGCGGCTGGGCGCGCGGCAGGTAGCGCGAAAGTTCGGTCAGCGCCAGTTCGTAGACCTCGCGCTTGAACTCGATGACCAACTCCAGCGGCACCCAATAGTCGTTCCAGCGCCAGGCATCGAACTCGGGGTGGTCGGTCGCGCGCAGGTTCATGTCGCTGTCGCGCCCGAGCAGGCGCAGCAGGAACCAGATCTGCTTCTGCCCGCGGTAGTGGCCGCGCGCGTCGCGCCGGATGAAGTGCTCGGGCACCTCGTAGCGCAGCCAGTCGCGCGTGCGGCCGACGATGCGCACGTGCTCGGGCATCAGCCCCACTTCCTCGTGGAGCTCGCGGAACATCGCCTGCTCAGGCGTCTCCCCGTGCTTGATGCCGCCCTGCGGGAACTGCCACGAGTGTGTCTTCAGGCGCTTGCCCCAGAAGACCTGGTTGCGCCCATTGAGCAGGACGATGCCGACATTGGGCCTGAACCCATCCCTGTCGAGCATAATCTCACCCCGATTTCCTGTTGGAAATCATTGTGCATCGGGCCGCGGTCAGCGTCTTCATCGCTAACCCGCATGAGCCGGCCGGACGTCGGCAAACCGCGGCGCCGGGCGCTGCGGTGCGGGCCCCGCGCAGCGAGGCGCGCAGCCGCACCTGCGCAGCCCGGCGCCACCCCGCCATCGCACCTGCGGTGCCCCACCCCCCTCGCCGCCCACGCCCATGAAAGCCAGCTCGTTCTTCATCGCCACGCTGAAGGAAGCCCCCGCCGACGCCGAGGTCGTCAGCCACCGCCTGATGATGCGCGCGGGGATGATCAAGCGCCTGGCCGCGGGTATCTACAACTACATGCCGATGGGCCTGCGCGTGATCCGCAAGGTCGAGGCCATCATCCGCGAGGAGATGGAGCGTGCCGGCGCCGTCGAGCTGCTGATGCCGGTGGTGCAGCCGGCCGAGCTGTGGCAGGAAACCGGGCGCTTCGCCAAGATGGGGCCGGAGCTGCTGCGCGTGAAGGACCGCCACGAGCGCGACTACGTGATCCAGCCCACGAGCGAGGAGGTCGTCACCGACATCGCGCGCCAGGAGCTGCGCAGCTACAAGCAGCTGCCGAAGAATTTCTATCACATCCAGACCAAGTTCCGCGACGAACGCCGCCCGCGCTTCGGCGTGATGCGCGGGCGCGAGTTCACGATGAAGGACGCCTACTCCTTCGACCGTGACAAGGAAGGCGCGGCGCGCAGCTACGAGGCCATGTTCGAGGCCTACAAGCGCATCTTCGACCGCTTCGGCCTGCAGTACCGGGCCGTGGCCGCCGACACCGGCGCCATCGGCGGTGACCTCTCGCACGAATTCCAGGTCATCGCCGACACCGGCGAGGACGCCATCGTCTACAGCCCCGAGGGCGACTACGCCGCCAACATCGAGCTCGCCGAGGCGCTTGCGCCCGCCGCGCCGCGCGCGGCGCCTGCGCAGGCGATGGCCAAGACGCCCACGCCCGGGAAGAGCACCTGCGCCGACGTGGCCGCCTACCTCGGCCTGCCGCTGGCCTCGACGATCAAGTCGCTCGTGCTCGCCACCGACGACGTCGATGCCCACGGCGCGCGCGCCGGCAGCACGGTGTGGCTGCTGCTCGTGCGCGGCGACCACAGCCTCAACGAGGTCAAGACCGGCAAGGTGGAGGGCCTGAAGAACGGCTTCCGCTTCGCCACCGTGGCCGAGATCGAGGAGTGTTTCGGCTGCAAGCCCGGCTACCTCGGCCCGGTGGGCACGCGCAAGCCCGTGCGCGTGGTGGCCGACCGCACGGTCGCGGCGATGAGCGACTTCGTCTGCGGCGCCAACGAGGCCGACTTCCACCTCACCGGCGTGAACTGGGGCCGCGACCTGCCCGAGCCCGACGCCGTGGCCGACCTGCGCAACGTCGTCGAGGGCGACCCCTCGCCCGACGGCCGCGGCGTGCTCGCCATCCAGCGCGGCATCGAGGTCGGGCATGTGTTCTACCTCGGCACCAAGTACAGCCAGGCCATGGGCGCGAGCTACCTGGACGAGACCGGCAAGCCGCGCCTGATGGAGATGGGCTGCTACGGCATCGGCGTCACGCGCATCCTGGGCGCGGCGATCGAGCAGAACCACGACGAGCGCGGGATTATCTGGCCGGCCTCGATCGCGCCCTTCCAGGCCGTGATCTGCCCCATCGGCTACGAACGCAGCGACGAGGTGCGCTCGGCCGCCGACCGGCTCTATGCCGAGCTGCGCGCGCTCGGAGTGGACGCGCTGCTCGACGACCGCGGCGAGCGCCCGGGCGCGATGTTCGCCGACTGGGAGCTGATCGGCGTGCCGCAGCGCCTGGTCGTCTCCGACCGCGGCCTGAAGGAAGGCACGGTCGAGCTGCAGGGCCGGCGCGAGACGCAGGCCGCGCGCGTGGCCGTCGGCGAGGCCGCGCGCCTGCTGCGCGAGCGCCTCGGCGCCGTGTGAGCCCCCGCGCGCCGCTGCGCCGCCGCACCTGCCTGGCCGGGGGGATGGCGGGCGCGGGATGGCTCGCGCTGGCGCCGCGCGGCGCCTGGGCAGGCGCGCAGCTCGAGGAGCCGCTGTCGGACACGGTGCGCACGGCCCTCTCGGCGGCCGTGGCCGAGGCGCCGCCGCCACGGCTGGAGTTCGCCACGACTGCCGAACGCGAGGCCCACGCGCGCTGGCGCGATCGGGCGGGCGCCCTGCTGGCGCGTCACAAGCCACTGCAGCAGGTGCGCGCCGAGTTCCTCGACACGGCCTGGTACGAGAGCCGGCGCGCCGGGCTGCAGACGGCGCTCATGCTCGGGCTCGTCCAGATCGAGAGCGGCTTCCGCAAGTACGCGATCAGCCCGGCCGGCGCACGCGGCTACATGCAGGTCATGCCTTTCTGGGCCCGCCTCATCGGCGACGGCGACGAGAGCCGCCTCTTCCACCTGCAGACCAACCTGCGCTTCGGCTGCACCATCCTGCGCCACTACCTTGACCGGGAGCGCGGGGACCTGTTCATGGCGCTGGGGCGCTACAACGGCAGCCGCGGCCGCGCCGAGTACCCGCAGGCGGTGCTGGCCGCGCATCGGCAGTGGCCTGACGCCTGATCACCACCCCTTCCCGCCCCGCCGGCCATGCGCCGGGCCGCGAGCGTCCCCCGCAGGCCTACAAGCCCTGCCACTGCTGAACCGCCGCCTGCTCGAAGCCCAGGACGGACAGCACGCGCTCGACCGTGTCGTCGACCATGGCATCGATGCTGGCAGGACGGTTGTAGAAGGCCGGCAGCGGCGGGAAGACGATGGCCCCCATCTCGGTGGCTGCGGTCATGTTGCGAAGGTGGGCGAGGTTGAAAGGGGTCTCGCGCACCATCAGCACCAGCCGGCGGCGCTCCTTGAGCGTGACGTCGGCGGCGCGCGTCAGCAGGTTGTCCGACAGGCCGTGCGCCACGGCGGCCAGCGTCTTCATCGAGCACGGCGCCACCACCATCGCGGCCGTCGAGAAGCTGCCGCTGGCCACGCAGGCGCCCACGTCGCCGGGGGCATAGGCGTGGTCGGCATGCGCCTCCAGCGACTTGCGGTCCAGGCCGAGCTCGTGGTGCACGTTCAGCAGCCCGGCCGGCGTGGCCACGAGGTGGGTCTCGATGCCCAGCGCGCGCGCGCGGTCGAGCAGGCGCAGGCCGTAGATGGCGCCGGAGGCGCCACTGATGCCGACGACCAGGCGGGCGGGCACTTTACCGGCCTCAGAGCCTGAGAGTTCTTCCGCCGTGCACGAAAGGCGCACCAAAACGACCCGTATCTAGGCGCAAACCACAGCCATAGCTCGGGCTATGGCGCGGATTTGCAACGACGGGACGGGGTGTTTTGGGGTGCAAGGCGGGCATGGGGGAAGGACTCTCAGGCTCTCAGGTCTGGCCGGCCAGCACCTGCTGCAGCTCGCCGCTCTGGTACATCTCCATCATGATGTCGGAGCCGCCGACGAACTCGCCGTCGACGTAGAGCTGCGGAATGGTCGGCCAGTTCGCGTACTCCTTGACGCCCTGGCGGATGTCCTCGTCCTCGAGCACGTTGACCGTGGCCAGGTCGGTGGCGCCGCAGGCCTTCAGGATCTGCACCGCGCGGCCCGAGAAGCCGCACATCGGGAACTGGGCCGTGCCCTTCATGAACAGCACCACGCGGTGCCCCTTGACGATCTCGTCGATGCGTTGCTGGACGTCGCTCATCGTGTCTACTCCTCGCCCGTGGCGTGATTCACCGTGCCGTCAGGATAAGCCAAAGGGCGGCCTGCGTCCGGCGTGGGGCCGAGCAGGCGCCCGGCCGTGCAGCGCTCGTGCCCGGCCAGGTCGCGCCGTGTGCCCAGCACCTCGAGACCGGCGCGGGCGAGCTGGGCCCGCACCGCGGGCCCCTGCCCGTGGCCGTGCTCGAGCAGGATCACCCCGCCCGGGCCCAGGTGCGCCGGTGCCGCGTCGGCCAGATGGCGCAGAGCAGCCAGGCCGTCCGGGCCCGGCGTCAGCGCCAGGCGCGGCTCGGCGTGCAGCGCCGCCAGGTGCGGGTCGTCGGCGTCGATGTAGGGGGGGTTGCTCAGCACCAGGTCGAAGCGCCGGCCGGCCAGGGGCGCGAACCAGTCACCCTCCAGCCACTGCACGGCCAGACCCAGGCGCTCGCCGTTGGCGCGCGCGACCGCCAGCGCGGCGGTGCTGCAGTCGACGGCGCTGACATGAGCGCGCGGGCAGGCGCGGGCGACAGCCAGCGCGATCGCGCCGCTGCCGGTGCCCAGGTCCGCCACCGCCGGGTGCGGCAGAGCAGCCAGCGGCCCCTGCAGCCACTCGATGGCCCAGTCCACCAACGTCTCGGTGTCGGGCCGGGGCACGAGCACGTCGGGGGTCAGGCGCAGGCTCAGGCCGTGGAACTCGCGCTCGCCCACCAGGTAGGCCAGCGGCACCCCGGCCCGGCGCTGCGCGCAGGCGCTGCCAAAGCGCCCGGCCGCCGCGGTGTCGACCGGCGCGTCGTCGTGGGCGATCAGCCAGGCGCGGCCCACGCCCAGCACCTGGCCCAGCAGCAGCGCGGCGTCCAGCCGCTCCAGGCCCTGCGCTCGGGCCTGGGCCAGCAGGCCGGCGACAGTCGTCGGCTCGCCAGCGTCTGCGGCGGCCGGACCCGGCGGCGCGCCATCACGCCCGCGCATCGAATGCTCCGTGCGCGCCGACCCCCGCGGACGCGGCAGCCCGCGTCACGCCACGCCCTCCAGGGCCGCGATCTGCTCGGCCGCGAGCGCGGCCTTCAGCGCCGCGACGACCTCGTCGAGGTCGCCGTCGAGGATCGGGCCGAGCTTGTACAGCGTCAGGTTGATGCGGTGGTCGGTCAGCCGGCCCTGGGGGAAGTTGTAGGTGCGGATCCGGTCGCTGCGGTCGCCGCTGCCGACCAGGCCCTTGCGCGTGGCGGCCTCGCGGGCGGCGCGCTCGCTGCGCTCCTTCTCGCGCAGGCGCGCGGCCAGCACCGCCATCGCCCGCGCCTTGTTGCGGTGCTGCGAGCGGTCGTCCTGGCATTCGGCCACCAGGCCCGTGGGCAGGTGGATGATGCGGATCGCGCTGTCGGTCTTGTTCACGTGCTGGCCGCCGGCGCCGCTGGCGCGGAAGGTGTCAATGCGCAGCTCGGCCGGGTTCAGCGTCACCTCGGGCGCCTCCTCGGGCTCGGGCATCACGGCCACGGTGCAGGCGCTGGTGTGGATGCGGCCCTGGCTCTCGGTGACGGGCACGCGCTGCACGCGGTGGCCGCCGGACTCGAAGCGCAGGCTGCCGTACACGCCCTCGCCCTCGATGCGCAGCACGAGTTCCTTGTAGCCGCCGAGCTCGGCCGGGCTCGCGCTCATCACCTCGGTGCGCCAGCCCTGGCGCTCGCAGAAGCGCAGGTACATGCGCGCCAGGTCGCCGGCGAACAGCGCCGATTCGTCGCCGCCGGTGCCGGCGCGGATCTCGAGGAAGGCCGGGCGCTCGTCGTCCGGGTCGCGCGGCAGCAGCGCGGCCTGCAGCTCGGCCTGCAGCACCGAGAGCTCGGCCGTGGCGGCGGCCATCTCCTCGCGCGCCATCGCGGCGAGTTCGGCATCGTCACCCGCCTCGGCCAGCAGCGTGCGCGCACCTTCCAGATCCGCTTCACGCTGGACGTGGCGGCGGTAGAGCGCGACGACCGCGGCCACCTCGGCCTGCTCGCGCGACAGCGCGCGCCAGCGCTTCATGTCCGCGGCCACCGCGCCGTCGGCCAGGCTCGCGTCGAGCTCGGCCAGGCGCATCGCGAGGCGCTCGAGTTGCTGGCGCAGGCGGTCCTTCATGCGGGGGGCGTCCGGGGGCGGGGGCGGCTGGGGCACCGGCATGGGGGCCGGCGGGGCAAGGGCAAGGGGCAGGCGGGGCGCGCAGGCCCAGGGGCGTGGAGCGGCTCGGGCGCCGCTACCGCCCGTCGCCGGACGCGCGCCCGCCGCCGCGCAGGAACAGGCGCGAGACGGTCTGCGCCAGTTCCTCGCGCTGCAGGCCGTCGGCCGAGTGCAGCTCGGCCATCGTGCCGTGCAGCATCTTGTGCGCGAGGCCGCGCGACAGTGCCTCGAGCACGGCCTCGACGTCGTCGCCCTTGGCCAGCATCTTGCGGGCCCGCGCCAGCTCAGCGGCGCGCCAGTCGTCGGCCTGACGGTTCAGGGCCTGGATCAGCGGGACCGTGGCGCGCTGGTCCAGCCAATGGGAGAAGCTCTGCACGCCGGCGTCGACGATGGCCTCGGCGCGCTCGACCGCCGCGTGGCGCTTCTCGCCGGCCGCCTGCACGACGGTGGAGAGGTCGTCCACGGTGTAGAGATACACGTCGCGCAGGCGCGCGACCTCGGGCTCGATGTCGCGCGGCACGGCCAGGTCGACCATGAACATCGGGCGCCGCCGGCGCGCCTTGAGCGCGCTCTCGACCGCGCCCAGACCGATGATGGGCAGCGTGCTCGCGGTGCAGGAGATCACGGCGTCGTACTCGTGCAGGCGCTGCGGCAGGTCGGCCAGGCGCAGTGCCTGGGCGCCGTAGCGCGCCGCCAGGGCCTCGCCGCGCTCCAGCGTGCGGTTGGCCACCGCCATCGCGCGCGGGCTGCGCGCGGCGAAGTGCGTGGCGACGAGCTCGATCATCTCGCCCGCGCCGACGAACAGCACCCGGATCGCGCCCAGGTCCTCGAAGATCTCGCCGGCCAGGCGCACCGCGGCGGCGGCCATGCTGACCGAGTGCGCGCCGATCTCGGTGGAGGTGCGCACCTCCTTGGCCACCGAGAACGAGCGCTGGAAGAGCTGGTGCAGCGTGGTGCCCAGCGTGCCGGCAACGTCGGCCTCGCGCACCGCCTGCTTCATCTGGCCCAGGATCTGCGGCTCGCCCAGCACCATGGAGTCGAGCCCGGAGGCCACGCGGAAGGCATGGCGCGCCGCCTCGCGGTCCTCGCGCAGGTAGGTGTGGTGCTGCAGTTGGCCCGCCGGGACGCCGGCGTGGCCGGCGAGGAAATCCATCGCCGGACGTGCCACCTCGTGCGCCCGTGCCGCCGTCGTGGCCACGTAGAGCTCGGTGCGGTTGCAGGTGGACACGAGCGCCGCCTCGGGCGCCGCGGCAGCCAGGCGCTCGCGCAGAGAACGCAGCGTGGGCGCCAGCTGCTCCGGGCCGAACGCCAGCCGGCCGCGCAGATCCAGCGGCGCGGTCGTGTGGTTCAGGCCCAGGGCGAGGACAGTCATTGTTCGAAATTGTAGGATTGCGCAGGATGGCCCCGACGCCAATCAGGGTTGACACCTAGCTCCGTCATTTTTACTTGACACACATCAGGTCGTCAACCGTCTCTTGCGCCACCCGTCACCCCCATGGACCCGCTCGACGCCTTCTGGCACCTCGTCAACTTCCCGCTGCCGGCCCTGGGCGTGGGCATGATGGCGGCCGCAGCCGCCAAGCTGCTGTGGCGGCGCGAGCTGGCCGGCACACCCTGGCTGCGCCTGGCCGGCTGGGCCAGCGCCGCCGGCGTGGCGGCACTGCTGGCCGGCCTCGCGTTCTTCGGACGCGACGGCAAGATGGCCACCTACGCCCTGCTGGTGCTGGCCGCGGCGGTGGCGCTGTGGTGGGCGGGCTTCGCGCGGCGAAGTTGAGAGGCCGGCCGCGGCTCGGCTTCAGGCCGACAGCCGGTCCGCGACCACCACCTCGCCCCGCAGCGAGTGCGGCAGGGCCTGGGTGATGCGAACCTCGATCATCTGCCCGACCAGGCGGGCCGACTGCGGGCCGCCGTCGAAGTTGACGATGCGGTTGCACTCGGTGCGGCCCATGAGTTCGGCCGCGCTCTTGCGCGACGGGCCCTCGACCAGGATGCGATGCACGCTGCCGACACGGCGTTCGGAGATGCGGCGTACGTTCGCCTCCACCGCCGCCTGAAGTTGCTGCAGGCGCTGCAGCTTCTCGGTCTGCGGGGTGTCGTCGGCCAGGTTGGCCGCCGGCGTGCCCGGGCGCGGGCTGAAGACGAAGCTGAAGCTCGCGTCGAAGCCAATGTCCTCGATCAGCGCCATGGTCCGGGCGTGGTCGTCCGCGGTCTCGCCCGGGAAGCCGACGATGAAGTCGCTCGACAGGCTGATGTCCGGCCGCACGCGTCGCAGGGCGCGAATCGTGCTCTTGTACTGCAGCGCCGTGTAGCCGCGCTTCATCGCCGCGAGGATGCGGTCGCTGCCGTGCTGCACCGGCAGGTGCAGGTGGTTGACCAACTGCGGGATGCGCCCGTAGGCCTCCACCAGGCGCGGCGTGAACTCGTTCGGGTGGCTGGTCGTGTAGCGGATGCGCTCGATGCCCGGGATCTCGGCCACGTACTCGAGCAGCAGCGCGAAGTCGGCCACCTCGGCCGTGTTGCCCATGGCGCCGCGCCAGGCGTTGACGTTCTGGCCCAGCAGCGTCACCTCCTTCACGCCCTGCTCGGCCAGGCCCGCCACCTCGACCAGCACGTCGTCGAGCGGTCGGCTGACCTCCTCGCCGCGCGTGTAGGGCACGACGCAGTAGCTGCAGTACTTGCTGCAGCCCTCCATGATGGAGACGAAGGCGCTCGCCCCGTCCACCCGTGCCGGCGGCAGGTGGTCGAACTTCTCGATCTCGGGGAAGCTGATGTCGACCTGCGGCCGGGCGCGCGCGCGCCGCGCCTCGATCATCTGCGGCAGGCGGTGCAGCGTCTGCGGGCCGAAGACGAGGTCGACATAGGGCGCGCGCTCGACGATGGCCGCGCCCTCCTGGCTCGCCACGCAGCCGCCCACGCCGATGAGCACGCCCTTCTTCTTCAGGTGCTTGACGCGGCCGAGGTCGCTGAAGACCTTCTCCTGCGCCTTCTCGCGCACCGAGCAGGTGTTGAAGAGGATCAGGTCGGCCTGCTCGGGGTCGGCGGTGGGCTCGTAGCCCTCGGCCGCGCGCAGCACGTCCACCATCTTGTCCGAGTCGTACTCGTTCATCTGGCAGCCGAAGGTGCGGACGTAGACCTTCTTGGCCGGCGCAGCGGTCGGCGCAAGGGGCGGGGTGGCCGGGTCGGCGGCGCGGGTGTCGGGGGTGACTGTGCTCATGATCGGCGGGCGTGGCGGGGACGACCACGCCCGGCCGCACCCCGCGGCAGGCCCGGGCACGGGGGCCTGCGGCGGCGGCAGTCCGGGCGCAGCGGTCCGTGGTGTGGATCCAGGGGCTGCGAAGGCCTTCGGCCCAGCCCGGTGGGCTGGACGGAAAGGCCGGTCCCGGATGGTAGCGTGCTTCGCCCGGAAACTCTCGCGCTCGGCGGGGTGGGTGGCTATACTCGATTGACACCTTGATGCGTCAAGCGGGCATGTCGTCGGGCGGTCACTCGGTGGCGGCCCGGCGGCCGTCGTCGCAGACGCCACCCTCCGCCCGGACCGATCCATCCCATGCCGACCCCGTTCCCCTTCAGTGCCATCGTCGGCCAGGACGAGATGAAGCTCGCGGTGCTGATCGCCGCCGTCGACCCCGGCGTCGGCGGCGTGCTGATCTTCGGCGACCGCGGCACCGGCAAGTCCACCGCGGTGCGCGCGCTCGCCGGCCTGCTGCCGAAGATGCGCGTCGTGGCCGGCTGCCGCTACGGCTGCGATCCGAAGTCGCCCTCCTGCGCCGCGGGCGAGCCCTGCGAAGCGCGGCGCGGCCCGGGCGCGGCCAGGTCGGCGCTCGTGCCCGTGCCCGTGGTCGACCTGCCACTGGGCGCGACGGAGGACCGCGTCGTCGGCGCGCTCGACATCGAGCGCGCGCTGAGCCAGGGCGTGAAGTCCTTCGAGCCCGGCCTGCTGGCGCGCGCGCACCGCGGCTTCCTCTACATCGACGAGGTCAACCTGCTCGAGGACCACCTCGTGGACCTGCTGATCGACGTCGCCGCCTCGGGCCAGAACGTGGTCGAGCGCGAGGGCCTGAGCGTGCGCCACCCGGCGCGATTCGTCCTCGTGGGCAGCGGCAACCCCGAGGAGGGCGAACTGCGCCCGCAACTGCAGGACCGCTTCGGCCTGGCGGTGGACGTGCGCACGCCCGGCGACCTCGCCACGCGCGTCGAGGTGGTGCGCCGTCGCGACGCCTACGAGCGCGACCCCGAGGCCTACGCCGCCACCTGGAAGAAGGACGAGGACCGCACGCGCCGGCGCATCGTCGCCGCGCGCGGGCGGCTGGACGGTGTCACCGTGCCGGACGCGGTGCTCGAGCACGCGGCGCGGCTGTGCATGGCGCTCGGCACCGACGGCCTGCGCGGCGAGCTGACGCTGATGCGCGCGGCGCGCGCGCTCGCGGCGCTCGAGGGCGCCACGGCCGTGACGCTGGCGCACCTGAGGCAGGTCGCGCGCCCGGCGCTGCGGCACCGCCTGCGGCGCGACCCGCTGGACGAATCCGACTCCACCGTGCGCGTGGACCGCGCGCTCGCCGACCTGTTCCCGGACGCCGCGGCCGCGGCGTGAGCGGGCGGGCAGGAGCACGCCGGTGACGCCGCCGCAGCCGAGCCCGGAAGATGCTGCGCGCCAGGCCGGTGACGCCTTCCACGCCGCGGCCCTGCTGCTGACCGATCCCCAGGGCCTGGGCGGCGTGGCGCTGCGCGCCCAGGCCGGCCCGGTGCGCGACGCCTGGCTGGCGCTGCTGCAGGCCCTGGCCCCGCCCGGGACGCCGGTCCTGCGCCTGCCGGCCCACGCGAGCACCGACCGCCTGGTCGGCGGGCTCGACCTGACGGCCACGCTCGCTGCCGGCCGGCCCGTGGCCCAGCCCGGGCTGCTGGCGGCCGCCGACGGCGGCCTCCTCGTCGCCGCGATGGCCGAGCGCCTGCCGGCGCAGACCGTCGCCCCGCTCTGCGCCGCCCTCGACACGGGCCAGGTGCGGGCCGAGCGCGACGGCCTGGCGCTGCAGGCGCCGGCGCGGCTGGCGCTCGTCGCGCTCGACGAGTCCCGGGGCGAGGACCGCCCGCTCGCCCCGGCCCTGGCCGACCGCCTGGGCCTGTGGCTGGACCTGGACCCCTTGTCGGTGCGCGACACCGTGACCGCCGACGCGGCGCTGGCGGGCGATCTGCGCGCCGCGCGCGCGCGTGTGGCCGCGGTGCGCGTGCCCGACGCGCTGGTCGAGGCCCTGTGCGCGGCCACGCTCGCCCTCGGGGTCGACACCCCGCGGGCCGCCTGGTTCGCCCAGCGCTGCGCCCGCGCCGCGGCGGCCTGGCGCGGCGCCGACGAGGCCGACGCCGAGGACGCCGCGCTCGCTGCGCGCCTGGTGCTGGCGCCGCGCGCGACGCGCCAGCCCATGGCCGCGCCGGACGAAC
>Ga0169931_10006915_pt1 | contig 16950 bp, 12 predicted proteins | sample Kivu_15m_20L_FD_129675 | JGI IMG/M metagenome (GOLD analysis project Ga0169931, IMG submission 129675) | Freshwater microbial communities from Lake Kivu, Western Province, Rwanda to study Microbial Dark Matter (Phase II) - Kivu_15m_20L... | ecosystem: Environmental > Aquatic > Freshwater > Lake...
CCGGGCCGGCCTCGAGCGCGTGGCGCCGGAGGTCGCCGAGCCCCGCGTCCCCGAGCTCGCGGAGCTCCTCCGGCTGGAGGACCTCGGGCAGGTCCTCGAGACGGTCGAGGTCTTCGAGCACCCCGCGGACGCGCCAGAGGGCCAGACCCGCCGCATCGAGGTGCGGAAGACCGACGACGGGGGCGCGCGGACGCGGGTGTGGGTGAACGGGCAGGAGGTGCACGAGGGTCAGATGGAGCTGCACGAGCTCGACGGGGACGCCCTGGGGCTAGCGGAGCAGGTCTTCGAGTTCCGTGCGCTCCCGAACGGCGAGCAACATGTCCTCCGCCCGGGCCAGGGCGGCGCCTGGCTGCAGCGCGGTGACCTGCGCTTGCAGTCGGGACCCGGCGCGCTGCCGCGCTTCAATGAGCTGGCGGAGCGTGTGGACGCGCTCGAGGAGCGGCTCGGGCGCATCGAGCAAAGCCTCGCGGAGCTGCGCGCCCTGCTCGGCCACGGGCACGACGCGCATGGGCACGACGCGCACGGGCACGACGCGCAAGGGCAACCCCACGCCACACCGGAAGTGCGCGTCGAGACCCGCGTCGAGCGCCGCACCGATGTTGAGCCGCGTATGCGCGTCGAGCGCCGTAGCGGGCGACGCGCCGAGGCCCCCGCGGCTCCCGCGGTGCCGCCCGCGGCCGAGGCCCCGCCCGTGGACGAGCTGCGCCGCGAGATCCGCGACCTGATGCGCGCCATCGAGCGCCTCGAGCGCGGCGGCGGGCGCTGAGGCCCGCGGGGCCGCGCCGGTCTCGGCCCCTCAGGTGCTCCGGCGCGGTCCGCCCTTGAAGAGCGGCAGCAGCGTCTGTTCGAGGCGTCGGTAGAGCTCTGCAGTCGCGCGCACATCGCGCAGGCAGTACTCTCCGATGTCCTCGATGCGCCCTTCGCGGTACGCGCGGCTGACCTGGCTGCCGTCGATCGACCCCTTCGGCGACTCGACGTCGAAGCGCCGGCACCAGTAGTCGAGCGAGTAACTCGGCCAGCGGGACCCGTGGAAGTCGAAGACGTCCATGAGGTCGCAGTGCTCCGAGATGTCGTAGCGGTACCCGACAAGGTCGCGCCGCGCGCTCACTCCGAGCTGGGCGGAACGGATCATCAGCGTGGGCCCGTCGTACGAGCGCCCGTTGTAGGTGACGAGCCGCGGCAGCCGGAGCGCTTTGTTCGCAGTCGACACCACCGACCAGAACTTCTCGAGCAGCGCCCGCTCGTCGCCGCGGAACAACTTCGACCGCGGCACCTTCGCCCAGTCCTGTTCATCGGGCTCGCCCTCGTCCGCGGGGTCGCCCTCGAGCAGCAAGAGGCCCCGGTCCGCTTCGACCAGCCAGATCCCGATGGCGACGACCCGCCCGAGGCCGGGGAACAGCGCGGTGCGCTCGGGCACACCCTCGCGCCGCTCCGCGTCCTTCTCGCGCGTGAGGAGGTAACCCCGGGTGATCTCGTCGACCTCCTCCCAGGCGTAGCCAGCGACTTCGATGTCGTAGACGAGGGTGTAGCCCTGCGGCGGCGTGGCGCTCATGACGCCGCAGCATACGCGCAGCGCCGCAGCGCGGCACGCCGCTGGAGCGCCGCCGCGGCCAGGGCGGCGAGGATCCAGCCCGCTCCCGCGAGCGCTCCGCGCGCGGAGGGCGGCCCCGCGAGGTTCGGATCGACCGCGCCGCACGCGCCGAACTTGTCGAGGCTCGGGATCTCGGGTTCGTGCTCGAACTGGAAGCCCGCGGACAGCATCGAAGCCTGGCCCGTCTCCGAGTCGCGGACGAGGACCGAAGCAACCGTCGACGTCGATGCGGGGGTCCGCACACGCATCGTCGTGCTGCTCTCGCGCTCGATCGACGCCGCTGGGACTCCGCCGACCCCGGTCTTCGGGTGCGCGCCGAACACCACCTGGGTCTCCGCAGTGAAGCCCGTGCCCATCAGCGTGATCGTCTCGCCGCCCGCGGGGCTCCCGCGATCCGGCGTGACGAACGTCAGGACCGGATCCGCCTTTCCGACGTAGGCGAAGGCCGCCGACGCCGAGGCACCACCCGGGTTGATCACTTCCACCACATAGGGCCCGCCGATGACTCCGGGCGCTGTGAAGATCGTCATCTGCGTCGGCGAGTCGACGCGTACGTTCGGCTGCGCGACACCGTCGATCGTGACCAGCGCGCCCGTGACGAAGTTCGTGCCGGTCAGGATCACCTCGGTGCCACCGGCTGCGGACCCCACGGTCGGGAAGATGGTCGCGATCGCTGGCGCTGCGAGCACGGTGAAGCTGTCGACCCCGCGGCCCTCGACCCCTGACGCATCGATCACGACCACGTCGTGCTCGCCGCCGATCGTCGCTCCGGTGGTCAGGGTGAGGGTGGCTGCGTCGACGAGGGTGCAGCCGCCGACCGCGCCCTCGAGGTAGATCCGGTCTCCGATCACGACGCGCAGCCCTGGTCGGAAGTTCGCGCCCGTGATGGTCACGAACGTGCCGCCGGTCGGCTCTCCGTCAGCGGGCGCGACGGTCGAGACCTGCGGGTCCGGCGGCGTGACTTCGAGCGCTCCCGTGAGGATGTCGACCTCACCGGCGAGGGTCGTCACGAGGAGGTCGGCGTGCCCGAGCGCTGCGCCAGCGGGCACCGTCACCTGGAACTGCACCGAAGTGCCGAACCAACCCGTCGGGGTGACTGTGATCGAAGGATCGCTGCACGCGAGCGTCGACCCTGCGACCAGGTCGGCGCCGCGCACGAGGCGCGTGACCGTCTGGCCGGAGATCACCCGCAGGGGGTAGTCGTCCGCGATCCGCCCCAGACTGACTGCGACGTCGGGCAGCAACTCGGCGGTGCCCAGCGTCGCCGTCGACCCTGCGACCACATCGAGCGTGCCCAGGAGCGTCGAGCCGAAAGCCGTGTCGACGGTCTGGCCGCCGCCGAGGTTGCCGACGCTCACCGGGAAGTCGAGCGGGTCGGCGTAGACGGTGTAGCGCCCCGTATCGAGCGCTTGCAGGGCGAAGTTGCCGGCGTTGTTCGACAGCGTCGCACCCGCAAGGCGTCCGTTCGTGTCCAGCGCGACCACGTGTGCGCCTGCCACGACGGACGTCGTGCCGGAATGCACCAGCGTGCCCATGATCTGGCCGTACGTCGCGCTCGGGTACATGTGCCGGACGCCGCGCACATCGTCGAGCGAGAGGCTGCGGTGCAGGATGACGGTGCTGTCCACATATGGGTACATCGTCGCGCCAGCACAGCCCGAGTGGTCCAACCCGACGAGGTGGCCGAGCTCGTGGGTCGCGACATCCTGGATGTCGAAGCGACCGACCTGACCCCGCGTGGTGAACCCGAAGTTCTTGCCGTTGAAGAGCACGTCCGCGTCGATGATGCGGCCGTTCGTGTAGAACGTGATCGGCGTGAGGGCTACGATGCCCGAGGAGCCTGGGAAGTAGCCCGAATGGTTGTCCTCGTCGAACAGGACGAGGTGGACGTCGGTCGACGCCCAATCCCGGCGGGCGCGCTGGCCAGAGGCCGCGTTCTCCACGAGGCGCAGGTTCGCCCCCGTGACGCCGTTCCACGCGGCCATGGCGTTGCGCAGGGCGGTGGCATCGCTGCCGTCGTTCACGTCGTCCGAGCCGTCCGACTGCAGCACCAGCGTGACGTTCGAGGGATTCGACCAGTAGAGCGCGGCGCCTGTCGTGGGGTACAGGAGCCGCACGTGCGCGCTCAGGGTCGCCGCGGTGACCGCGGCGCCGAGGAACAGCAGAACGGGGTGGCGGGGACGGCCAGTCACGCTCAGCGCTCCTCGTTGTGATCGGGGTCGTGATCGGGGGCGCTGGGGCTGCCGTCGCCGCGCGGCTGCGCTGCGCGCGGCGTCGGCGTCGTCGCGCGCTTCGCCTGTGTCGCTGCTTCGAGCTTCGCGACGAGCTCGGCGTAGTCCAGCACGGCGAGCCCGTCCTTGTCACCGAGCGCGCCCGCCGTGGACGCGAGCGTGACGTTCTGGCCCGTGCGCACGGCGCGCTTCGCGCCTTGGTTGTCTGCGACGATGCGGTACTTGCCCTGCGTGAGGCCGGTCGGCACTCGCATGCCGTCGGGGCTCGCTTCGCTGAGCATCAGGACCACCTCCTCGGCAGGGACGAGGCTCGGCATCCCGGGCACGAGGGTGGCGCGTCCGTCCGCGAGCGCGCCCCCTGGGAGCCGTACGGTCTGCGTCGGCGCGTCCTCACCCCACCACGTGCGGTCGACGGCGATCTGCCAATCGGTGTAGATCGCGCCCTCCGGCGAGGTCGCGCTCTGACCGCTCACGACCCGGCCCTCGAGCACGAGCCCCGAGGCCTGTACGACCTCCTCCAGCTCCATCTTGAGCGCGGTCCCCGCCTGGGACTGCTCGGCGGTGTCCTGCGCGAACGCGGACACGATGATGCCGAGCGCGATGCCCGAGGCGGTGAGGAGGACGTGGCTGGTTCCGATCGACATGGTGGCGGCCGTCAGGGGCCTTGGTGAGAGGAGAGAGGCAGGCGACTGGGGCGACAACGCGGCGCGGAGAGCGCCGGCCCTGCGACCTCGGTCGTCGTCCCGCCGGTGCGACCTTGATCCCGGATGCAGATTCCTAGGCTCCGACGCGATTCGGGGCACTCGGTCGGGGGGGAGCTCCGCGGGCCGCACCGCGGCGGGGCCGGCCGCTGGGCGTCAGCAGTCGAGCGTCCAGAGCCGCGCGCCGCCGACCGCGCGCGGACGGGGTAACGTTGGAGGTCAGAGCCCCGGCACCCCATGGACGCAAACCGACTCCTCGAACGCCTCTGCGCCCGGCATGGACTCGTGCCCGGCGACGCCTCCGCGCTCCTGCCCCTCGTCGAGCGCGCGCTCGTCTCACCCAAGGACGTGCGCGACCGCATTTTGACCCTCGTGGACTCGAATCTGGCGAAGCGCGCGCGCGGCGAGGGTGAGGCCACCCTCGACGACCTCGAGCGCGACCTCGACGAGGAGGTGCTGCGGGCTGTCGCGAAGACCCTGCACGCCTGGGAGCCGAGCAAGCGCGTCCGAGGGCTCGGTGGCGATGCGCCGGAGGACGGCGCGAGCGAGCTACCGGACGGCCTCGGCCTCTGAGGCCTCCGCGCCCGACGAGCGGGGGCTCAAGCAGCGTCCTGGAGCGCGTCGGAGCGCATGAAGCGCAGGCGCTCTGTGTGCCAGCGCTCGATGAACTCCGGCACACGCGCCGCTGCCAGGGGACGGGCCACCAGGTAGCCCTGCAAGAGCGCGCACCCTTGCGCCCTGAGGAGGTCGGCCTCTTGCGTCGTCTCGACCCCTTCGGCGACCGTCACCATGCCGAGCGCCCGCGACATCGCGAGGATCGTCTCGAGGATCACCTGGGCCTCTTCGTCCTGCACGATGTCGCGCACGAAGCTGCGGTCGATCTTCAGCGTGTCGAACGCGAAGTGGCGCAAGTAGCCGAGGGCCGAGTACCCCGTGCCGAAGTCGTCCAGGGCCAGGTGGTAACCCATGGTGCGCAGGGCGTTCAGCCGTGCCACGGCCGCGGGGGTGTCGTCGATCAGTGCGGACTCGGTCACCTCGAGCTCGACCCGGCGCGGCGAGAGCGTTGAGGTCGCATCGAGCACCAGCTCCACGAAGCCGCGGGACGAGAGCTGTGGCGCCGCAACGTTGATCGAGACCCGCAGGTCCGCGGGCCAGCGCGCCGCTTCGTTGCAGGCCTCGCGCAGGACCCAAGCGCCGATCTCCTGCATCAGGCCTGCCTCTTCGGCGACGGGCACGAACTCCCCTGGAGAGACGACTCCCAGCTCAGGGTTCGTCCAGCGCAGCAGCGCTTCGAAGCCCACCAGGCGCCAGTCCTCGAGCGAGACCTGGGGCTGGTACTCGAGGTGGAACTCGCTCCGCTCGACGGCGCCGCGCAGGCCGCGCTCGAGGGCCGCGCGCCTGCGCTCCTTCTCCGCCATGCCGTGGTTGAAGAACTGCACGCGGCTGCCGCCCGAGTGCTTCGCTGCGTAGAGCGCGATATCGGCGTGGTTCATCAGCGTATCGACATCGGCGCCGTCCTCTGGCACCACCGCGACGCCGATGCTGGTGCGCACGCGCAGGCCCTCGAAGCTCTCGCTCTCAGGCGCGAGGATCTTGGCGGCCACCCGCTCGACCACCTTGCGGAGCTCGTCGCCCTCGAACGGGCCGCGCAGGAGGACTGCGAATTCGTCGCCGCCGAGGCGCGCGACCGTGTCCGTCTTCCGCGTCGCAGCCAGCAAGCGGCGTCCGAAGGACTGCAGCAGCAGGTCGCCCGCGGCGTGGCCTCGGGAGTCGTTCACCTGCTTGAATCCGTCGAGATCGAGCGCGAGGATCGCGAAGGCGGGCGGGCCTTCGCTCTCGCGGAAGATGAGCACCCGCAGGAGCTCCCTGAACTCCGTCCGGTTCACGAGCCCCGTCAGAGCGTCGTTGTGCGCGAGCCACCTCAGGCGACACAGCGCCAGGTGCTTGTCCGTGATGTCCGCGGCGACTCCGCGCCACCCGATCCGGCGCCCGGAGCTGTCCTGGACCGCGCGCGCGCTCAGCGACCACCAACGCGCGCCGTCCGGGGTCTGCAAGGAGACCATCAGATCGCGGAAGGGCTCCCCCGCCGCCAGCCGCGCTCGCAGGCACTGCCAGAGCCGCAGCGCTTCTTCGTCCCTCGGCACATGGCGCGCGAGCAGCCGCTCGGCGCGGTACCGCTGCTGGAGCCGCTCTGGCAGGTCGAGGGCCGCAGCGAGCCGCGGAGAGACATGGGTGAAGCGGCCGCTCGCGTCGAGCTCCCAGAGCAGGTCCGAGGTCGTGTCCTCGAAGTCGCGCAGCAGCAGCCCGATGACCTCGTTCTGGCGATCGGCGCGCGCCTCCGCGATGAGGCGGGCCTCCAGTGTGCCCGCGATCGACCAGATCGCGAAGACGACCAGCGCGCCGTAACCGAGCAGCACCGAGAGCATCCACGGAGTTGTCGGGAGGTCCGAACGACCGAGCGCGATGGCGCCCGCCCCGCCGAGGATGACGACCCAGGTCGTGCCAGCGCCCGGCACGCTCGAGAGCGCAAGGCCGCCCGCGCAGATGAGCCCGGTCGTCACGACCCCCAGGAAGAGCTGCGACTCGCGCCCGACCTCGGGGAGCCACATCGCGGGGACGAAGCCCCAGACGAGGGCGAGGACCGCGGCATGGAGCGCGGCGCGGCGCGTGGCACGCGGTGAGGCGGACGTGCACGGCGGGAGCGAGCGCGTCCGCAGCCAACCAGCGGTCGCCAAGCCGACGATCACGAAGAGCGCGAGCGCCCACCCGAGCAGCGGTGCAGTCGGGACCTCCGTCCAGAGGAATCCGACGACGGCCAGCGCGTTGGCGACGTTGCTCGCCATCGACATCGGCGTCAGGCGGAGCATCGCCTCGATCTGCCGCGCGCGGAATGCGCCGCGGTCTGCACGCGCGCCAGGGCGCGCGCCCAGCGTCGTGAACAGGCGCTCTCGCGGTCGGGGGGACGGCTCCACGCGGATGCGATCGACCCTGCGAGAGGCGGATCCTGAGCGTCGGCGTGCCGCGGCTCGAAAGGGGAGCGACCAGCCGGCCGCCCGTGTTTCAGCCCGAGAGCCTGCGGTACGCAGCCCACGTCTCCGCCGCGCACCGCGCCCAGGTGAGCGTCGCAGCGTGGGACAGGCCCCGCTCGACCTGCAGCGCGCGAGCCGTTGGGTCCTCCAGCAGCGCGCGGGCGCCTTCGAGCAAAGCGGCGCCGTCGTCTGGGTCGACCAGGACCGCGCCGTTGCCCAGCACCTCCGGCAAGGACGTACGATCCGAGGCGATGACGGGCACCCCCGCGCGCATCGCTTCGAGGGGCGGGAGACCGTAGCCCTCGGCGTAGCTCGGCCAGAGGAACAGCTTGGCCTCGGCATAGAGCTGCGCGAGCTCTGCCTCACTGACCGCGCGGCGCCATTCGACCCGCTCGCGGACAGGCGACCGCTCGATCGCAGCCACGACCTCCTCGCAGCGCCAGCCGTAGGGTCCCGCGATGACCCAGCGGAGGTCGTGTCCCGCGCGAACGAGGGCCTCGAACGTGCGCAGCACGCCGAGGTGGTTCTTGCGCGGATCGACCCGGGCCACGGTCAAGATGAACTCCCGCGCAGGGGTCCGCCGATTCAAGACCGGGAGGTGGTCACAACCCAGCGGAGTCACACAGGTGCGCGCCGGGTCCGCGCCCAGCGTCGTGACGAGGTCCTGCGCCACCCAGCGGCAGCCCGTGAGTACCAGGTCCGCGCGCGCGACGGCGGCGCGCAGCGTGGCGGTCATCCGCCGCGCGGTCTCGGGCTCCACCCAACCCGGCGCGGGGCCGCCCGTCGCCGTGCGCCCCTCCGCGTCGGGCACGAACAGGGCGTCGAAGACGGTCAGGACCTGGAGCGCGCGCCGCACACGCAGCACGTTCGGCTGCGTATGGTGGAAGAGCGCGCAGCCGCCGACCAGGTCGTCGACCCCGAGGCGCGTGAGCACGAGGCCCCGCGCCAACACCTTCGACGGCACGCGCCAGCGCACGAGCCGCGCGCGCGGATGCGGCAGGCCGAGCTCGCTCTCATCAGCGCGCGCCCGCGCCAGGGTCGCGCCGAACAGGCGCAGCTCGGCGTCCGAAGCGCCGGCCGGCGCGAGGAGCGCGCGCACGAGCTCGCGCGTGTAGCGCCCGATGCCCTCGCGGTTGACGAGCGCCGGGCGCGCGTCGAGGCCGATGCGCAGCGCGCTCAAGCGCGCCCCCCTGTCCGTGTCAGGACCAGCAGCGCGCCGAGGACCACCGCGACCTCTGTCGCGAGCGTCGCCGCCGCTGCGCCGTCGATACCGTGGAGCGGCACGAGCCACGTGTTCAGCGCGACGTTGAGCGCGAGCCCGGAGAGCGCGATCGCCGCGACGCGGGTCGTGCGCCCCGCTGCGACGACCGCCGTCAGCAATGGCGCGCCGCAGTGCACGGCGACCAGGGCGCCGATGAGCCACCCGAGGGCGCCTTCCGCCGCGCCGAACTCCGCACCGAACCACCCCAGCAGCCACCCGCGCAGCGGCCAGAGACCGCCCGCGATGAGCGCGCCGAGCGCGCCGAGCGGCGCCGCGAGCCGCAGCGCCGCGGGCAGGAGCTGCCCCGCCGCGTGCGCCCTGACGAGCCAAGGCAACGCCGCGCTGCTGGCGAGCACCGCGCCGCTGATGCCGAGCGACATGACCCGCACGGCGACGTTGTACTGGCCGACCTCGACCTCGCCCGAGTGGAAGCGGACGAACACGTTGTCGACGTGGAAATAGAGCTGCTGCGCGAGCCCCGCGAGCCCCATGGGGAGCGCCGCGCGGAGCAGCGGGCCGAGGGGCGCCGGGGCGGCTGGTCCGGCGGGCAGGTGCCGCGCGCCGAATGTGTGCAACAGCACGTTTCCGAGCGCGCTCCCGAGCGCGATCGCACACAAGAACGGCCCTGCGTCCGCTCGCCCGAGGGCCGCCGCCAGGGTGACGAACAGGAGGCTCAGCGACACCGCGGTGGCCCGGATCAGGACGGGCGTACGCCAACGCAGGGAATTGCGCCAGCCGAGCGTCGAGACCTCCAGCGCATGGGTCAGCGGATACAGGCTCGCGGCGGCGATCCAAGGGGCGTCTGGCTCGCCGCTCGCGAAGACGTATGCCGTGACCGCCGCGGTCCCAGTGGCGCCCGCGAGCGCGCGCACGCGGCGCGCGCTCCGCACGATGCCGAGCACCTCGCCTGGCTGCGCCGCCGAGGGCTGCGCCGCGGCGGTGCGCTGCACGACCACGGCGCCGAGGCCCAGGTCGACCGCGGCGTCGAGCACCAAGAACGCCGCGAGCCAGAACGTCAGCCGTCCGAAGGCCGCGCCGTCGAGGGCGCGCGCCGCGAGCCACAGCAGCGCGACGGTGCACGCCGACCCGTAGAGCCGTCCCGCGATCATCCAGCCGGCGCTGGACCACACGCGGCGCGGGACGGCGCGCTCGCTCATCGGAGCCCGGTGCGCAGCCGGTCGATGACGACGCGCGTGAACTCGGTGGTGGAGAGCTTGCCGCGCACGTCGGCGGTGCACTCTCCCGCGGCGATCGCGCCCAGGATGGCCGCGCGCAGCGCGTCGCACTCCCGCGCATGTCCGAGGTGACGGACCATGTTCGCGAGGGCCAGCAGCGCAGCGGTGGGGTTGGCGACGTTCTTGCCAGCGATATCGGGTGCCGTGCCGCCGGCTGGATCGAACATCGCAGTGACCACGCGCTCGTCGTTGTCGAACGCGTAGTTCGCGCTGTCGCCGAGGCCCACGCTGCCGATCAGCCCGCAGGCGGAGTCAGACAGGAAGTCGCCGTATTCGTTCGGGCAAACGATGACCTTGTACCGCTCGGGTTTCATGACGATCCCTGCGAGCAGCGCATCGAAGAGCTCCTGCCGGTGGGGCACCGTCGGATAGTCCTCGGCGACACGCTGCACGGCCTCTTCGAAGAGACCGTCGGTCGCGCGCTGTATCGTGTACTTGCTGGTGGAGACGACGTGGGAACCGCGGATCTGCGCCAGCTTGAACGCGAACCGCGCCGCGGCCCGCGAAGGGCCGCGCTCGATCACGCGGATCGATACCGCGACGTCGTGGCCGATGCGCCGCCCGGGGTCGTCGTACGTGCCGCCGATCGCGACGCGCACGACGTCGATGTCGATCGAGCGCTTGAAGTTCGAGTCGATGCCCGGGATCGTGCACACCGGGCGGTGGATGACCGAGAACTGCAGGCGCTCGCGCAGCACCTTGTTCGGGCTCTCGCGGGTCGTCGCGGTCGGGTACTTGATCGCTGTCCCGAGCTCCTTCGCGAGGCCCGCCGCGTCGTCGTAGAGCGCGAGCCCGCGCCGCTCGCGGTTCTCGTGGCTGAGGTCGACGGGGACGAAGTCCAGCGTGAAGGGGAGGGCCTCGGCGACGGCGTGGACGCTCGCGGACAGCTCGGCGGAGATGCCATCGCCGAGCAGTTCAGCGACCTTGTGGTGCGACATGGGCTTCGGAGGTGCAGGGGGATGCCAGGCGGACCGTGGGGGTCCGCGTCAGGCCGTGCCCGCCGGCGGGGCGCGGCGCGCGACCTTTGGGCGAGTAGGATAGGGATCGGCCGCTGCGCCGTTTCCCCTGTGCCGGATCCGTTGAACGCGCCCCCTCTCCTCGCCGACCTCGCGCTCGCGGGCGCCGCCGTGCGGCTGCGGCCGGTGCGGCCAGAGGACGCGACCGCGCTGTTCCCGCTCATCCACCGGGTGCGGCCGGTGCTCGATTGGCTGTGTTGGCAGGGGCCGCGCGACGCGGCCGAGCTCACGGCCGCCTACAGCGCCTGGCGCGCGCTCGGCGCGGCGGGGGCGGCGTCCGGCGCCAACTACCACTTCGCGGTCGAGGAGCTCTCCTCCGGCGCCCCGCTCGGCACCGCGTCGCTGCGCACGCTCGACCACCCCCGGCACGGGGACCTCGGCTACTGGCTCGGGGTGCCCTACCACGGCCGCGGTTTCGGGACGGAGCTCGTCGCATTGCTGGTCCATCTGGGCTTCGACCTCCTGCGGCTCGACGCTCTCACGGCCGAGGTCTTCCCCGGCAACACCGCGTCCGTGCGCGCGCTCGAGCGCAGCGGCTTCCGGCTGGCGCGGCCCGCGCGCGGGGTCATCCACGGCGCCCCCGTGGGGGCCCCCGAGGGAGCCTCTGCCGCCGGGCCCCCGGACCCGCTCCGGCCCCGCGATCGCTTCCTCCTGCTCCCGTTCGAGCGCGCGGCCCGGGCCCGAGGCCCCGCCGTGCACGTGTCTCGCTTCGAGACAGAGCCTTGGCCCGCGGTTTGCAGCCCGAGCCCTGGCCCCCCGGCCCCGTCCGTCGCCCCCTGACACCCCCGCATGTCCCGCGCTGCCCTCCTGAGCCTCCTCTTGGTCCTCGCTGCGGCTGGCCTCGGCGCGCTGGTCGCCCTGGGCGGCGGCGGTGCGGCGCCGGCGGATCCGGGCAGCGTCGAGCCGATCACGCCGCTCGGCCCCATCGCGCCGCGCGCCCCGGAACCCGCCGCGGAGGCCCCCGCGGACCTCGCGGGGCCGAGCCGCTCCGCCGAGGACACCGACGCGCCGCTCGGCTCTGCCGAGACGACCGTGATCCACCCGCTGCGGGTCGAGCTGTCCCTCGTCTCGCGCGCCGCGTTGCCCAAGGCGGACGACGTCATGGCCTACCGCGCGGGCGCGGTCGCGGGGATCGAGGGGGTGATCACGGGCGTCGATGGCCGACCCGCCGCGGGCGCGCGGGTCGAGTTCGTCGCCGGCCCGAACGCGGGCACCGCGCTCGCGACGGACGGCCGCGGGCGCTTCGGCGCCACCGACCTGTGGCAGGGCCTCTCGACGGTGCTCGTGCGCGTGGGCAGCCTCACGAGCGAGCGCCCCGTGCGCCTCGGTCGGCTCTCGCGCACGCCCTTCTCGGTCGACTTCTCGCAGACCGCGTTTGTCGGTGTGCTCGTCAAGGACGCGCAGGGCAAGCCGATCGAGGGCGCCGAGGTGCGCGTCGACGGTACGGTGTCCTACAGCGACAGCGCCGGCCGCGCCGCGTTCCCGAACGTCACGGTCGGGAAGGTCATCACGGGCGTGCGCAAGGAGGGCTTTGCAGCGATCGAGCGCGAGCTCGCGCTCTCGCGCGGCGTCACTATCGAAGCCGGGAACAACGTGTACACGCTCCGCCGCGGCGCGGCCCTCGAGCTCGCCGTGCAGAGCGCGGGCCCGATGTCGACGCCCGCGCTCGTCTACCTCATGCCCGCGGGTGGGTCGGGCGGCCCTGGCGGCACGACGCTGCGCGAGTTCCCCTGGCATGCCGTCTCGCCCGTCGAGGTCCCGCCGGGTCGGAGCGTCGTCGTCGCGGACCTCCCCGAGGACCTGCTGCACGTGCGCGTCTTCCACAACGGCTCGCGCGGGGAGCCGCCGACGAGCCAGGTGCGCCTGCAGGCTGGCGCGGTCACGCGCCACCAAGTGCGCCTCGGCGCCGCCGCGACGATCATCGGGCGCGTCCTGCGCGAGGGGCGCCCGGCCGAGGGGGTGACGGTCACGCTCGAGGCGCCCGACCGCGACCACGTCACCACCGCGGCCCTCGACAAGAAGCCGATGTATGCGCACGAGGTCGTGCTGCCGCACGTCCCGACCGCCGTGCAGCGCGCCGTCACCGACGGCCGCGGCTCCTTCACCTTCACGGCCTACGAGGGGCTCGCGGAGGGCCGCTACGTCATCGCCGAGAGCTTCGATCGCCGTTGGCGCGGCGCGGCGCTCGTGCGCGCGGCCGGCGCCGACCTCGTCATCGAGCTCGCGCCCGTCCCGACGGAGGGTGGCACGCTGCGCTTCGTGTTCGACCACTTCCAGGGCCTGCCGATCGAAGCGCGCATCGCGGGCCGCCCCATGGAGCCCGTCGTCCTGCGGCCCGGCGAGCCGTTCACCCTCGAGGGCCTCGAGCTCGGCACCTGGCGCGTGCACGCCCAATGGGAGGGCGAGGACGTCATCCGCCGCCAGGTCGTCGAGGTCCGCGCGGAGCCCGCCGAGCTCACTGCCCCGCTGCCGAAGGGCGCCCGGGAGGGCCAGACCGAGGACGAACGCCGCCGCGCGCTCGGGGGCTGAGCGCAGGGGGCGCTATCCTGCCCGCCCCGATGCAGACGCTGACCCTCGACGGAACCTCCCTCGGCCTGGACGACCTCGCGCCGCTCCTCGGCGGCGCGCCCCTGCAGCTCGCGGTGGGAGAGCGCTGCCTCGACGGGGTGCGCGCGTCGCGGCGGATAGTGGACGAGCGCCTCGCGCGCGGGGAGGTCGTCTACGGGCTCACGACGGGCTTCGGGAAGCTGAAGAGCGTCGCGATCCCCGCGGCGGACCTGCGCCAACTGCAGGTCAACCTGGTGCTGTCGCACAGCGTCGGCGTCGGCGCGCCGATGCCGACCGCGCTCGTCCGCATCGCGCAGGTCCTGCGCTTGAACAGCCTGCTGCGCGGCGTCTCGGGGGTGCGCGAGTCGCTCGTGCACGAGCTCGTCGCGCTCTTCAACGCGGGCTTCGTGCCCGAGGTCCCGCAGCAGGGCTCCGTCGGCGCGTCCGGCGACCTCGCCCCGCTCTCGCACATGGTGGCGGCGTACATGGGCTACGGCCACGCGACCGTCGGCGGCGTGCGCCTCGCCGCCAGCGAGGCCCTCGCGCGCATCGGCCGCGCGCCGCTCGTCCTCGAGGCCAAGGAGGGGCTCGCGCTCATCAACGGCACGGAGATCATGAAAGCCTGGGGCGTCGCGGCGGTCCTGCGCGCGGCCAACGCCTCGAAAGCGGCCGACGTGATCGGCGCGCTCTCGCTCGAGGCGCTGCAAGGGAGCTTGCGCCCGTTCGACGACATCTTGGCGCGCCTCAAGAACAACGAAGGCCAGCGCCGCACCGCGTCGAACGTGCGCGCCTGCCTCGCGGGGTCCGAGGTGCTGGCGTCCCACGCGGACTGCGACCGTGTGCAGGATCCGTACTCGCTGCGCTGCATGCCGCAGATTCACGGCGCCTTCAAGACGGCCGCCCAGCACGTCACGGACGTCATCGCCGCGGAGCTGAACGCGGTGACCGACAACCCGCTCGTCGTGCCGGAGAAGGGCGAGGTCTTCAGCGCTGGCCTCTTCCACGGCCAGCCGCTCTCGATGGTGCTCGACTACATCGGCCTCGCTGCGTGCACGCTCGCCAACGTCTCCGAGCGTCGCGTGGAGCAGCTCGTCAATCCGGACCTCTCGCGGCTGCCCGCGTTCCTCTCGCCGAAGCCGGGCCTGAACTCGGGCCTGATGATCGCGCAGTACGCGGCAGCGGCCCTCGCCAGCGAGAACAAGGTGCACGCGCACCCCGCGTCCGTCGACACAGTCCCGACCAGCGCGAACCAGGAGGACCACGTCTCGATGGGCATCACCGCGGCGCGCAAGGCGGCGACGATCCTGGACAACGTCGAGGCGGTGCTCGGCATCGAGCTCGTGTGCGCCGCGCAGGGGCGCGAGTTCCACCGGGACCTCCGCGCGGGCCGCGGCGCCGAAGCGGCGCACGCGTGTGTGCGCGAGGTCGTCGCGCCGCTCGCCGAGGACCGCTACTTGCACCCCGACCTCGCGGCGGCGCGCGAGTGTGTGGCCTCGGGCCGCCTCGTGAGCGCCGTCGAGCGCGCCGTCGGCGCGCTCGCGCCGTGAGCGCGCCGCCGGTCGAGCGGCGCGCGCTCAGCGCGCCCAGGCGCGGCGCGCGAAGAGGGTCGCGAGCACCGGCAGGTTCGTGCGTTTGTTCGGCAGGAGCCTCAGGATGCTCCAGAGGCGCCTGGGGCGCAGATAGAAGCGCCGGTACGCCTGCTTGCGCAGCTTCGTCACCTTCGCCTCGGGCACCTCGGACAGGTTGATGTCGCTGCGGTACGGCTCGTACGCCGTCCAGTCGTCGGGCAGCCACGCGCCGCTCGCCTGGGCCTGACCGTAGAGCTCGGTGCCCTTGAACGGGATCACGCGGAAGAACGCGGCCGTGTGGAAGGGCGAGCGCACGGCCCAGTCGATCGTCTGCCGCATCTCGGCTTCGGTCTCGGTCGGGAAGCCGATCATGAACGCGCCGTGCACGAGGACGCCGCGCTGCGCGCAGTACTCGGCGATGTGGCGCACCTTGTCGATCTTCAGGTTCTTCTTCGACAACTTCTGGATGCGCGGCACCGCCGACTCGACCGCGATCATGCAGCGGTACATGCCTGCGGCCTTCAAAAGGTCCACGAGCTCCTCATCGAGGTGGTCGCCGCGGAACCCGTTGGGGAACGAGAGGCGCAGGTCGTACCCGCGCTCGATCAAGCCGCGCGCGATGAGCTTGGCGCGCGCCGGTCGGAAGTTGAAGATGTCGTCGAGGAACACGAGCTCCTTGACGCCATAGGTCGCGACCAAGTGGTCGATCTCAGCGAGGACACTCTCCGCCGAGCGCTCGCGGAACGTCTTGCCGTACGAGTTGTGGCAGTACGTGCAGCGCCACGGGCACGCGCGCGACGAGAACAGCGTCGCGAAGTCACCCGCAGTGCGGATTACGCCGCTGCGCTCCTTGTCGCGGTACGCCGCATGGTCGACGAGGTCCCAAGCGGGCATGGGCAACCGGTCGAGGTCGTCGGGCGGCGCGCGGTCCGGCTCGTGTACGACCTCGCCGTCGGCGCGGCGCCACGAGACCCCGCGCTCGTCCGTCCAGTCCGTGCGCCCATCGGCCAGGCCGTCGAGGACCGCGGGGAAGCTGTCCTCGGCCTCGCCCCGGAGCACCAGGTCGACGGAGGGGTCCGCGAGCACGTCGTCCGCGGCGACGCTGGCGTGGGGGCCGCCCGCCAGCACCTTCGCCCGCGGCAAGCGCTCGCGCACGAGGCGCGCCAAGGTGTGCAGGCACTTCGCCTCGAACGTCATCGCCGAGAGGCCCACGACGTCCGGCGCGAGCGCCACGAGCTCGTCGATCGCCTGCTCGGGCGAGAGGCGCCGGGCCTTCATGTCGAGCACGTGCACGTCGCCGTACCCGCGGCTGCGCGCCACCGCGGCGAGCGAGAGGAGCCCGACGGGGTGGACGGTCGTGAGCTGCTCGAACGGCTGGTGCGTCTGCACGAGCACGATGCGTCGCACAGCGACATCGGTGGGGGCCGCGACGGACATGCCGTGAGGCTAACCCGGCCGCTCGAGTTTGCCCACGGCGCTCGCATTCACTTCCCGCTGGCGCGGTCGGCCCAGCGGAGGAACCGCGTCCGCTGGCCGCCGGGGTCCGCGCCTAGCGCGCCGGCGGCCCAATCGCGGACACGGGCGAGGGTCGCGGAGCCGCGGTGGGGCGAGCTGCGCTGCACCATCACGAAGGCGGCGACCGAGGCGGCGAAGCGGGTGTCGTCGTCCGCTGCGGCGAAGCCGGCGCCGCCGTCGCGCAGCGCGACGGTCAGCTCGGCGGGCGCGCTGTCGGCGCCGTGCACATAGTGCACCCGCAGGACTCCGAGCGCCC
>Ga0169931_10006916_pt1 | contig 16949 bp, 20 predicted proteins | sample Kivu_15m_20L_FD_129675 | JGI IMG/M metagenome (GOLD analysis project Ga0169931, IMG submission 129675) | Freshwater microbial communities from Lake Kivu, Western Province, Rwanda to study Microbial Dark Matter (Phase II) - Kivu_15m_20L... | ecosystem: Environmental > Aquatic > Freshwater > Lake...
GTCGGGAATTTGCTCAATATAAGCAAATAATTGAGCCATATCTGCTACTGAGGAGTGGCCATAATTGCGAAAAATATTGGCTAATTTTTCATTAGCATTACTGCCGGCTTGTGCAATCTCTTGGAATAACTCTTCGGCTGAGAGAGCCGACCTTGAGAATCTAGCTCCTGCAAAGGCCATAATAGATGCGGTTTGTTTGCCTGAATTTGGCAAAGCGGTTCTAACAGTATAACCAGTACGGATGTCCGTGACAGATACTACCACCAAATCTGTCTTATCCTTGTCTGAGATGCTGAATTTGAAATGTGAATTTTTCATAATAATTACTAGTCTAATTTATCCTCAAAGTTTTTATGCATATCACTAGCTTGTACTCCTCTAGAATTATAATACTTGCTACCAAGAGTAGAGCTTCCATAGGCATTTTGAGCTGGAGTTTTGAGCTCATAAAAGGCAATTTGGGCAATTTTCATCTCTGGATAAAGCCTAATTGGGACGGTATTGGTATTTACAAATTCCAAAGTAGCATTCAGCTTATTTCCTGGGTCAATAAATCCTGCTGTAGTATGTACAATTAAACCATACCTAGCTAGCGAACTTTTGCCCATAATTTGGCAAGCATACTTCTCATTACATCCAAAATAATCTTTGGTAACTCCTAAGATAAACTGTCCTGGATGAATTACAAAGTATTCATCTGGGCTAGATAAAACTACTTTCTCCATAAACTCATGAATTGGTTTCTTCGGGTCTATACATTCAAATTTATGATTATTGAATATCATAAACTCATAACCCAAAAGCACATCATAGCTAGCTGGTTGCAATCTATTCTCATCAAAATCATTAATAGTAATATCTCCCGCTTCTAGTGCTTGCTTGATATCTATATCTGATAACTGCATATTCTGAAACTTAAACTTTGAGATAGCGATTAATTGCAATAAGACTACTTCCAACTCCTAGAATAATACCTACAGTTAACTGTATTCCAATAATTAAGAAGGATTTATTCAATACATATTCACTTGGTGATTGAGCTCCCGATATAAAGCTAGTAATAGTCTGTGAAATTAATAAGACCACAACGAATAGTATCAAAAAGCTAATAAATGTTCCAAAAACTCCGAACAAAACTCCTTCTACAAAAAATGGGCCTTTAATTTGTGAATCACTCGCTCCCACTAGTCTCATAATTTCAATTTCTTGGCGATAAGAGTATAATGTCAAACGAATAGTATTATAGGTAATAAGCACAGCAATAGTAGCTAATACCACAATCACACTAATCCCAACATTACGAGTTACTTTAATAACATTATTTAATCTATCAATAATTTCTTTAGAGGTGCTTTTTTGATAATCTGTTTCTTGAATAGTAGATTCTTTATACTCTGAGGCTAATAAAGTGTCATTAATGCTTTGATAAAAATCACTACTCTCAGCTTTAATGGTCAAAGTCACCGGAAAAGGATTTTCATCTAGAACTTGCAGAGATTGTATAATGGAAGGATTGTCTTTATAGGTTTCTTTAAACTTTTCTAAAGCCATTTCTTTTGTAATCAAATTTGTCTCTTTGACACCCTCTATTGATTTGACATAGCTTATAAAATCATTAACTTGAGACTCCTCAAGACCTTCTTTTAGATATACACTAATATCAACTCTAGCTTGTATACCACTAAGAGCGTCACTACTAATCTGATTGATAACCATAAAAAATCCAAGCCCAAATAAAGTTAAGACCATTATACTAGTAGTAGCAATAGATAAGAAAATATTGCGTCCAAAGTTTTGAAATCCGTATTTTATACTGCGAATAATAGTAGAGAAGAATAAGTCCATATAATTAATGTTTATCTTTATATAATATATTTACCGTCAAGACTATCTCGAATAATCTTACCTTTGTCAAGGCTAATAACTCTTTTATTAATACTATTTACAACCTCTTTGTTATGTGTAGCAAAGATAATAGTAGTTTTGAGCTGTTCATTGATTTTGAGTAATAAATTTACAATATCCCAGCTATTAAAGACATCTAAATTACCCGTTGGCTCATCAGCTAATAATACTTTTGGCTCATTGATTAAGGCTCGGGCAATGGCTATTCTTTGTCTTTCTCCTCCCGACATTTGACTAGGAAATTTATTAGCCTTAGCCCCCATACCCACAATATTCAAAAATCTAGGTACTTTTCTACTAATTTCTAAATTGTCCTTACCTAATATCTCCATCGCAAAGGCAATGTTTTCAAAGGCAGTTTTACTCGGTAATAGTTTGAAATCTTGGAATATAATCCCTAGAGACCGCCTATGTTTTGGCATATCTACATACCTAAGATCATTGACTCTGGTTTTACCTAAGAAAACCTCCCCTTTATCTGTTTTTTGCTCTCCTGTTATTAGTCTCATAAGAGTTGACTTTCCTGCCCCACTCTGACCTACCAAAACTACAAATTCCCCGTCTTCAATTTTAAGATTTATATTTTCTATAGCAAAAGATTCTTCTTCGCCGTATTTTTTGGTTACATTTTTAAATAAAATCATATTTCTAATTAATGTTTATCTTTTTGGATAAGTACTGAAGTGACTATTTCATCTAAATCACCAGCTAAAACCTTATCTACATCAGTCGTTTCAAAACCACTTCGCTGGTCTTTTACTAATTTATATGGATTCATGACATAAGATCTAATATGATTACCCCATGAGATCGAGACATCCTCAGTATGTGATTGAAGCTCTTGTTTATGTTCGGATTGCCTTAATTCCCACAACTTTGACTTCAAGATATTCATAGCTAAAACCTTATTCTGCAGCTGAGACCTCTCGGTCTGAATGGCCACCACAATACCCGTAGGAATGTGAGTGATTCTAACCGCGGAGTCAGTGGTGTTGACACTTTGCCCTCCAGCCCCTTGAGAGCGATAAACATCCACCTTGATATCATTAGGATTAATAACAATATCGCTAGAGCTAATCTCATCTATTTCTGGCAGAACTTGCACCATCACGAAGGAGGTATGTCTTAATCCCGCCGCATTGAACGGAGAAACTCGGACTAAACGATGAACTCCTCGCTCTTGGCGAAAAATTCCATAAGCATATTGACCTTTGATCTGTAATAAGGATCTTTTGATACCAGCCTCTTGGCCTTGTATATATTCTATCACATCTATTTCAAAATTTCGAGACTTTCCGTAGGCAATATACATTTTGGTAATTATCTCAGCGAAATCTTGAGCATCTACTCCGCCAGCTCCGGCTTGTATAAATAATAAAGCATTACCCATATCATATTCCTCATCAAAGAACATCTCCTGCCAATAAGTGTTAATTTGCTTTTCTAGAACTTTTAATTCACTTTGATAATCTTCTTCTTGGCTCAAAATTAATTGACCCAAAAAATCTATGTTTTCAGGAATGCTCTCCAAATCCTTTAGTTTTTTTTGAGTATGCGAGAGTTTTTTCAAGATAATTTGAGCCTGTTCTGGACTATCCCAAAGACTTGGGTTTTCTGACTCTTTGATATATAAATTTAAGTCTTGTTTTAACTTATCAAAGTCAATACCAAGCTCAATTTGTTGCCATTTCTCTTTGATTTCACCTAAAATGTACTGGGCTTGCTCGAGGGTCATTATTATTTTTTTAAAACATTGGATAAGTGAGGAACCACTTTAGCACCAAGTATGCATTAGTTTTTTTTATATTATTAGCTATTGTACTATTATATGTACTTACAAGATGATGATTAAAAGGTCTATATTCTCCACCGCCCATAATATTGTAAATCTCATTATGAACAATTCTTTCTTCATCACTACCTTTATGAATACCGGCTGATTTAGTAACTTCTTCAGCATAATCTTTCATTGTTTTCATATATTTTATCTTAATTCTAATTCAATAGCTTTGGACAAAATCTCTATATCTTGCTCAGTTAGAACATCTTTTTTATTCGCTAATAAATTCTCCTTAATCTCTTGCCACTCCTCAATAGTAGCTAAAGCTCTACCATCCCCATAATTATCAAAAGCACCATCAAAGATGGCTTTGATATATTCTTTTTTCTGATCACTAGTAGCACCTGAGGTAAACATTCCAGGACCTTTGAAATAAAGCCTCTTCAATATAATTTCAAATCTTGATTTAGATATATTCATAAATTTATAGATTATTTATAAATATTATAACATAGATTTAAGAAATTGTGAATTTCTCCTACACATTAAACTTAAAATTACAAACATCGCCGTCTTGGATAATATATGACTTACCTTCTTGTCTAAGTTTCCCGTTTTGTCTAGCTCCTGCCTCGCTACCGCAATCAACAAAGTCTTGATAAGATATTATATCTGCCATTATAAAGCCTCGCTCTATGTCTGAATGTATCACTCCCCCAGCTTGAGGAGCTAGAGTTCCTTGTTTGATTGTCCAAGCTTTGGTCTCTTGTACTCCCGTAGTGAGAAAAGATATTAAGTCTAATAATTTATATCCCTCTTGAATCAGAGTATCTAGTCCACTCATTTCTCGTCCTAGCATTGCTAGATATTCTGTTTGCTCTTCGGTGTCCATCAGACAGATTTCAGATTCGATTTTGATAGATAGCGGGATTATATTAGTAAATTTATCTTGTAATTCCTGAGTTAGCTGATATGTCTCATCGGTATTAGCTACATACATCATTGGTTTAGCGGTCAGGAAATTATAGGATTTTATGATTTCTAACTCTTCCGTAATTAGCTCAGCTTCTCTAATTGGGGTACCAGCCTCCACCAAAGGTAAGATTTTTTGTAAAATTGGTAAAGTTTCCATAGCTAATTTATCTTTGGACTTAGCTTTTTTCTCCACTTGCGGTAGAGCTTTGGTGATTTGGTCTAGGTCTGCCAATAATAATTCGGTATTGATAATATCGGCATCCTCAATCGGGTTAATCCTATTTTCAACATGAGTAATATCATCATTATGGAATACTCTAATTACATGACAGACAGCATCTACTTGTCTAATATTGGCAAGAAAGGCATTACCAAGCCCCTCTCCTTTGGACGCTCCTTTGACTAGTCCCGCTATGTCTATGAATTCTATAGTAGTTGGTATGACTTTAGCTGATTTAGAGATTTTAGCTAGCACATCTAGTCTTTTGTCAGGTACTGGTACCACCCCTACATTAGGCTCAATAGTACAAAATGGGTAATTCTCAGCTGAGACTTGCTTTTTGGTCAGGGTTTGAAATAGTGTAGATTTACCAACATTAGGTAGCCCTACAATACCAATGGATAAGGACATATTCTGATTGCTTATATAATATTTGCTAATATTATACTATAAAATTACTGATTAGGATAGATTGTGGGAGGTGATAAGCATCCTACTAAGTTAGTATAGTTATTTTCTGTCTCCCTTTGGAGGGGGACATTTGAAAGGTGGGAGTGGACAGTACTTGTTTTATGTTCTCTGTCCTCCTTTGGAGGAGGTGGTCACTGTCGTATTTATACGGGAGTGGCCGGAGGTGGATTGAGTTCTAGTTTATGTTTTATCCACCCTCCCCTCCAAAGGGTGACAAAAATACATTAGCTCAATCCTCCTCCGTCACCTACGGTGACACCTCCCCCAAGGGAGGACAGAGAGCAAGGACAAAACTCTCCACCCCATCAGGCAAGCCTGCCACCCACCTCCTAAATAAATATAGGAGGGACTAAAAGCCCTACGAATTTATAATTGATAATTCATAATTTATAATTTTATATCTACTCTTGCTAAAATCTTTATTTTATACTATAATATATTTAATCTTTCGCCAAGTTCTTTTATTGATTACTTCACCTAAGTCTGAGTATCTACAGATTTAATGTCCATTTATTATTATTGTATAGAATAATGTTATACGAAATCACCTATATCCTAAAACCTGAGTTAACTCAAGATGAGCAATCTGAAATTAACTCTAAAGTCGCTGAGATAATCGCATCTCTAGAAGGGAAAGCTAATTCAGCGGAGAGAACTTTTTCCGTAGAGAGAGGTGGAACTGATGAGAATAATCTGCGTAAATTTGCTTATCCGATTAAGCATTATCGCCAAGGTTATTATTACACCACTACTTTCGAATTGGCCCCTACTAGACTCAAAGAACTTGACTCTACTCTGCAAAGAGAGGTTGCTATTCTAAGGTTTTTGATAGTCAAAGACTTCATCAATCTCAGTGAAATCCCTGTAGAGGCTAAACCTGAAGAGTTAGAGCCTACTAAGTCAGAGGAAAAACTATCTAAGTCTAGTAAAAAAGATTAATCAATAACATCAAATTATATGTATCTTAACAAAGTCTATCTTATCGGTAATCTTACCCAAGACCCAGAATTCAAGGCTCTACCTAGTGGCTCATCAGTAGCTAGTTTTAGTCTAGCTACCAATAGAACGTGGACTGATAAACAAGGGCAGAGACAAGAAACTGCTGAGTATCACAATGTTGTAGCTTATGGTAAACAAGCTGAGACAATCAGTCAGTATCTTAAAAAAGGGTCTTTATTATTCGTAGAGGGTAGATTACAAACCAGATCTTGGGAAGCTCAAGACGGGCAGAAAAAGTATAGAACTGAGATTATTGTAGATACATTTCAATTTGGTCCAAAAGGTTCAGGTGCAGGAAGTGTAGCTAGTCAAACAAGACCAGTTAATGCTCCAAAATTCAGCCCTAAATCTGCTCCAGCTAGTGTGCAACAGGAGGAATTACCAACTGTCAACCTAGATGAAGATGAAATTGATTTAGAAGAAATTCCATTTTAATTAGTTAATTATATATTTATGAGAAATAATAAGAAGAAAGCTCCGAAAGTCTGCTACTTTAGTACCAATAATGTGGCTATAGACTATAAAGATGCTATCACTTTGAAAATGTTCATCACTCCACAAGCTAAAATAGTCTCATCCCGAAGAACTGGAACTAGAGCCAATCACCAGAGAAATCTATCTAAAGCTATGAAAAGAGCTAGATTTCTATCTATTATTCCTTATGTAACTAGATAAATATATGCCTATTACACAATCTGCTATCAAAGCCCATAGACAATCTCTCAAGAAAAATACTGAGAATAATATTGTCAAAAAGAGACTCAAAGCTACTGTCAAAGAATTTGTAGGTTATTTATCTACCGATATTGAAAAAGCTAAAGAGTTAATCCCTAACCTTTACAAAGCTATTGATAAAACCGCCAAAAGAGGAATCTTGAAAAATAACTCAGCTGCCCGAAAGAAATCTCGTCTAATGGCTAAATTAAATCAAGCTGTAGCTGGGAAATAGAAATAATATATTGCTAACTATATATCCTCTTTTTGTACTAAACTAAAAAACTCCTAAATTAAAGGGGTTTTTTAGTTTTTTAATTACTACTTTGGAGCAGATGGAACATTAGATCCCACAGGGTATTGTCTGATAACTCTTTGTGGCATAGTTATCACTTGGTCTAATGAATAATACCTTTTATTAAACTCATCCATTTGTATTGGTCGTAATACTCCCCCTCTAAATACATATATTTGATATGAGTTGTCAGACTTAACAGCTGTAAAGTCATTAGGAGTCTTTACATTTTTACCTATATTACTTAGATTATTAGTTGGAATATTAGCCATATCAAAAGGAGTCGCTACTTTTATTTGCCCCCAATTTAATCCTAAACTCTCAAAGATTTCTGGACTATAGATTGGTACTTTTTTACCAGATTCTGTGACCCAAACCGTACCTTCTCCTGATATTAATACTCCATCTCTAATCGTGACATCTCCTTTTGAATTAGGATTATAAACTGGAGCTACTGCTAATGATAAGTCTACAGCTTCATTCCACTTAAACCTTGACTCAAACACCAGAGGAGATGGGATATATCTTCTTTTATCATCCTCAACCAAATACATTTGACCGCTTCCTGTTTTAATAACTACTCCGTCTGGATAGTTGGATGTAGTGGTCACAGCTTCTCCTAAAGGATGTAGATTTAACTCTGCATCAGATACTGCTATAATATTATTCCATTTAAATCCTAGTCTTAGATAGGCTGCTGGAGATACTATAGGTCTTCTAAGTCCATTAGATATAATATGTACTCCTCCTCTATTAGATAATAGTGATCCGTCTCTAAACTTTAAATTTTCTCCATTTGGAATTTGGTCAACATCTGCTTCTGAAGCTATTATTAGACTTTTCCAATCAAAACCATGAGATTCGAGTAAAGCCGGAGATTCTATAGCTCTTTTCTGAAAATTTTCTATATAATATACTTTGGGATCAGTTTTCTTCTTAATAATACTTCCGTTTGGAAAGGCCCTTCCTGGGATTGCATTATATCCTACAACTTGACACTTTTCATCATCTACTGGTTGCTCTCTTCCATCTCTATAGAAGTTTTTACATTCAATTTGTGCCTTTCCATAAGGCACTCCTAGAAAGAAAGATGCTAAAAGTACTGAGGCTACTAATGCTTGTTTATTATATTTACTTATTTTATTTGTATACATAACTATGTATTATTTATAAAAGATTTTATATAAATCCTAATTTAAGATTACTATTAGATATATATGTTGTCAACTAAAGTTATCCACAATATAACATCCCCAACTCTCTCAATTTATCATAGGGACTTTGACCTTGGGATTTGATGGCGGAGTCGCCATCGATGAGGGCTAGATATATTTTTTTGAGGTCTTGAGATTTCCAAGTGCGGATATTTTGGGCGGTCATTTGAAGTACATAGGGGTGGCCTTTGGTATAATTATTGTATTGCAAGCCTTTTTCTTGGGCGAGTTTTATAATTAAAGCGGTTTTGATTTGGCTTATTAGTAACCCATATAGTTGGATGCCTTCTATACCAGCTTTTTGTAGATTATTGAGACTTATCAAATATTTACCATAGTTGTGACTATAAATATACTCAGCTAATGAGAATATACTGCTATAATCTTCTTGTGGTAAAATTTTTGCTATCATTTGAGAGTCAATAGTTTGTTTATCTCCATAGTAATTGTATATTTGATTGAATATATTCTCTATTTTATAAAAATCTATTCTAAATGGAATTTTTTTGGCTTTATTACTTTCTTTTTCTTGAGTTTGTTTATGTTCTTGTCTCTGAAGCTCTACTAAATACATTATTCCTTCTTTATTGATATCTAAACCTTGCTCTAGACTCATTTGTTGCATATAGGCTATAGCTTTAAGTTCTGGCAAGTAGTCATACTGAGTTTGTTTGGCCTGTAAGTCAATTAGGGCTTTGGATAATGGGTGAGTTTTGGGTATATTATTGGTATTATAAAATAAAATTATAATTTCACTATTATCTTTGAGTGTGCTTAGTATTTTTTTGATTTTTGAATATAATATTTTGGGTAGAGAGACTAAATCTTTAATAATAATTAGCCTTTTTTCGCTGAATAATGAGCTGGTATTGAAGCTTTGTTTTAATTTGGCTAATAAAGTATCTTCTGTCTCTGGTAATTCTATATCTTTGAAGTCAAAAATCTCTTGTTTGGCTTGTTTTTGTAAACCAAGTTGTTGTATAGATTTTAGTTTTTCATAAGAGCGATAAGTATCTGGTCCTGCAATTGATATAATCATAAATACTTTATTCCCTAGCTTTTGTCTAGCCCTAGTTTAACTCCCATTTTAGATTTTGTCCCGGTTCTATTACTTGAATAAATGTCTGCCCTGGCACTAATAAAATCTCTTGTCCGTCTTCTTCTCCATAAAATCTCAAAGTATCTTTGAAGCCTTCTTTTTTCCAAGTGATGTTTTTCTCTTGTCCATTATGATAAATTTTTCCTTCTCCTTTACCATAAATTGTAACTTCATTGTACTGCCCTTCAATTTGCCTAGATGAGGCTCGCATTACGATGATATTTTTAGCTTTAATCTCAGCATTATTATTCCCCGCATCTGAGTCTTTTTTATTAGCCCAATATCTAGTATATATATTATCTTCCTTATTATATTCCCAACTGGTGGCAAACACTCCTCCAAAACCTACATATAATTTTCCTTCTTTAGCATCTTTTTTCTCAGCTTCAATAGTTTCTTGGCTTTGAAATTTATACCCCTCAAGATTAGTTTCTAAATTATATTCTCTTTTCTTAGCTAGCTCAATAACTTTTGATAATGAGACAAATCCATTATGTGGAGCAGGGACGGTGCTTTTTCTAAAGAATGCTCCACTTGAATTCAAGGCATCAATATCTGGGACTTTACCTAAATCCTCACCGGTATATCTTTTACCTGTTTTAAGCTCATCCAATGCAAAATGTGATCCTCCCCAATGTACATAAATTGCATCCCAGCCTCTGACTAAGCTAATATAATCATGTCTAGCACTGCGAATTGAACCAACTTCATCTGGAAGATTACAAACATAAACCCCCATCAATCTAGTGACACTACCGGTAATAACTGGCATCTCTACTACAATATCTGCCTCACTCAAGCCTGAAAGTGGTCTTGCGACAGCGTCTCCCGCCATCATCACGGCTACGGGTCTATGTTTATAATTATCACATTGTACTCCTGTTAATGGACTGGCATTAGTAATTTTCTCTTCACTAGGCTCTAGCAGACCACCTATTTCATAGGCTTTCTTTTGCTCTTCTTTGGTTTCTTTAGTTTTCTCAGTATTATTAACTCCGCTAAAAGCATATACTCCAACTCCTATAATTCCAATAATTAGCAGTAATGAAATTATTACTATAGATTTTTCTTTTGTGGTTAATGTAGCCCATCTTTTTAGAAATGTTTTCATATGCTTTAGGTTAATTTATTAATTTTAGCTACTATTTCGGTAGGGGAATAATGTGATTTTACTATATAGTCGACTGCTCCTAATTTCAGACATTCTGTAATTTTATCTTGTTCACTCAGATTACTCATTACTATAATTTGGGGTTGATAATTGGCAGATTTTTTGGCATTAAATTCAGATAAAATTTCTAGTCCGGTTTTATTTGGAACCATTAAATCTAATAAAACAATATTATAATTCTCTGTTAATAGTTTCTGAAGACCATCCTCTCCATCTGAGGATTCTGTAACTTTGTATTTAGCTTCTCTTAATTTCATACTCACTAATTCTCGGACGAAAATATCATCTTCTATGATTAATAAATCTTTTTTATTATTTTCTAGCATATTATATTGATCTTATTATAAAAAATATTATATCATATTTTATAGTTTTGAGCAAACTTAAATATGCTTAATTTATAATATTTTGAATTGTAATACTGTGATTTAATGTTATAATAATAGAATATGAAGTTCAAAATCTCTTCTCACTACCAACCTAAGGGAGATCAGCCACAAGCTATTGCTAAGTTAAGTGATGGTTTATCTCGGGGCAAGCAACATCAGACTTTACTTGGAGTGACTGGCTCTGGGAAGACTTTTACTATGGCTCATCTGATTGAAAAGTATCAAAAGCCGACTCTGATTATATCCCATAACAAAACTCTAGCAGCGCAGTTATACCAGGAATTTAGAGATTTTTTTCCTGAGAATAATGTGCATTATTTTGTATCTTATTATGATTATTATCAGCCTGAGAGTTATCTACCATCTTCGGATACTTATATTGAAAAAGAATCAATGACTAATGCTCAAGTGGAGAGATTAAGGCATGCGGCGACCCAAAGCCTTCTGTCTAATCCCAACACTATTATTGTCTCGTCGGTGTCTTGTATCTATGGTATTGGGTCTCCTGAGGATTATGGAAATTTATCTCTAATTATAGAGGTTGGGCAAAAGATTCAAAGAGATGATTTTATTCGGAGCATGATTGCAATTCAATATAGTCGTAATGACTTAGATTTTAAACCTGGATGTTTTAGAATTAAGGGCGATGTGGTAGAAATTCACGAACCGGGAGAAAAACGGTTAATTAAAATTAGTTTTTGGGGAGATGTGATTGAGAGTATTTCTTATAATGAATATCAGGATTCGATTTTGGAGCAATTACCCGCTAAATATATTGATGCTTATAGGATTTTCCCCGCTACCCATTGGATTTCTACCAGAAGTAAAGTGGACAATATGTTGCCTCTAATTCGAGAGGAGATGGTGGACAGAGTGGAGTTTTTCAAAAAATATAATAAGTTAGTCGAGGCTCAGCGAATTGAAGAGAGAGTGAATTATGACCTTGAGATGTTGTCTGAAGTTGGATTTACTAAAGGAATTGAGAATTATTCTAGATATTTGACTGGCCGAGCTCCGGGAGAGCCTCCTTATACTTTGATTGATTACTTTTTAGAAGCTGATGCTGATTTCTTGACCCTAGTAGATGAATCTCATATTACATTGCCGCAAATTCGTGGTATGCATAATGGGGATGCGGCTCGGAAAAAGAATTTGATTGACTTTGGTTTTAGATTGCCATCAGCCGCTGATAATAGGCCTCTAAAATTCTATGAATTTGAGGCTAAAATACCTCATATTGTGTATGTGTCGGCAACTCCTGGAGAATATGAGCTGTCTCATTCCACTGATGATAAAATTCACTCAATTCCTGAATTACAAACTTTCAAAGAATTACCAGAAGGTATTGCCGAGCAAATTATTCGCCCAACTGGTCTGCTAGAGCCTAATATTGAGATTAGACCTACTGATAATCAGATTCAGGATGTGATTGATGAGATTGGAAATATTATTCCAAAAGATGAGCGGGTGCTGATTCTCACTCTTACAAAGAGAATGGCGGAGGATATTGCTGATTTCTTGAAAGAGAAAAATATTAAAACCGAGTATTTGCACTCGGATATAGATACTCTAGATAGACCCGAGATTTTGACTAAATTAAGGCAGGGAGAATTTGATGTCTTGGTAGGAATTAATTTGTTAAGAGAAGGTTTAGACTTGCCAGAGGTATCTCTAGTAGCTATTTTGGATGCGGATAAAGAAGGGTTCTTGCGAAATGAGACCTCACTGATTCAGACTATCGGGCGAGCCGCGAGACACAAGAATGGGAAAGTTATCTTGTATGCTAATAAAATAACTAAATCTATTGACCAAGCTATAGCCGAGACAGACCGTAGACGAGCTATTCAGACAGCCTATAATGAAAAGCATAATATTGTCCCTGAGGGAATCAAAAAAGACATCCGCTCAAGCATAGTCAAAGATAAGAAAAAAGAGCTTCAGGAGCAGAAAATTGCCTCATTAGATATTAGTGAGAAAGAGTTTATGATAGAAGAATTAACCAAACAGATGAATGAGGCTGCTCAGGCTCTAGATTTTGAGCGAGCTAAAGATTTAAGAGATGAAATTACCTTGATTAAGGCTTTAGATGAATAAACTAAATAACCCAAAGGAAAATAATATAATCATACTAATTCCAACCCATTTAAGATGTCCTAGACTATAGGCTGGAGCTAACTCTCCTATTACTTTTGCCCGCCAAAAAGTCAAAACTATTAAAATTGCAATTATACTAACTCCAATTCCCCCCGCATATTGAATTAGGGTGTTAAACTGCGCCCAATCTAATAGCAAAAGTGATATCGGAGGGAAAATAGTCAATATTATGGCTGTACTTCTCTTTATTTTGGTAAAATGCATATAAGAATCTATCATAGCCAGTCCCATACTTATAAAGGTTGTGATAATAGCTAAAAGAGCAAAAATTGAGATAATTACTAAAGCTTGTGAGCCTAATTTCTCACCTAGAGACATAATAGCTAAAGGATCAATATTCTGCCCCGTCACTCCTATTAGCAGCGATATGAACAGAGCATAAATCAGGATTATAATTAGATTAGCAATTTTAATTGATTCTTCTAATTGATTATAATTTTGTTTAGAGAAAATAGACTTCATCTGAGGAATAGCAATAATTCCAAAATATGAAAATAAAATTATACCATAAGGTTGTATAGTATTGCTAAAGCTAGAAAAAGACTCCAATCTAAACTGAGTCCAGTCTATGCTTTGCGCATAAATAGCCCGCATCCAGAGAGTAGCTACAATCAATACCATACCAATTACAAAAATCACTTCCCATTTACTTACAAATTTTAATCCCTTAATTATAAAATAAGTACTAATAGCAAAGAATACCACCGACCAATTAAAAGAAGCTGCTGGTATCAAATTATTCATAATATCTCCAGTAGCTCTAAGATAGGCTGTAAGTGCTCCATAAATAATGATAAAAAGTGCTGTTATAGCTAATAAGTAGCCTTTTTTGCCTAAATATAATTTGATAAGCTCCGGAATAGGTAGGTTTTTTTTGGTTCTGAGTACAATTTCACCCAACATTAGATTAAGTACTGTGACTATAATACCTAAAATCACTAAATATAATATTCCAACCCAATAACCGGCATTATAAACCGCATAAGGAATAGCTAAAACTCCAGCCCCAATAGTGGTGCCGGTGAGAGTAGCTACTGCTTTTATAAATTGATATTGTTTAATTTTGGAGGACATTATGTATTTATTATATATCGTATATTATAACAAATTATTATAGATATGCATAGATGGTTATATTGGAGTGATTATATAAATATTCTAATGGCCAGTTTATTATTCCAATTTGGTTCTGGAGATGCTTTTGGAGTTGAGTGTATTTGTCTTGCCCCTTGATTAGAATTATAATTTGCTCTGAGTTATAGATATATTCTGGACTCAAACTCAATCTATCTCTAGTGGGGTAATTAGCAGGAGCCTTAGTGACTATAGCTTTGGCTGAATTAGGATTATTCCAATATTCTCCACCGGCAAACAGTGAGGCAAAATGCCCATCCATACCCATACCGAGTACAGTAAGCCCGAGTTTAGGTGGTAGTTGGGATTCTACTAGAGCTAATGAATTTTGAATTTGGTCTGAGTATGCAAATCTAATAATTTGCCTAAAATTTACTCCCTCAAAACTCTTAGCTATACTTTGCCAATTAGATTCTGGATTAGTTCCTGGCACATATCTCTCATCTACTTGAATTAAATCAATCTTAGTAAAATCTAGAACTTGTTTTGCCAATTCCTGATATATTACAAAAGGGGTGGTACCACCTGAGACAGCAATATTGGCCTCGCCTCTGGCTTGAATTTGTTCATATAAATTATTAGCAATTTTCTCTGTGCTAGCCTTGATCCAATCTTGTTCTTGAGTAAAAGTTTGTATGTTCATAGGGTATATATTAATTATGAATTATTTACTAACACAATCTCCGCTTAAACTTCATAAGCCCCCACCAAGAGCTAATAGCTATATCTAACTTTCCTTGGTCAATTTGTGCATAGTATTTTTGTTGTATATATAATCTATATTTTTGTCTCATTATATAGTAAGTTTTGGTTTTAATTTTACGACTATAAAGATACAGGGTATAGCCCAAAAATGTTATGCCTTGTTTTAATTTATGAATATGGGTTTTATTCTGATGTAAATCTAAATATAGTTCTAATGCCAAAAATTTAGTTATCGCAATCTGTACCTGCTTTAGCCTATTAATATCATAATCCATCACCACGAAATCATCCATATAACGAATATAATAATCTGCCTTCAGAGTAAATTTAACATACTGGTCTAGCTCATTTAGATAAATATTAGAGAATAATTGACTAGTCAAATTACCTATTGGTACTCCTTTTGCTTGTAAGGGGCGAAAACTATCTATAACTTGGTCTAAAAGTTGTCTAGTCTTCTTGCATCTAATCTTGGAATATAAGATAATTTTTAAAATCCTATGATCTATACTATCAAAATACTTTACAATATCGGCTTTGAGAACATATACTTTTTTGAAGTCTTTACTTTTATGGCTTAATTTTTGCCAAAAATATTCAAATCTTTTTATAGCTCTTTGACTACCCTTACCTTTGCGACAAGCATAGCTATCATCAATAAAGTCTACCTCAAATATTGGGTTTAAGAGTAAATATAGAGCTTGATGCACTATTCTATCCCGAAAGGGTGAGACTTGAATTATTCTAGGCTTAGGGTCTAGAATTTCAAAAGAATTATATTCTCCATGATTATATTTACCTTGTATTAAATCTTGCTGTAAAGCTACAAGATTATATTCTCTATTCTTTTCAAATTTTTGTACATATTGAGAATATTTCTTGGATTTACGAGCTAAATAATATGCTTGAATTAAATTATTCATATCTACAATTTGATTAAACATATTATATATCTTTATTTATAAGGACCGAATGAATATGCATATTTCATTCGGTGATTAGGTTTATTGAGTTAGTATTTAACTCAAAAGGACAGAGGTTTGGGGCATTAATGCTCACTTTTTATAGTATTTAGGTATAAAAACTCTGGCATCAGATTGATATAAAGCCACTCAACGCAAGACGCAACGGAAGCCAATATTATTGTTCGTATTGGATGGAGTATTATTAAGATTCAGAGTAAAGACTCCTGCATTAGTTGTATTATTCCAATTACCACCGCGGAGGAAAGCAAATGCTATGCGTAATATGAACCCCTATCCTATCCACAAAGCTACCGGAACTCTGTAGACTGCATTTGTTCATCAATTTTGGCTATTTGCTCTAAGGCAAATATATATTGTTTTTTGGATATTACTTGCATATCTAAGGCCATTCTTATATATACTTTGACTATATAGAAATCTGCCTGTGCTTGTTTGATATAATATTTCGACTTAGAACTTTTTGATGCTTTGACTATATTTTTTGTACATTCCAGACAGGCATTTTCTAATTGAATTCCTAGACTATATTTATGAATTTTAGCAAATCTCTGGGATATATTGACTATCCATAGTGTTAGGTCATAGAAATATTGTAGCAGAATTTCCATTTTATACAAAATTATTTTCGCCCGACTCATCCAATCCTTATCCACAGTTATACGGATGAACAAACTTCATCCTAACTGTGGAGGATTGGATGAGTATGCCCCTCAACGCAAGACGCAACGGAAGCCAATA
>Ga0169931_10006917_pt1 | contig 16948 bp, 15 predicted proteins | sample Kivu_15m_20L_FD_129675 | JGI IMG/M metagenome (GOLD analysis project Ga0169931, IMG submission 129675) | Freshwater microbial communities from Lake Kivu, Western Province, Rwanda to study Microbial Dark Matter (Phase II) - Kivu_15m_20L... | ecosystem: Environmental > Aquatic > Freshwater > Lake...
CGGACATCCACACAATGGAATATGCCGAAGAATTCAATCGCCAACGCGTATTTGACTTAATGAAGGAACCGGTATGCACATTTTACGAGGAATCTCCTCGTGGTGCCATCGAAGTTCACTACGACTTGCGCCTTAAAAAAGGCCATGAAATTCCGGTTTTATGAAACTAATTCTGTAATCGTCGTATAACGAGTCATTCAACTTAAATAGAATGACTTCTACCACGATGCGTACTTTGTTGGTTGTTATCCTCAGCTCACTCATTTCTCTGCTTCAAGCCGGGGATAGAGGGCAATCTCAAATGCTTGAAAATTGCTCAGTCTATCACGGCGATCCATCATTGCCGGTAAGCGACATTGCAACTAGTTCTGAATTCACCGTTGTACCGCATGGCGCACCCAACTTAGGTTTGAGTAATCACTGGCAAATTGTCCGGTTCGAATACGCCAAACGAACAGATCTAAATAATCTCATTTGCTATGTGGGCAACAGCTCCATTGAACAGATTGAACTTTATAAGGTCGGACCCTCAACTGAGTTAATTGCCAAGGCGGGAAGCACAACAGGCAATGGAATACCGTTCGATACCCCATCCGGTTTTGGTTTAGAAATACCCAATGAAACAGGTCAGTACCTGCTTCGAATGCAATCGAGCAAGCAGTTGATTGCTCCGATTTACCTCGGCAATAGCAGCGACATCCTGAATAGGGCGGGAAAGGAAGACGCTATCATGTTTCTCTACTTTGGCATTATTGCCGTTCTATTCTTCTACAATCTGTTTCTGGCTATTGCAACACGTGAACGCGGTTATTCTGATTACTCGTTTTACATACTTTCGATTGCTCTGACGCAAGCCGTGCTTTTCGGCTACGGTAATACGTATTTGTGGGACGGTAATGAATGGTTCGGGAAAAATGGAGTACACATCATGGGAGCGGTAAGCGGTATAACCACCATCTTTTTTACCCGTAGCTTCCTTCGACTGAAAGAATACACTCCGGTTATTGACAAAATTCTTCTTGGCTATGCCGGTTTGTATTGCGCGGCACTAGTGCTTTGCTTCGCAGGTTTTGGAATTGAGAGCTACAATGTGATTAATTTCTGCGCAGCCTCATCCATTCTGCTCATTGTAGCATCCATCAAGGCTCGAAAAAAAGGAAACCGCTCTGCCGGGTTTTTCCTTCTTTCCTGGTCGGTATTCATAATCGCCTGTACCATCTTCGCCATGAAAGATTTTGGTGTTCTGCCTTACAATTCCTTCACAGTCTATTCTCTTCCCTTCGGCTCCGCAATTGAAGGAGTGCTGCTTTCATTTGCACTTGCCGACAAAATCAACGTGCTGCGCAAACAAAAAGAAGAGGCCGACGCTCAGCGCATTAAAACGATTGAATCGCAAAATGAAATCCTTGAAACAAAAGTGCAGCAACGCACCGCGCAGCTGGAAGAAGCCAAAGACTATATTCAGTCGCAATATGATCATTTGCGAATCACACAGAAGCAGCTGGTAGAATCGGAAAAGCTCGCCGGCCTTGGACAGATGACCGCAGGCATTGCCCATGAGCTAAATAACCCCATCAATTTTGTGAACTCAAACGTGGGACCTCTGCAACGTGACATTGCCGATATTCTCGATTTGCTCGACTCTTATCAAGCACTTGGAAACGAAGCTTCTTCGCAGGATTTAGCAATACTTCAGAAGAAGTGCGACGAATTGGACATTACTTTTTTGAGGAAAGAAATTGCTCAACTCGTGCAAGGCATTGAAGAAGGATCGAAACGCACGGCGGAGATTGTAAAGGGGCTTCGCATTTTCGCACGCACTGATAAAGACACGCTAATTGCGGCCAATATCAACGAATGCATACAATCCACTTTGGTCGTGATGAAGGGCGTTACCAAAGGACAAGTAACGGTGCACCGAAACCTTGCCAGCGACATTCCGGAGGTCGAGTGCTTCCCCGGTAAACTCAATCAGGTCATTGCCAATTTAGTTTCGAATGCCATACATGCCACGCGCATTCCCGGTCGCAATGCCATGCAACGCAATATTTGGATTTCATCTGAACATGACCAAGACTCCTTGCGCATTCGAGTGAAAGACGATGGATGTGGCATTGAATCACAAGAGTTGGAAAAGATTTTCGTACCCTTCTTTACAACGAAGGCGGTTGGCGAAGGAACCGGGCTTGGACTGGCCATTGCGCGCGGTATTATGGAGGAACACAACGGATCTATTGAAGTGAATTCGACGCCCGGCAATGGTACCGAGTTTATCCTACATTTGCCTCGAAAACGCAATCAGCAAACCCGTTCTGCAGCATAACGCAGATTCAAGATGAGCAAGTCATACAGCATTTTATATCTCGATGATGAGGAACAAAATCTGATCTCTTTTCAGGCACTGTTTCGTCGCCAGTACAATGTATTCACAACTACAAGCGCGCATGAAGCGGTTGATATTCTGAACAACAATGACATTCAGATTATTTTCTCCGATCAAAAAATGCCGGAAGTAAGTGGCGTAGAATTTTTTGAGACGATCTTGCCCGACTTCCCGCATCCTGTGCGCATCCTGCTAACGGGTTATGCCGACCTTGAAGCCGTCATTGACGCTATCAACAAGGGACAGGTTTACCGATATGTCGCGAAACCATGGGACGCAAATGAACTTGCTATTTGTGTCGAAAATGCGCTCGAAAAATATCGCCGCGAACAAGAGCTCCTGCAAAAAGGCAACGATCTCGATCAAACCATTGCCGCGCTTGAACAATTCGTTTTTAGTGCCGGCCAGCAGCTGAAAATTCCCGCCGAAGAAATACTGCAAGCGGCAGCAATGCTGGAAAAAACCGATACAGACGGTGAATCGCACGATGCCATTCAGACCATTAAGCAACATGCTCTTCAACTGCAAAATTTCGCAGAACAAATTGCCCTTCGTTACAGCACCGGAAATCTGGCCTCCGAATTTACCTCGGTAAATCTGGAACAACTTGTTCAACGTTCGATCGACTCCATTCCTGCAACACTTTCCCCTGTTGAATGGAAAATAACGACGGAGTTCAATTTGCATGGACCGTTTGTTTCGGATGAATCAAGATTGCTCGTCATCCTGCAAAATTTATTGAACAATGCTGTGCGCTTTTCCAATCCAACAAAATCAAGCAATCACATTCAGGTCAGTGTAATTCAAAATGCGGAAAAGGCAATATTCAAAATTGCTGATCAAGGAATTGGAATTGAACCCAATCAACTTGAGACTATTTTCGACTTGAGTAACCGTTCGGAAAAAACATCAGCCACGGGAATAAATATGCATCTGACAAAATCTGTCGTTGATAAAATGCAGGGAAAAATCAGTATTTCGTCCACCCCGAAAGAAGGAACACTCGTTACATTTGAGGTACCCAATAATCAGTAATGAATCTGAGCGACATCCATTTTCACCTAGTTGATGATAACGACATCGACACGTCTGTGAATATGAAATTGTTGCACCTTGCCAATATTTCCCACCACGTCAGTACCTACTCTAGCGCAGTCAAATTCATGGCAACCATGAAAGAAAATGCGGAACTTTTTCGTCAGGGTCCACATGTGGTGTTGCTGGATATTATGATGCCGGTCATGGACGGATTTGAGTGTCTGGCTGAGTTGGAAAAACTTGACACCTCGCTGACGCAGCATATGCATGTATTTATGCTTTCAAGCAGTATTGATCGCAATAACATCAGCAAAGCTGAAAAATTTGCCATTGTGAAGCGCGTTATTGAAAAGCCTTTGGATGTCTACACCTTGAAAATGGCACTGGAAGACATTTTCTCTGAATGATGATGCATGGAGAAGGTTATCAACCTCTCACTCGTCAATAATATCTCCTTTGTGTTTTAACCATATTGGGCTCTTAAGCTAAGTTTGGTGTCTATCCGTGACATTACACTTGAATGGCGAGTTTCATTAAAAGTACATCTTTCCGAAAAGCAGCCCTTGGCATTGCATTGACCTATGCCATACTACTGTTAGGCTCATGGTTCTGGTTGCAGTGGTACACCGACCATGGAGAATATGTGAGCGTGCCTGATTTGAAAGGATTGTCTACCGAAGAAGCCATAAGGTCTTTACAGGAAAGGAACTTGAATTATCTGGTAATCGACAGTATTTACGACCGCAAAGCTGCGCCGGGCTCCGTATTCGATCAAAGCCCTGCTTTTGAAAGCCAGGTCAAAGAGGGTCGGCAGGTCTTCCTAACCATCTACCGCCTAAGCCCTCCAATGGAAAAGCTTGGAATCAAGCAAGGAGATTATGCTACGGTAGCCATGATAAAACTGCGCAATAAATCGATAGACTTCGACACTTTATACGAGGACAATAACACCCTTGCCAACAGTATTATTCGCGTCACACAGCGCGGCAAATCGCTCAAGGCATCTGATGAAGTTGCACGAGGATCCAAGGTATTACTCGTCATTGGTCGTTCAGCATCCGACAAGATTATTGTGCCGGACTTCACCGGAATGACGTGCCTTCAGGCCAGATCTATACTCGACACCCTTCGACTAGAATGTAATTGTCGCTTTGAACCGGGAATTTCTTCACCGTCATCACAAGATTCCTCAACTTTTCGCGTTTGTCGCCAGGATCCGATGCACGACACTGAACGTGGCACTTCAGCCGGTCGTATCGTAGATTTGTGGTTGTACAATACTCCGTGTGCTCCCGACAGTACACAACATGAATTCGAATGATGCAAAACATACTTTTTAGGGCATTGGCGTTGTTTTTTTTGTTGACGATTGCTTTACCAGTCTTTTCACAAGAGCATGAACAGCCTTTGAGATACAACGCAGAGGCAAACCACCAATACCGCGATGAACTTCGATACTCACCACGCGCTCAGCGTCAGGGCGGGTCTCTTCCCATACCATTTTTCGATGACTTCTCACGCTACACTCTTCCTACTTCAAACCCTTCTATACCTGTAGAATGGCAGCAATGGTCGGACAACTCTGCCTTCATTAATTCAACTTTTCCGCTTAATCCGATGACCATCGGGGTGGCAACACTTGACGGATTGGAGGCCGACGGCACCCCGTATAGCGATACGCTATACTTTCCTACCATTACAGAATCATTCCTCGATTGGGGTCTTACCGACGAACTTACGTCACTGCCCATTGATCTTTCCGGGTTGACACCCGACGACAGCGTTTATCTCGTTTTCCATTTACAAGGCGGTGGAATAGGAAATGCTCCCGATGCAGACGGAATTCTGGGCGCAGAAGGAGATTCACTGATACTTGAATTTTACAGCCCGCTCCAGGAAGGACAATGGGCGCGTGTATGGGCGAAAGAAGGTGGAGTTGACCCATCTGTGTTTGACACCGTATTTGTAGGTGTGACCAACTTTATATATCTGCAAGACGGTTTTCGATTCCGTTTTCGAAACTACTGCACGCAACATGGCGCACTCGATCACTGGCATCTGGACTATGTCATTCTAAATGACGATATCAGTCCGTCCAACTTTTTCTACGACGAAGTTGCATTTCAATACACGAACAACAGTCTGCTGAACTTTGGATTAACAGCCATGCCGTGGGCGCACTTCCAGGAAAATCCCGGATTGTATATGCGCGATGAAATCACCTACTCACAACGAAATCTAGGTATAACATCGAATATCACAAGCCGTTGCACGATTTCGTTTGAGAATACGACACTGTTTGAGAGTGACCTCGACGCGAATACAAACTCGAACGGTTATAGCTCTTTCGAAAGAACCCTTTCACTCAACAACTTCACCTATAACACGCCCGCGAATGAAGACACCGCTTCATTCATCGTGCAAGTTGCCTTTAACCCTACTGATATACATCCGCAAAACGACACGATGCGGTTTCAGCAAAAGTTCACGAATTACTATGCCTACGACGATGGGTCAGCCGAGAGGGCATATGGTATTCAGGATGCAGGCGGCAAAGTTGCTTTGCGTTTTAATACACCCGTTGATGATACGCTCATTGGAGCCTACATTTATTTTGAACCCATCCAATACCTGGCATCGGATCAAAGCTTTATCCTTCAAGCGTGGGACGACGTTAGCGGCGAACCCGGCAATCTTCTCACCTCTGAGTTTGACAACTTCAACTTCTCACTACCACACTACTACGAAAGCGGCCTCAATATTTTTGTCTACTACGGATTCACTTCACCCGTATTTGTTCCATCCGGTAATTTCTATATCGGCACGCTCCAGCAAAGTGATGTGTCGCTCAACATAGGTCTCGACAAGAACACGAATGCGAATGGAACACAATTGCTCTATCAACTTCAAGGAAGCACCGACTGGGTTCCTTCAAACATTACAGGAAGTGTCATGATACGTCCTGTGTTTCGCTCAACACTTGCCGATTGGGTAGGTAACGAAGAAGTAATCGAACAACAGGCAAACATTTTATATCCCAATCCGGCCCAAAACCTGTTGAATTTGCAACTTCCCACCGAGTTCAAGACATGTCACTACCGCATCGTAGATGTAACCGGAAAAATGGTATTGGAAGGCACTTCCGCTAATCAATCACTGCTGCAGGTCAATATTGAAAATCTGTCTAAAGGCTGCTACATCCTTCATTACGGCAACTCAGAGAATGAACAGCAGGCCGTGCGTTTTGTGAAAGAGTAATATGAGCGAATTCGATGAAACAAACGCGCTGAGCGAGCAGGATGATGACTTATTTGAGCATCATCGAATTGTTACTGACAAGGGCCAAGGACAGGTTCGGATTGACAAATTCCTCTTCGATCGTCTGGAAAAAACTTCTCGCACACGTATACAAGAATCGTGTGACAACGGTTTCGTGCGAGTCAACGGCATAGCTGTAAAAAGCAGTTATAAGATAAAGCCACTCGACGTGATCACTGTCGAAATGCCCTATCCTGTTCGGGAAATAGAACTCATACCCGAAAACATTCCACTTGAAATCTTGTATGAAGATGACGATTTAATCATTCTCAATAAACCTTCGAATATGGTCGTGCATCCGGGTCATGGCAATTATTCAGGAACACTTGTAAATGCGCTCATCTATCACTTCCAAAATCTTCCTGTGCGCTCCGACGCCCACCCCGGCTTGGTGCACCGACTCGACAAGAACACAACCGGGGTTATGGTGATAGCCAAAACAGATCAGGCGCTCATCAATCTTAGTAAACAGTTTTTCGACCGCACCATTGAGCGCCGATACGTTGCGCTGGTTTGGGGTGATGTGAAAGAAGACGGAACCGTTATTGGAAATACAGGAAGAAGTTTAAAAGACCGCAAGGTTTTTACGGTATTCCCGAATGGCGACTATGGCAAACATGCGGTGACCCATTACAAAGTTCTTGAACGACTAGGTTATGTCAGCCTCGTAGAATGCAAACTGGAAACAGGAAGAACCCATCAGATACGCGTTCACATGAAACACATTGGGCATACGTTGTTTGGTGACTTTGAATACGGTGGTGACCAAATCTTGAAAGGAACCACCTTTGCGAAATACAAGCAATTTGTGCAGAATTGCCTGGATATACTTCCGCGACAGGCATTGCATGCACGTTCACTGGGCTTTCATCATCCAAGAACTGGCGAATGGATGCATTTCGAAAAAGACCTTCCCGCAGATATGAAGCAGGTGATCGAACGATGGCGCAATTACATCAGCGCTCAGTCCGCTGAAGCGTAAATCAGTTGAGCGAAAAATTAAATTCTCCCTGTTTCATCATGCGATAATGATGGGAGAGCTTGGACAATAAATTGGAGAACGTGCGCATCGCCACCTCTGTCTCCGTTGAAATCGGCTCTTTGCGCAAGCGCAACACCATCAGTCCGTAGAGCGCTGTGAGACACACCTCCACATCGTTGGTCGATTTACCATCCGTTCGCGACAGATATTCTTTGATATTAGGTTGGGCTTGCATGTACGCATCAGAATACGATTTATCGCGAACGATATTCAGCAGAGTATTGTGCAAATAATTCAATTCAAAAATGAGCTCATGAATTTCGCTTACATGACCTCTTTGCTCAACACCATCCCTTCGCATGCTTGACGTCAATTCAGCAAACCAACTTCTTTCTGACTCGCGTGATTTGGCATCCGGTGCATACGACTGTATAAATTCATCCAGGGCATTAGCATCAAAATGAACCGCGCGCAACAAGTCTTCCATCTGCCAGAGGAAGATGATGTATTCTGAAATGTTCTCTCTTAATTTCTTCGCTGCTAAACTCATTTCATCTGTTTTTCCGCTGCGTATTCTGCATTCAGTCCTGCAATTACTTCCGACGTAATGTCGTAGTCTGAATTTCCGAAGAGCAATACTTGAAACTCACTCTGCTTATTAATGACGTAATCAATACCGCGCTCCTTGGTGAATTTTGCGAGATATGCATTCACTCGTCGTAATAACTCCTCTTGTAAAGCCGCCTCCTTCTTTTGCAGAACTCCCACTTCCCGCTGCTGTATTTCGTCCATTTCTACTTGCAATCGCTCCATGTCCTTCTGCAAGGCCATTGCTTCGGCATCAGACATGTCCGGGTGCTCTTGCGCATAACGCATGTTCTGCTCATATTGCGCTTGTCGCGGACCGTATTCCTTCTTTACCCGTTCTTCCGCCGCAGACATTTTCTGATCAAGGTCTTTCGATTTTTGTATAATGAAATCGTACTTCACATTAAGGGAATCCCCATTTACAAATGCAACAACCGTTGCCCTTGGGCCGCCCTCACCGGCAAATGCAGGAGCGACTACAACGCTTTCTGCGACCGAGTTGTCGGCAGACAAACCCGAAACTTTAAACCACATCACAGTGACCAGAATGGCTAACACTGCAGAGACACCCAACGAAATTTTAGCAATCATGTGTTTTGTCTTGTTTGTTCAAACGACTTCTTGAAATCAGCATGCATAGCCGAAAAACGATCCAGGCAGTTGTCTAACAACTCTTGCGTAATCAACTTTTTCACACCCTCTAATCCATCTACACTATCGGCACTAATCTTAAAGGTTTGCTTGTATTGCCCTGCTTCCAACTCGATGATGTATTTTTCATTATACAGAAAAATCGAAATCTTCAACTGAGGGTGTGGTATGGTAGCTATGATTCTCATTAGTCGGATGCAAAAATAAGAACTACCATCGTGACCACCATGTAACTTTACCCCAATGATGCGCGATCTTACTTCCGAACAAGCACGCCGAAAACTTGGGCGCAGAAGGAACAGACGTCGCTCGCGAAGCATCTTCACTCGTATTGCTCGACGACAATTTTGCTTCCATTGTAGCGGCCATACGTTCCGGAAGACGCATCTTCGACAACCTGCAAAAGGCCATGACGTATATCCTGGCCATTCACATTCCAATCATTGCGCTAACTCTCATACCTGCCTTTTTCGGCGGGCTTCCCATTTTACTTTTTCCAATTCATATTGTATTCATGGAGCTTATCATCGATCCCGTTTGCTCCATTGCATTTGAATCTGAACAAGAAGAAAGCGGCATCATGTCGCAACCGCCTCGATCCGCAGATGAACAATTTTTCGGACGAAAGAAAATTATGCTCGCACTGCTAAAAAGCGTTTTACTTCTTGCCACGGTATTAATTGTTTTTGTGCTCTCCATTGAAGAAGGACACACGGACGGTGAAGTACGAGCAATCGCCTTTTCTACTTTGATCATCGGAAATATCTTTCTCATATTGACAGATTTGTCACGCACACGTTCGTTCATTTCTGTTTTCATGGAAAGAAGCAAGGTGACGCTCATCATTATCGTAATAGCACTTGCATTACTTCTTTCAACCCTCTTGATACCGGCGTTGAACTTCATCTTTAATTTTGAGTATCCCGGTTTTTCACACTTCCTGCCGGCGTTTCTTGCCGCGGGATCGATGCTGGCAATCCTCGAAGGGACGAAGCGCTTGAGGACGGGATGATTACGGATGACGGATTACAGATTAGCTGTAACTTGAGAGGCTCCCTTCTAAAATCCGTAATCCGTAATCCGTAATCCGTAATCCGTAATCCGTAATCCGTAATCCGTAATCCGTAATCCGTAATCCGTAATCCGTAATCGCAATCAATCCCTCGCGAGGCGCTTCAGAACGCGAACAACAACCAATGAAAGCACCGTGCTGGTTGCAGCCAGATAACCGACCCATTCGAAATTCATGAGCGGTGCGTGTTCGTTTATTTGCGAAATAATTGCGCCCGAGATGATGCCTGAAGAACCGCTTGCGAGCGACATCATCGCAGAATTCAAGCTCATGAAACCTGCGCGCTGTTGAGGGTTTACCACTGTGGTGGCGATGGTGTTCGCAGGAATCATTCTTCCCGAAACAAGCACAAAGAAGAAACCTGCAATGCAGAGCACAACGTAAAGAGGTACTTGCGGCAAATGGGTGATCACCAAAACCGGGATGATGCTTAACAACGCTGCAACCGAAAAGACTCGAAAGCGTCCCACTTTGTCGACCATTCGACCAATGAAAAATCCACTCAACACAGTGGCTGCACCGCCCACCAGATAAATCCACTTAATATCGCTTTGAGCAAGACCTACGTTGTTGATGTAATAGGGCGTCATAAATGAGATGACCGTGAACTGACCGAGTACCAGAAGAACAGTAAATAACAATGCATTTCGTTGCTCGCGCGATGTAAAAGCCAAACGAATCGCAGCAGTGCGATCATACGTTGCCCTATTCTTCAAATGATCGCGCATGGGTGGAATTTGTTTCCATGCCATGATCCAAATGGGAACAGCGAGCAGAGTTACACCATAGAATGGTACGTGCCAATTGTTATCGAAAACATCAACCAACGTCAAGGCTATCGGCATTCCCAAAATAGCAGCTAATGAAAATGACATGGTCACAATTCCCATGGCCCTTCCACGTCGTTCTAGTGGTATGGCATCACCAATAATGGACATGACGAGTCCTCCTAACAAACCGCCTGTAAGCCCCGTGATTACGCGTGTCAGAATAAAGAGCGCATAATTCAGAGAATCACTATCGGTGTTTGGCAAAATGGCACTGGAGAGCGTACCAATCATAAATCCGAAGTAAGCTGCCAATAGAGCCTTTCTCCGATCGAGATTATCGAGGTAAAAGACACCGGCAAATGCAGTGATGAATGCCGCAATACCATAACTCGAAACCAAGAAACCATATTCCTGCGGACCGATTGAGAGTTCCTTTTTAAGAATGTCGCCCATGGGCATCATGATCATGAAATCCACAATGTTCGTGAACTGGATGGCCGCCAGAACGACCAGCAGAGCGCGTTCACTTCGTTGAATTCCACTCATGATTTTTGTATAAGGGCTGTGTCTGAATCTTTGCCATCGTTTCCGATTTGAACGGATCACGCTGTGGATACTCAGATGGCTTCACATAATTAATGATCATCGACAGCAAGGTATTGGATATAATGCGGCGATGCTTTATGGTACAGGTTAAGTCAACAGGAAACGCACCAACAGTCGATTTGATTTCCGCAGCCGTTCGTCCGTATACAATGCGCGTGCAACGGAAGCGTATGGCCATTTCTACATAATCGTAGAGGATTCGCTGATATACGCCATGTTCGCGATTCGTGTCGTAATCGATTCCAATAACGTGCGCTTCCATGACGTTGCCGCAACGCATAGCTGTCATAAAGCCTACGAGCACATCATTCAAAAAATACTGACGAACGAAAAACTGATTGGGGATACGCTTCAATAACTCTGCGAGCGCTTTCGACTGCAGTTTACCCAGTCGAAAATCGGCCTTCATATAAACATTATCATACAGAATCTGCATGGCCTCTGCATGCTGAAGAATATCCGACTCAGTGGCCTCCACAACTCGTAAACTAGCGGAGCGCTTCAACGCTGCCTTAGCCTTTGTGCGGAACTTTGTGTTCAGTGAGTCGAGGTAATCATCAAATGTGACCCATTCAGCAAGAACAGGCATAACCATATTGTGGTCTACCTGAAACTTCTTGAAACGATAGCGCAGCATTTCCTCTGCAACAACAGACGTCTCTGGATAAAAATCTTTCGTAACCATTGCACAGATGCGTCGGCCCTTCTTCTGTTCCATTTTTGCAATGGACTCCATGGCTTGATGCAGGCAATAGGCAATAGTTGATGGCTCAACTTCCGGTTGAAATGAGAAACCATGTTCACCGGTTGCGAAAGCATTTCCACTGATCAAAATGTTGTGTATGTGCTTTCCTCGAATGCACCGTGCAACAGCATTCATGCAATTCAGGAAAACATTCGAATAAGCGTCCTCACTGGTTGCAAAGTGAGCAATCTGAAATGCGGCAATACCCAGAGGTTCAGCGCCTTTGTAAAACATTGCGAGACGAACCTCCAAACCTTTGTCGTGCGCATTTTCCAGTGCCGATAAATAATCGAGACATAAAAACGCCCCGGCCACCGGATGCAATTGCGACCATGCCAACGGATCAACCTCCGAGGTGTGTTCGAAGATTTGCCAGGAGATAGCCGAATTATATGTGCTGGGCATAATATCGCTCTGCCTTCCGGCCATTGGAATAGCAGCTTCGTTTGAATTGGGAGGCAAAACTAGCGGAAGATTCACGAAAAGGCGATGTTTTAAGAAACTCCTAACTTTCTTTGCATAAAAAAAGATGCTTGAAATTCCCGCAGGCCTAACGCTCTCTCTTATACTCCTCACACTAACAACCTTTGTGGGGTTTTTGTTCGCAATAGCCTTTTCTAAAAAGCAGACCATCAGCAAATACGCTACATGGGTGTCGGTACCTGTATTACTGTGGATCATCTTCCAAAGCACCTTGTCGCTCAATCGGTGGTACATGGATAGAACGACAGCGCATCTTCTCTTTCCCTATTTGTTCACGTCAATTTTAATTCTGCTGGTCGTTTTTGTGCCACGCCTTCGTGAATGGACCCTCGGTTTGCATATTGAAATCCTCATAGGATTGCAGTTGTTACGCCTGCCTATGGAAGGTCTTCTTCATTGGGCTGCTTACCACAGACAAACGCCCCTGGCTCTCACATTCTATGGCGGTAGCGCTGAATTATTAATCGCAGCAGCTACCCCCGTCATGCTTTACCTCTACAGGAAAAACAAATCAGCGAATCGTCTGTGGTTGCTCATCTGGAGCTATGCTGGAGTAGCTTCCCTTACTCATTTGTGGATTCGCACTATCTTCAGCGCGCCCTCTTCCATTCAAAATTGGGGATTCGAAATTCCGAACTATCTCATGGTGCACTTTCCGGGCAGCTGGATTGTGACTGTCATTATTCCGATACTGATGTTTGCACATTTAGCAGTCTCTGCTCAATTGGGCAAGAAAGGTGAATAGTGAATGGTGAATAGATATCCTCTATGAAACAGTTACCATTCACTATTAACTATTCACTATTCATCTGAGAAATCCAGGTCTTCCCCAATTTCAACAACGTTCGAAGTACAGACTCACTTCTTCCACCACTTGAACATCTCTGATCCGAAGATCAATAACATCAGCAACACCAAGGCCACTGATCCCGCGATATTCACAGAAATTCCGGTAGCGTATGACTTCGGCTCGAACGACCACTCAATGGTGTGATTGCCTGCCGGAACCTCAACGCCTCGGAGAATATAATTGGCTCGGAAAGCAGATACTTCATTACCATCTATTCGACACACCCAACCGGCCGGATAATAAATCTCGCTGAAAATAACAGCCGCTGCAGTTGGTGTTTTCACATCGTAGGTAAGTTTCTTGGTTTCGTATTTCGTCATTGAAATAGCCGCTGTGCTGTCAAAAGGCGACCAGTTCTTGAGAGCCGACTTAAACTCATCATGCACTACCGCAGTAGTGGCAGGGTCTATCTCACTAATTGTCTGCATTTCGGCGTCAGCAGAGGCCGCCCATTCAATTTCGTTTACAAACCAAGCATTGCCGAGTGCATGCTTTTCATTGCTGATAGGTGGAGCTGCTCCGCTGTATTTCACATACTTCGTGTTGAGCATATTGAGCACAGGTGTTGTGCCTAAAACAGAATCGACTACTGCAGGACTTCCCGTCTTAATGCCCTCCGTGATTCGAGCAATTTCGTTTGATAAATGAAAATCGATTACTTCCTGGTAGCGTTTCAATTTAGCCGCATGATATCCGCCAATGGACTTATGGAAGTAAGCCACACTAGCATCATTAAATACGCCGGGTGAGGCCAAAAGCACCCGATAGTCACTATTTAACTGAAGTGCTCCAAACTCACAAGCGGCGCGAATGCGCTTAGGATCATTGCCCGCGTATGGAGAAGTTGAGGACATCGCCTCTTCGAGTTGACTTACCTGTTCAGCATAATTTGAAATGGCGGCCACTTCTTTTCGCTGAATAAATCGATCGCATGTATCAGGCTCGTATGGAAATAAACGGTTTTCGATGCGCTCGTAATGCGCGTATTCTGTTTTCCCCGTGCGAGGATTCTTTGCCTTTTCATTGCTGAAATAACGCGACGACACGGACCACATATCGGCTGTTACTATGAGCGCTGCAACACCGGCAAGCACATACCAGCGTATCTTACTCATAGCTGTGAGGATTGTAAGAGCCAGCAATGCAACCACAATCAGCAGGCTACGTTGAGCGTCTTCTACGAATACAGCACTGCGCACTTCGGGCAAGGCATCTTCAATTGAATTGACCATGTTTAAAGCCCCTGCGTTGCCCTTGTATTGGTCGCGAAGGCCATCGAGATATTCCACCTCATTCGCGGAAACCAATGGACCCGTGATAGATGGCGTGCTCACTACGACGAGTAAAAGAGCCAACAAGACTCCGCCTGCAACAAAAAACGTTTTGAGTTGCTTTCCTTGTAAGGGTGATTTCACCAATTCATTCAGATAAACAATGGCAAGTGCAGGAGCCATGATTTGAATGAGCACTAGAATCATCTTGGAGTCACGAAACTTGTTATACATCGGAAAGCTCTCGATGAAGAATCGATTGATACCGTGCATTTCTTTCATGCATAATAAAATTGCCAGTATAGAAATAGCGAGGAACGGCCATTTGATGGTATCCTTTGAAAGCATCAGCCCCAACACAAACAGAAACATAATGCCGGCTCCGAAATAGAAGGCTCCGGCAGAACTTCCCTGAGCTCCCCAGTACTGTGGAAATCCTTGCAAATTCTCGCGTACATCCTTGGGAGCCTTTTGCATGGCCTTTTTGTTTTCTGAAAGAGAAACCGACGAACTTCCTCCCTTGGCATTCGGTATCATCATGGCCCATGGCTCACCGGCCGCCATGTTATACTCTAGGATATAGCTTGTATTCAAACCATCTGACGCCTGGGCGCTCTCCTCTTTACCCTCAGGCTTAATCGTTAATTCCGTTTTCCCGCGGGTCGTAAGCTTACTGTATTCATAAGTGGTATAGATGTTTGCGAAGTTGGGCATCAAACCGATGACACCTCCAACTATCAGCGCTAATGCAGCCTTTCCGATGTCCAACCATTTACGTTCTATAGCAAGACGAATGCTCTCTCCGACAACGACTGCTGCCAATAAGAATGATAAGTAATAGGTCATTTGCAAGTGATTAGCGGCCAAATGCAAACTGAAGAACAATGCGAATACTGCACCTCCGAGAAGCCAGCGCCCACGCAGAGCTAATATCAAACCTCCGAGCACTGGCGCCATGTATCCGATTGCGTTCACCTTCGATGTATGTCCGCCGCCGATGTATAGAATGTTGATGGTGGATAGTCCGAATGAAATGGCCCCCACAATAGCAAGCCATGGATTGACGCGCATGCACAACATCAACACATAAAAACCAAACATGCACATATACAAGGAACCAATAGCAGGGTCGGTACCCCACTTCAGAACTTTGTCTATCGGGCGCACCCAGTTTGAAGGATACATGACGTTGGTTTGATAACCCGGCATGCCGCCAAACATGTTATTGCTCCACAACGACTCCTCGCCGTTCATCAGGCGATAGTCTGAAAGTTCTTTCGACATCCCCATCACCTTTTCGATATCGGGCTGCTTCAAACCATACTCGTCGTTGATTCCTGAAAAGAACAACTTGGCAATAACGAGAAATACGATGATTGCCACTGCATGCGGCAGAAGTTGCAGAAGTTTTTGCTTCATAGAAAAGAATGCAATTTGGTTTGGGGGTGAAGTTAGCGACGGACAGGCAAAGGTCCTCAATCCTCTTTTATTTCTACATAATCGACATACTCGCCATCATCCTTTCGGCCCTTCGCGCTGTTGTTTGACTCAACGCGAATCTCCCCCTCCTTGCGGCGATCTTCACGGGCGCGCTGTTGATTGCGCATTTGTTCCTGCATACGCTCCTGAGCGCCACGCACTACATGCGGAATGGCTAGGCGGGCAATTAATCGAATAACGAAGGAAACAACCAGAATCCAGAAGATGATTCGCAAAATTCCGGCGAGTGATGCTTCATATACCATGTGGCAAAATTAAGGAGCCTTGGCAGATGAAACTACTCAACGCGTAAGCTTGTCTGCTTGGTTCCCAAAGTGCCCGTCACAAGCACTTTATAATCGCCTTTGGGCAAATAGTATTTGCCATTATCCGCCTTTCGAATTCGGATAATTTCTGCTGTTTCCTTTCCTTTATTCACCGCATCTTGCAAGGGCTTAACACGATCCTCTGCAAATGACAAATCATACGGAATTCGATTGTAACCTACGTGCAATTTTGCTTCGCCCAGCGTCGCAATTCGTATAGAATCGGGACCTAAAATCTCTACCGTGCAATTGGTTGCGGATGATGCATACAGCGATATCGCCTGCTGTGGAATAACGGGCTCTAACCATTTACTCCAGTTACCACCCCAGTCGCCGCGCCAGTTGATTGCAGGCATAGAAAACAATACCAACGATTCCTTCTGACC
>Ga0169931_10006918_pt1 | contig 16945 bp, 16 predicted proteins | sample Kivu_15m_20L_FD_129675 | JGI IMG/M metagenome (GOLD analysis project Ga0169931, IMG submission 129675) | Freshwater microbial communities from Lake Kivu, Western Province, Rwanda to study Microbial Dark Matter (Phase II) - Kivu_15m_20L... | ecosystem: Environmental > Aquatic > Freshwater > Lake...
GATCAGGGTGAATTTTTCTCTGAGTTTGGTAATTATAAGGTACAGATTAAAATTCCAAGCAATTATATCGTTGCCGCAACAGGCATACTAGAAACTGCCGATGAAATAAAAAAGGTTCAAGAAAAGGCCGCACATGATAAAAATCTAAACTTTTTAGAAATTTCAAAGGAAAAAGAAAAAGAAATTCCCTCAGACAGTAGCTTTAAAATCATTGAATTTAATGCAGAACAAGTACATGATTTTGCTTGGTTTGCTGACAAAAGATTTTTTATACTGGCAGATACTTGCCTTTTACCCTCAGGAAAAACAATTCCCGTTTATTCCTATTTCACTCATTCTGAGTCCGATCTTTGGCGCAAAGCGAATAAGTACATCAAAAGATCTCTGGTTTTTTACTCCAAAACAGTTGGGGAATATCCTTATCCCCAAGCCACAGCCGTTATGTCGGCGCTGGGTGCCGGTGGTGGAATGGAGTATCCGATGATTACTGTAATTGGAAAATCGGGAAGTGCAGAGTCACTAGATATTGTTGTCACACATGAGGTAGGTCATAACTGGTTTTATGGAATTCTGGCATCAAATGAAAGAGAATATGCCTGGCTAGACGAAGGTTTTAATTCTTATATTGAAAAACGCTACGCCCAAACTTATTATCTCGAAGAAGATGGTCTTGATGAAAATTATATGGCTTATTTATTGCAATCGAGAAAAAAGTCTGATCAGGCAGTAGCTACCCCCAGTCAAAAACTGAGCTCTATCAATTACTTTTTATCTGCCTATGCAAAACCTGCCATGTATCTGGCTTATTTAGAGTCTTATCTCGGGAAGGAGCTTATGGATTCCTGTTTGCAGTATTATTTTCAAAGTTGGCAGTTCAGACACCCTCAACCCCGAGATGTACAAAGTATTTTTGAAAGAATCAGTGGAAAATCTTTAGACTGGTTTTTTGATGATCTCATTCAAACTACAAAAAGTTTGGATTACTCCATTGGACATACCTTCAAAAAAGGTGATCTGGTTTATTGCAAAGTTAAAAACCAGGGCGAGATTATAGCTCCTTTTACTCTGTCACAATATCAAAAAAGTAATGACTCGCTCCTCCAGATGATTTGGTATGAAGGCGTCGCTAAAGACACCTTGATAACATTCAATTTTTCCCCGGATACCTATTGTAAGCTCAATGCCTCAGAAAGGCTTCCCGATCTTTACCTGTATGATAATCAGAGCAAAAATAATTTTCCCAGAATTCGATTTTTGCTGAGCACAAAACAATGGGACCGGCCCAGCCTGTATTTGGCTCCAGCTCTAGGATATAATAAATTCGACGGATTTTCACTAGGACTGGCAGCCTACAGTCTACCCGTATTACCTCAAAAATGGGAATTTTATTTCGCTCCTCTCTTTGGCTTTCAAAGTAAAAATTTGATAGGCCTCGCCGAGATAAGAAGAAATTTCTATCTCAAACAGGGCAAAATAAGAGAATTGTCAATTGCCTTTCAGTATAAAAGTTTTCATGAAGCTGAAAATAAAGAATGGAACTATCATCTCAGATATCAAAGATGGGCCATTGAAGCTGATTTATTTTGTAAGAAAAAAGAGAGCAGAACTCTGGTCGAACATCAATTGAAAGTTCAACAATTTATTATTCAAAATGAAAGTCCAACATTTGGATTCAATCCCACTACCTACCTGGGAAAAGATCAATCTTTGCGTAGCACGACACGTCTGCTTCATTTTTTTACCTTCAAACATCCTATTTTCCCCATTCAAGTGAAAAACTGTTTGGAATACGGAAATTATGATGATTTTAGACTCAATGGCTACGCCCATTACATCAAATTGAGCGTTGAAGGCAATTTAAAAATATTTTATACACCTAGGGCTGCAGTACAAATTCGGCTCTTTATGGCTGCCTTCCCTTTTCATAGTGATCGGGATTATGGCGATTTCCCCCTTCAGCTTGCCTACCGTAACCAAAGTGACTATCAATATGATGATCATTTTTTTGGAAGAAATGCCAGTGAAGCTTTTTTTTCAAATCAAATTCAAATGAAAGAGGGCGGATTCAAAACTCCAATCCAAGTGAACCAAACCATTAACGACGGCAGATCCAATCATTTTCTATTGGCGCTAAATATTTCTCCTGACCTACCTTTTAAACTGCCTATTCGAACAAAATACTTAAAAATTAAACCTTATTTTGATCTGGCCTTTGTTCAAAATAGTTCTCCTACCCTGCAAATCACCAACATTGCTGATCAGATTTACTATAATGGAGGAATCAGCGTTGATATCGGAGAAGGAGCTATTGGAGTTCATTTCCCTTTATTTTCAAGCAATCAACTACAGAGTCTGATGACCCAAAGAGGAAATTTTGGAAATCAAATATCTTTTCACTTAGATTTAAATCGTTTTCACCCCAGAAAATTGATGGAACAAATCCTTAAAGAATTCTATTGATGCCAAGACAATCCTGGACCTCTTGGCTGCCTTATTTAAGTTGGAGTAAGTTGATGAATGCATTGCTCCTCTATATTTCTTTTCTATTTAGCAAATACTGGGGCAAGATTTACAATCTGGGAAAACCTATTTCAATAGCAATTGAACCCACAACTGCATGCAATTTAAGATGTCCGGAATGTCCGAGTGGATTAAGAAGTTTTCACAGACCCACAGGCAATTTAGACTTTGATTTTTTAAAAAAAATGGTGGATGAGGTTTCTCCTTATGTCTTTTATTTAAATTTTTACTTCCAGGGTGAACCTTATATCAATCCCCAATTCTTAGAGATGGTTTCCTATGCGCATAAGAAAAAAATATTCACTTCCAGCTCTACCAATGCTCATTTCTTGAATGATGACAATGCAAAGAATACCGTATTGTCCGGACTGGATCGAATTATTATTTCTATTGATGGAACGACACAGGAGAGCTATGAAAAATACAGAAAACAAGGAAAATTGTCCAATGTAATTCAAGGAACAAAAAACTTAGTTTCATGGAAAAAGAAATTAGGTAAAAAACATCCTCATATTATCTTTCAATTTTTAGTTGTTAAGTACAACGAACATGAAATCCCACAACTATATCAATTGGCTGAAGAGTTGGGTGTAAATGAGGTAAGACTAAAAACTGCTCAGGTATATGATTATAAAAATGGAAATGAATTCATACCGGATAATCCAGCCTTTGCGCGCTATCACAAAGAAGCTGACGGCAGTTATTCCATAGACAATGCCCTGCTCAATTATTGCTGGCGACTTTGGTCCTCACCTGTAATCACCTGGGATGGTCAGGTAGTTCCCTGTTGTTTTGACAAGGATGCAGATCATCCTATGGGAAGCCTAAAAACCTCAGACTTTACGCAAATATGGCGGGGCGAGGCTTATCAATCTTTTCGTAGACAATTATTGAAGGGAAGAAAAGAAATTGAGATTTGTGCCAATTGTTCTGAAGGTTGTAAGGTTTGGGCAAAAACAGATTAAATCTCTAAGGTCATTCCGTCAAAGGCAAGTTTCACATGAGCAGGTAAATCAAATTCCAAAGCTTCATGCCTACCCAGATTATGGCTTAAGTGGGTAAGATAAGTGATTTTGGGTTTCCATTTGTTTATATAATCCAAGGCTTCTGAAAGGTGTAAATGAGAGTAATGTGGTGTGAATTGAACTACACTTAAGACCAAAACATCAAGGTCTTTCAAATATTTTTCTTGATCTGCACTTATTTCTTTAAAATCGGTGAGATAGGCAAAGTTTTTCACTCTGAATCCTAAAACGGGAAGATGAGCATGAAAATATTCAATAGGTTGTATATGAATATCACCAATCCAAAATGACTTATCTTTGGTTACATCATGAAAAATTATTTTGGGGATACCCGGATATGGGTTATCAAAGATATAGTCAAAAGATTTTCTTAGAGAAACCTGCACCTGTTTACTTGCATAAATAGGCATATCTGATTTTTGCTTGAAATTAAAAGGCCTGATATCATCCAAACCCGCAGTATGGTCTCTGTGCTCATGGGTAAAGTATACGGCATCGAGACGATTTACCTGATTCTCCAACATTTGTGTTCTAAAATCAGGCCCTGTATCAATGACTAGATTTTTTTGTTCGGTACTTATCAAAATTGACACACGACTCCTTTTGTCTTTCTTATCGGAGGACTGACAGACCTCGCAAGTACAAGCTATAACAGGGATTCCTTGAGATGTTCCTGTACCCAGAAAGGTTATTTTCATTCTTAGATAATTTTTAAAACTAAATGTAAACAGAAAATTCAGGATTATCAAATTGAATCAACCCGTATTATAAATAGATATAAATCACTTTTTAGAAAATGCCTTAGTTGAACTTCTTTCAGGAAAACAGGTAACAGAACCTGAAACTACGTCTGTAGGTTGTAAAATCAACTACAGGAAATAGGAAAAAAATAATAAGCTGTTTGGTTCATTCCTGTTCAGCCATCGCAAGATTCTTAAAGGGGGACCTGGGCTGCCATTTTTCCTCCTCAGACATATGCTCAAATACAAATTTCATGACCTGACTGGACAATTTATTCCTATGACGTGCATAGACATCTAAATCGCAAGCTATCGCACCTACCGAACTTTTTATTTCCAGGGCAGTTCGGGCAAAATCTATCCATCTAACTTTTTTCGAAATTCCTTTTTTGATGATTTCGTACAGAATATTCAAATAAAGTTGATATTCCTTATTCACCTCTTTATTCATTCCAAGAAAATGAGCCTCTAATTCACCATAATTGTAAAAAATAGTGTAAAATCCAACCATTTCATCGTTCAGATAAATAGCGACTAATTCAAATAAATCTCCTAAACATTCTTTTAGCGTACAAAAATAAAAGGCATGTAAGGTAAATGCATTGAATGTAACTCCCTTTGCCACTTCCTGATATAAGGCATAAATTTTTTCTCTGTTTTCAATAATCTCCTCCTTCGTCAAACTCACAAAGCGCAAATCCTCCCCCTTCTTTGCAGCCCTTCTCGTTCTCACCCTGTATTTGGATTGCATATCTTCCACGTAATCATCAAACTGATTCCAATGTGCCTGTAATGGAAGATGCATACTGGGCTGTACAACATAATTATAGTAGGCCGCAGATTTCATTGCCTGATCAAAAAGAGGATTTTTTTCCTTACAAGGATAATCCTTAAACATTTGTATATGCATTTTCTGCTGACTCAATTGCTCCAGAAGCAATTGTATTTTATCAACCGAACTTGCCAGCATTTGTAAAGTTGCTTCATTCTCGTCATATGGTTTTCGAAGGTAAAAACCGTGTTTACCCGTAAGTAACATGTTACCGCATATCAACAAATTGAAAACAGCTTTCTTGATGAAAAACTTTCGAATAGGCGCAGACAAACAATCCCAAATTCCTCTGTCTTTTTTTTCCTTGTCTTTGAAACTATCAGATAAACGTACAAAATAGGTTTGTAAGTAGATGATTCCAATCGGCTGTCCATTTTGATAAAAAATACCATATATCGTTCCCGTTTGAGAAACGGGATTTTTTTCGAAAGCACTTAAATAAGCGCGCTGTAAAAATAAATTATCAGGGGCTGTTGCCTCTTCCCATTCACTCCCCAACTCATCTATGCTGGATGTTAATAAAAGTTCCTCCTCCTTCCCCAATGAAAGCCGCTGAATTCCCTTAGGCAACTCGATTATTAACTTAGACATTAAATTTAAATTATATATAAAGATATATTCTAAATGAAACAAATTATAAATTGTTCAATATAAGAACCTGACTTTTATTAAAATTTAAATATTCTTTAACCTAGATTAAACCATCCTTATTTGAGTCAGTTATGATATGTATAATGCAGCTTACTCAAAAGTAAATGAGTTTGTAAAAACATTTATTGAATAATCGGAAAATTGATAGTGACTAATCCTCAGAAAAAATGTTTTCAATTTGATTAGCTATCTTAGGTATTTTATTTTTGAGAACGTCCCAAACTATATTATAATTTACACCAACATAGTCATGAATAAGTCTATCTCTCATACCTGCCATATTTTTCCATTCAATTGTGTTCCAATTTAATTTAAAATCTATTGGAATCTTCTTGGTTGCCTCGCCAATTATTTCTAAGCTTCTGGTAACAGCCCTTTTTAGAATTTCATCATTTATAAACTCATCAAAAGATAAATTTTTACTTACTGAAACTATAAAAAGACATTCGTCGTGAATGTGTTTTAGATATTCTTTAGGATCCTTGTACATACTGAACTTCGTTTAGAATTTTTGGTCCAATATAAGGGCTAAGTCCATTTTTGGTAACAACTTCGATCTTTTCATTTTTGAATATTTTTTCAAATAGGTCGTATGCTGCCATGAAGTTGTCAAAATTTTCCTTATCGGGTTCAAAATCAATCAATAAATCTATGTCACTCTCTTGAGACTGTTCGTTTCTAAGGTAAGAACCAAATAACCCTATTTCCTTGATACCAAGTTTAGAAAGTTCTTTCTTTATTGATTCCAACTTTTTAAAAATTTGTTCTTTATTTGTCATATTGATTACAAAATGAATATTGTTCTTGAATTTTTAAAACAATAATTACTTAAGAGAAATTTCAATCAACAATATTTTTTAATCCTTAAATCAAACCCGTTCATTAATTAAAAATAGTTGTTTTTTTCTGTTTATTAACTTAAAAAGATTACATAATAATTAGTTTCCTCTACTGCTTCCTTCCATCTTGTATGCTTCAAGAAATTTTTTTTGTTTTCACAAGAACCCGACTTTTATTAAAATTTAAATATTCTTTAACCTAGATTAAACCTTTCTTATTTGAGTCAGTCCAATATGTATGATGCAGCTTACAGAAATAGAAAATGAAATAAAAAAAAATCTCTCCATTCAACAGGAAAGAGAAAAGGCATTTCGCTTGCTATTTCATAGTTATAAAGAAAATATCTACAGGCATTTGATGCGCATGTTAAAAGACCATAATGATACGGATGAAGTAATGCAAATTGTATTTATCAAGATTTATAAAGGAATTGATCATTTCCTCTGGCAATCTAAACTAAGTACCTGGATTTACACAATCACGTCAAGAGCCTGTATCAGTTTTATAAAATCTAAAAAAAATTCAAAATTAAGTCTAACAGATTTTTCTTCACCAACCATCCATGACAGCGCTGTTTCATTAGAAACGATGGATGAAGATAGAATTTCAGAAATATTTCAAAAAGCCTTGGATCAATTACCCCATAGACAGAAACAGGTTTTCTTACTCCGTTATGAGGAGGAACTCAGCTACAAAGAGATATCAGAGATACTTCAAATTACTGAGGGAGCCCTCAAAGCAACCTATCATATTGCAGCAGAAAAAATGGAAAAATTTATAAAAAATCAAATATGACACCCAAAGATCAAGAATTTGAATGGCTTGACCAATTCAAAAAAACAAATAAACAACCCCAGGCGCCAGAACATTATTTTGATCAACTGGAAGAAAGCCTGAGAAAAGAAATTCCTGCACTTTCCACTCAAAGTAAAACAATACGCTTACCCTACCTTGGTATTGCAGCCGGACTTATGCTATTGGTTTTATGCTATTATCTCTATTCTTCACCCCATAATACAGCTCTAAGCCTTGATCAAAGATTTGAAAACGCTGACCTCGAGAGTCTAACAGCCTACTATCAGGAAGAAAAGATAATATCGCCTGTTGAAACAGATAGTTCCTTACCTAAAAAAAATAATACAAGCCCCGCTCCTATCGACATCTCCACAGATGAAGAATGGCTGGAGGAAGTGAGTGTAGATGATTTACTCAATCAATTATCTGATGAAGAAATCCAAAAGCTGGAAAAACAAATTTTAAATAAAGAGATAAAACCAATTCAAAAAACCATTAAAACACCAAAATTATGAAATACCTAATCAACACAGTTTTATGTATCGGAATTACAAGCCTTTGCTTCGCTCAAAATCCAGAAAGAGCCGACCGCATCAAGGCAGTTTGGATCGCCTACATCACACAGGAATTGCCCCTGAGCAGCGAAGAGGCAACTAAATTCTGGCCCATTTACAAAGAGTTCAAAGAAAAAGAAAGATCACTGCAAAAATCTGCCAGACTCAACGCCATCAAAACTGCCAGCGAGCCAGAACAAGATGCAATGATAATGAATCATTTCAAAGCAGAGGAACAACTTTTGGCCCTCAGAAAAGAAAATTATCTGAAACTTAAAAATGTAATCAGCTCCTCTAAAATCATCCGATTAAGAGAACTTGAAAAGAATTTCAAAAAGAAAGTGGCTGAAATGATCAAAGAAAGATCCTCCAGATAAATTATCTGGAGTTTTTATCCAAAGGTGGAAATAACAATTGCATACCGGGCTCCAAGGCGTAAATAGAGGGCAGCTGATTGATTCTGGCCACCTGCATATAAAACTCCGTAGACCCATAAATTTTCTTACATAATGATGGTAAATTATCTCCGTACTTTACCTCAACAACATGCGAAAGGTCAGGAGAATTACCCGTATCTCGTGTTTCTGGATTGATTACACCCTCCAATTCAATGGTAAAAGCAGCACGTACTGGATTCCCGCTGGCACTGAATAAATTAAACTCAACACCCAGATTTTTTAAGGTTCCCTTGAAAACACCTTCCTGGGAATCTTCTTTGTTACTGGATGACAACAAAACCTTACCCCAAACAACCTTTAAGTAATTGGGGCCGTGTATTTCATTATCATAATTCAAACAAACCTGCTTCAACTTTTTTAAATAGGGCGCAACAGAAGGACCACCGTCTTCTAAGGCTATATCACTTACCTTGTTTTCGCCATTCTTGGGAAATAAAACACCTGTCGCATCAATCAAAGACTCAATCTTCAATCCTGCATTCTGGTAACTGGGTGCCGTAGGTACAGGTGCTGACTCTCCAGCTGCACCCAATGTTTCTTTTGATGAGGAATTATCATCCTCCTTTAATTGCCAGTTGAACTCAATCTTTTCCGGATTGACCTGCAGGGTAATAGAGGAAACCTCCGCATCAGAACAATCCATGGTGCGGTGACTGGAAATAATCATTTTGGTAACTAGACCCATAATCTTCTTTAAAATTTATTGTAAAGGTGTCACAGGTAATTGGTAGTTTGCAGCCTCAAGTTTACTTTTAGAGTTATAAAAGAAATACATTTTTGACTTACCAGTTTCGGTATCCCAAACCAAAACATGGAAATAATAATTTCCGTTATGAACAAAACTATTCTGATCCATCATAATTTTTCCGGTACTGCTGGTCTGATTCGGCATATCTGCCTTCAGTGGATTGTGAATGATACTGCCCAGGGCAAAAATGAGGGCAGAGAGACCCAAAAGAATAAACATAATAGACTTTGATAATTGAACCCATTGCTGTTGCATATACATCTGATTTTTATTACTCAATACAAGTTATGTGCCAAACGGCTTACAAACAAATTTACTTATTTTTTTTGAATTCAACGACGCTAATCTTCAATTAATCCTTTAGAAATTTGACTCAGCCCCCCACTTTTTTCAAGGTCTGATTTCATCTGCAACCAGGCCTGATCCTTTCTCATGATAGCTTCATAGTCCTTGCATTTCAAACTCCATATTTTACAAAGTTTTTCAATTTCTTTCCAGGGCAACAAAGCAGCTTTCACCCTTTGTTTTTCTCGAAAATATTCCATTTGTTGAGAAAAAGTAGTCAGATTTACAGATTTTAGATCCAAAACCAATTCCCAAAAACTAATCCATGCCTGTTTTGTTTTTTCATCCATTGGATTCTGAAAAACCAATTCTGCCCAATCTATCCTCCAAGATTTTTTTAAAAGGATCAATGAAAAATCGGTCGGATCGTAGAGAAGTAAGTCTTTTTTCTCGGTGGCTGTATAAATTATCTCTGCTGTTTGACTGTATTTCAAAAGTAAAGAATTGACATAGCTGGTATCCTTCAGATATTTTTTTTCTTTTTCTTGCTGAAATAGCCTTGTATCTGCCACTGCAATACTGCTATATTCTATTAAATCTTCCTTGTAAAAGGTCCAGTCGGAACAAATGATTTTAATACGTTCTATTTGTTTGTATGCCCATTTTTTTTCAATGGGATGAGCCTGCACAAAAAAGGTGTAAAACGAATCCAACTTATTGATATTCATTTGTATATCTTCTGATTTCAGATAGTCCCTCAGCTGATAATACAATTTGATTTTTTCTATCTCTACTTCATCTTCAGTAGCAAAAAGCAGTAGCTCCAACAAACGCTTCTTAAAAAAAGAATCAAGGGTATCCTGAGCAAAAGCTTTAGAGGCTCCGAAGCCTAATTTGTACAAATGGGAAAATAACAGGGGAAATGAATCCTGCCCTAGCAACAAAAAAAAAGGAGGGTATTCTTTGGCTCTTAACTTCTCAATCAAAAGACTTTTGGCATAGCAAAGCGGGTCCTCATTATTTCTTTTTTTTGAAACAGAAAGAAGGGATTGGGAGAAAAATTCATGATTCAAATTCATCATCATACAAAATTTGCAAAAAATCAAACTCAGGCTGATAGGTATCTGTCCAACCTTTTATAAATCCCTGTAAAGCGTCCCCACTCATTTCAGCTAAAAAACCTCCTATTTCTTTCCTTTGATCCTCTGAAAAATCTTCATTTTCCTTATGCTCAACAAGATCCAAAGCTGCCCTTTTCTGACCTGCTTTGTACCCTTGTTGAAAAGCTTCCGTTTCAACTTCCAAACCTAAGCTTTTCCAATCATAGAATCCTGATTGAATTTGAAGGGCAATTTTCAACCCTTGGGAATAAGCTGTCTGAAATTGCGGGTTGGATTTTTCATCCGGGGACATAAGGGGTGTAGAACCTTCGATTGCTGTTCTTACAGGATCCGTATCAGGAAGTTCGAGATATGCCTTCGTTTCAAATAGTGCAAAACGTATGGCTTTTACTTTCAACTGATCTGTTGTCTCTTGCTGTGAAATATCTTTTTCTGCCTTATGTATTGCATCCCGATATCCCGATTCAAAGTTTTTCTGTTCAGCAACTGGAATGTCTTTTATTACGTTTTGTATCAATTCCTTCTGGTTTTCAATCATCCACAAGGCGAGTAATTTGGCAGAATCAGCCGGAGCTGAGGCCGGTACAAAATCTATTACAATACCCATTGACTCCTGTGGCGGAAGCATTCCCTTGCTGGTAGCAAAGACCCATTTCCAATGTCTGGCATGCTTTTGAAATCCTTTGGCATAGGCTGTCTGACAGGATTTTTCTGTTTTATAGCTCAGTTGATTCTCATTCTTTTTTTTATCCAAAGCTTCTTTGGAAATTCCTTCTGAAGCCAGGGCAGCATCTTCCAATTCTCCAAAACTCTTGGCAAATGAACCTTTTTGAAATCCTTTTTTATAATACTGGTCACCTGCCTGAGACCCTCCATTTTTACCACTTTCAAAGCCTGCAAGGTAAGATTCACTTGCCTTGTTCGCCTCTATTTTGGCTAATTCCAGTATATCTTTGTACAATTCATGCTGACTGCTATCGCTGACGGCCCTCGATAATTTATTCTTCTTTTCTTTGTTCTTCTCAGATTTTTCCCACTGTCTAAATTTATTTTGAATCGTTTGTATTTTGATTTGATTTTGAAATTGTTTTTCTGGATTATCCTTGTCAGCTCCAATATGAAAATCGTAAAAGGAACGAAAGGTCTGATCATAACTGGACTGGAACATCGCCTTTAGTTCTTTTGCGCTAAAAATTGAATTACGCTCAGAAATTTTTGAATCAAAGGCTGTTTTTTTCTTTTTCTGATTGGCTGATGCAAAACGTTCGTTGTAGCCATTGATAAAAGCTGAATGATAAGGCTCTCCTTTTGACTCTGCCCGACTCATAGCCTGATCATAAGTCGTTTTAATTTTAGATTTTTCCTCCTCCGTCTCCGCATTTTTTTTGGCCTCTGCCAATTGCACTGAGAATTTTTTACCTGTTTGAAATCCTTGTATATACTGCGGATCCTGTGGATTTAACGGGGTGCTGGCAATTTTCGGACTGCTTAATTTTTGATTTTTTGCATAGATATACCCTTGATACAAATCTTTATTGGATTCTAATAATTTGGTCTGAGTGATCATTGCCTGTTCTAACTCATCTATTTTTGCTCTGTTTTTTTGCGTGTCCTGCTTCAGATAAGAGAGCCAGCCAGCAGCTTCCTGTTCTTTTTGAAACAATTTGACCCCATTCTTAAAATCTGTATTTTCCAGAGCATACCGATTTTTCTTATCTTTTTTCTCTGCTTGCAGTTGACTAAACTTTTGATTGTAAAATTGTGCAAAGGCCTGATCAAAAAATTGTTTGGCAACTTTTTGATCTTCATCAGGCTGATCAAAGTTATGATATCCTTTTTGGAAATAATTTTTTATCAGCTGATTGGGTTCCGCTATTTCCGGATACTGCTCTTGAACTGATTTTCCTTTTTCCAGGAGCTGAAGTGCATTAGATTTTCCCATCAATGCAGAGAGAAGTCCCAGTATTTTTCCTGCCTCAAAATCATTTTGTCTGTCAGAGGGTATGTTTGCCTGCTTTTTATCTTTTTTCTGTTGTTTCAGAATACTCTTTTGAGTTATATTATACCCGGCAGCATAACCATTTTGGTACATGGGATTCTCATTTTGCATCTTCTGTTTGACAAGCAGAAGCTCTTGTTCATTTAAAAGTCCTTCGACTTTGGCTTTCGCATTTTCTTTCCCCTCCTCAAAACCCCTTTGATAATCTGGATTTGATTTCATCAAGGCCACATCGGCTTCTTTCAAAGCTTTTTTCTTTGCTTTTTGCCCCATTGCAAAACTTTGATTGTAGGCTTGGAAGAAACCAGATTTATATTCAGCAGACTGGGTTTGGGCCTGATCCATTTTTTGTTTAGACAAATCAGAATGACCATGGGCAGCCTCTGTCCCTGCCAATGCTCCTTCTTGTTTCCCCAATTGATAGGCATTGCTGGTCTCCAATTTGGCTTCTGCTATTTTGGATTTCATCTCCTTACCTAAGGGCAATCCTTCGTTATACCCCGCATAAAAACCCTGCTCGGCATAAGAACGTATTTTTTCATCAGGAAATTTAGAAACTAACTCCTCTAACTTTTGTTTTTTATAGTCATCCTTTTCCTTGTCATTTGCAAATGCAGTACCTATAATAGGTTTACCACTGGCATCCGTTGTAATTTTTTTTCCAAAACCAAAACTCTTCCCGATCAAGGAACCCATTTTTTTACCTTCTGCCATTGCTTGTTGATTAGCCTCCGCATTTGTATTCTTGGGACTTTTAGGCTCTATCTTGGGAATTGTTTTCAGAAAATCATCATCTTCCTTTTGCATTTCTTGTCCTTCAGATTGTTCTCCGCTCTGATTATTTTGATTTGCTTCTATTGTCTGCCCTTGCTCTGCCTCTTCCTTTTCGCTTCGATCTTTTACTTCTTGCGCCTTGGCATTTTCAATAAGATTTGATAAAGTTTTGTAATGATTCATTTCTTCATCCTTGGACGAATCAAAGCTATGTGCTTCTATAACCTCATTATAATTGATTTCCGGTTTGGTATTTTCTTCAGAATCTTCTTGAATTGAACTGACATCGTCCTCCTCCTCATTCTCTTCAGCGGAACCCATACCATTTCCACTACCGCCCTCCAGTGGCGGATCGGCATCATTTGAATCAGAACCCATGCCCATAGAGGTAGAACCTGCCATTCCCATTCCCATTTCACCGGAGCCAGTTTCATCATCAGCCAGATTGCCCATACCTGACATTCCCATTCCTGAGGAAGCTGAATTCTGGTTCTGCACGGCAAAACCCTCGTTATTTCCCTGGTTGTAGTGAACACCTGCCAAACCTTCCTCCTGCTGATCCTCCTCCTCCATTAAAGAAGCAGGGAGTTTGTCTTCATACACTTTCTCTCTTGTATCAGGCTTAGGCATTCTCAATTACTTAAAAAATGTAAAATAAAATAGGGCGAAAAATCGCATACTCTTCTCAAAATACTGAAAATATGGAAATAATTGATAGATTTTTTTTGAATATTGAATAGTTGTTTTATTTTTGATTGACTGCACAAGACTATTAGACTGAGACAAAAAATGGAAAGACTAATCCTGTATTTCGGGATTTGGTTTTCACTGACCAACCTGATACACGCTCAAAAGGCTGTTGACTACAACACTGACGCCATTCAATTAGCTGCTCGTATTTCAGCTAAAATGAATCATTCTGCCGAAATTTCAACAGAACAGATCCATGATTTTGCTTTTGCTCTTAGAAATATATCGCAAAGCGATGCTCCTTTTGTAAGATTTATACTTGATACGATACAGATACATGCCGCTGAAATAAGCAGTACACATTCCTTGGTTGTTTATTTGAATGAAGAAATCCTGAATGATTTTGAATCCAAACATGACGCACAATCTGTACTCATGTATTTACTTCCCAAATTTGCCTACCTGTATACGCTCGAGGCGCAGCATATAGTTTATAAGGATGGATTTTATCAATTAGGGATCATTTCTTCCCAAGCACAGAACATGCATTTTATTGGAAATGAAATCTCACTTGACCCCCAAGTGTTTATGGTAGAAATTCCGGTTGAAGCGGCAGCTCAAAAAGATATTCAAATTCGTTCCATTGGTAGTGGATGGTTGGTTCATTATCATTATCATCATCAACCTTGTAAAAGTTGTTTGAGACAGTCTTGTGAATGGCAATTTGGCGTAAGAAAAAACGGTGAGGTTGAATTTATGGGGCATTATGGGGAGCTCCCACAATTTATTTTGGAAGCGAACAGAGATTAATATTGTTTTATTTCATGGGAGGCAGCTTCTTCGTCAGGGGCTGCTTTTTTTATTTTAAAAAGAGCTATATTTGGTAAGAAAAATTTACTTATGCTCAACAACTCAGATTTAGAAAAATTACGCCAGGAATACAAGGGAGAAAGTTTAGATGAAAAAGATTGTAAGTCAGATCCGCTTCTGCAATTTTCCCTTTGGTTTAAAGAAGCAGAGCAAAGTATAAAGGAAGAAGTCAATGCCATGATTTTATCCACTGCCACACCCAAGGGTATCCCTTCATCCAGAACCGTGCTACTGAAAGGTGTAGACGAAAGAGGATTCATTTTTTACAGTAACTACAAGAGCAGAAAAGGGGAAGAAATGCTTGAAAATCCTCATGTCTCCCTATTGTTTTTTTGGAAGGAATTAGCCCGTCAGGTTCGAATTGAGGGCTTGGTTCAAAAGGTGAGCAGATCAGAAACGCAATCCTATTTTCAACAACGTCCATTGGGTTCACAATTGGGAGCCTGGGCTTCACCACAAAGCAAAGTGATTCAAGACAGAGCATTTCTTGAGAATAATTTTAAAAACTGGGAGGAAAAGTTTGCCGCCCAAAGTATTGTAGAGGCTCCTGATTACTGGGGTGGTTATGTAGTTGCCCCTTATAAAATTGAATTTTGGCAGGGCCGTGAAAGCCGTTTACATGATAGAATATTGTATACACTGACGCAAATTGAACCTAAATCATGGAAAATAGAAAGACTTGCCCCCTAAGCCTTGTTTTGGTAATGGGCCTTTTACTTTTTATTCAATGCCAATCCGAAAAAAAACCAACCCGGATTAGTATCAAATCTATGGAAAAAACATTTCAACTGCCAGAAGAAATTCCCGTAGACAGTGCACCTCAAATTTTAAAAATATGTCAGGATTTTGACCCGATGTCGGAACAAGAAATCAAAAAAAAATTAGAAAGACCCAATACTGATCTTTTTACCATTTCCTACGGATATTATTTCTTAGGGATGCGTCAATTGGAAAACAATAAGGTAAAAAAAGGATTGGCCAGTCTTCACCGTGCCGCTGATGATTTACTCAATCCACTTGCTATGAGCCAGTTGGCATTAATTTACTCTCAAAAAAAAGAAGACATAAGCAAGCAAACGCAGCAGGAAGGGATAGATTTTAAACAAGATTTTGGTTTATCTTTTCAGTATCTGATCCAGGCATTAAACATTTCTGTTTACACTATGGATTATTTCAAAGACAGAACGGCTTTGGATGATGTACAAAGGTACAGGGCTCCATTACTTCAAATCATTGAAAAAAGGGACAGTTTGGCCTGGCCTGGATTCAATTTTTTAAAAGCTGAGGAGAAAGCAAAAAAAGAAAGACCCCAGCTGGAGCAAAAATTTAAAATTCTTTTTCGGGTAGATTAATCTATTTAACTTCACAGCTAAAACGTTTCTCTTCCTTGAGATAACCCTCTAGAAGATCACCCCGCTTCACTGGACCAACACCCGCCGGTGTTCCTGTGAAAAGCAAATCGCCCGTATGCAGGGTAAAAAAATGAGAGACATAGGAAATCATAGCATCTATTGAGGTAAGCATTTGAGAAGAATTACCTACTTGTACTTTTTCTTTATTTTTCTCCATATAAAACTGAAAGTTGCCATCTTTATCCTTGGCCTCATCAACAGAAACAAAACTCCCCAGCAGGGCTGAATAATCAAAGGCCTTGGAGATTTCCCAGGGGTGTCCCTTCGACTTCAAGTCAGATTGAAGGTCACGTGCCGTAAAATCTATTCCTACCGTAATCTGTTGATAATACTGAGAGGCAAATTTAGTTTGGATAGACTTTCCAGATTTTGAAATCCGAACCACCAATTCTAATTCGTAGTGAATATCATTTGAAAAATCTGGAATATAAAATGGTTTATCATCTTTTAGTAAGGCCGTATCTGGTTTTAGAAATATCAAAGGCTTTTCAGGAATGGGATTATTCAACTCGGCAGCATGTGCAGCATAATTCCTTCCAATGCATATTATTTTCATGATTTTATATTTTTATAATCAATAAAGTTATAGTTCATTTTTTTATTGATAATCAATTAATTAGATTAAAATAAA
>Ga0169931_10006920_pt1 | contig 16943 bp, 11 predicted proteins | sample Kivu_15m_20L_FD_129675 | JGI IMG/M metagenome (GOLD analysis project Ga0169931, IMG submission 129675) | Freshwater microbial communities from Lake Kivu, Western Province, Rwanda to study Microbial Dark Matter (Phase II) - Kivu_15m_20L... | ecosystem: Environmental > Aquatic > Freshwater > Lake...
CGGGCGGTTCCGACTGGAAAACCGAGCGCGATCAAGCCGAAGGCTGGGCCGATCCTGGCTTCGATGATCGAAACTGGAAGCCCGCGGCTGTCATCGCGCCCTTCGGCAAGGCACCGTTCGACAAGATACGCGTGGACAATATCGTGCGGGCCGATCAAGAAGCACCGGCTTACCTGTTCCGCCGCGTGTGCCGCCCCATTGCGGATGGCGTCGTGCCGGTCCGCGCCCGTTTGTATGCCACCGCGCTTGGCGTGTACGACATTTTCCTCAATGGCCGTCGGGTCGGCGATGCGTTGCTCGCTCCGGGCTGGACCGACTACAACAAGCGAATTGACGTCCAGGCTCACGACGTCTCTGCCCTTCTGCCCTCATCGCGCGAACCCGGCTGTGTCACCGTTGCCGCCACCCTGGCGGACGGGTGGTACGCCGGCTTTGTTGGATACAAGAAGCAGCGCAACCATTACGGCAGCTGGCCGCTGCGCCTGCGTGCCCAGCTTGAGATCGAATGGTCCAATGGCAGCAAAGAAACCATCGCGACCGACGGGAAGTGGAAGGCCGGCAAGGGACCGATTCTGTCGTCCGATCTGCTCGACGGCGAAACGTACGACGCCCGCAAGGAGATTCCGGGCTGGCCAAGCCCTGCGGATGACATCGCGGGATTTGCCGATGTCGACGTACTCACGACGCCGCCGACCGCCACCCTTTTCATGCAAGCGGGTCCGCCCGTTCGCGTGATGAGCGAGCGCAAGCCCGTCAGCGTTTCGGAACCCAGGCCCGGCGTCCACGTCTTCGGAATCGGACAAAACCTGGTGGGTATCCCGCGCCTCAAGGTCAGGGGACCCGCCGGGACCAAGGTGCAGCTCCACTTCGCAGAGATGCTCAACCCCGATGGCACGGTCTACCTCGCCAATCTGCGCACCGCACTCGCGACGGACACCTACATTCTGAAGGGCGATGCCGGCGGAGAGATTTGGGCGCCGCGCTTCACCAATCATGGCTTTCGCTATGTCGAGGTCAAGGGCTTTCCAGGTCAGCCCACAGAGAGCACCCTGCTTGTGCAGGTGGTCTATTCGGACATCCGACAGCTCGGCACCTTCAAGACCTCCAATCCCCTTGTGAATCAGCTGCAGAGCAACATTCAGTGGGGTCAACGTGGCAACTTCGTGGGACTCCCCACCGACTGTCCGCAGCGCGACGAGCGCCTCGGGTGGATGGGCGACGCCCAGATCTTCGCGCGCACCGCCTGTTTCAACATGGACGTGCGCAACTTCTTCCCAAAATGGCTGCGCGACGTATTCGACGCACAGGGCGACGACGGCGCCATCGCCGACACGATTCCGCACCTGACGGGCCTTGGCAATCGTCCTGGCGCGCCCGGATGGGCCGACGCCGCCGTCATCGTTCCGTGGGAGATCTACCGATGCTCGGGTGACACGCGCTTTTTGGTGGAACATTTCGATGGCATGAAGCGGCACATCGATTTCATCGCCAGGGAAAACCCCGATCACATCTGGGCCAAGCAAGGCGGCTGGAACTATGGCGACTGGCTCTCCATCAACGCGGACACGCCCAAGCCCTTGCTGGGAACTGCCTACTTCGCGTATTCGACCGGTATCCTCGCGGACATCGCGCGGGTACTCGGCAAATCCGACGAGGCGAAAAAATATGACGACCTTCGCCAGGAGATCGTCGCAGCCTTCAACAAGACGTACGTGAAAGAAGACGGCCTGATCGAAGGCGATACGCAAACGGTTTACCTGCTCGCGCTGCAATTCGATCTCTTGCCGAAGGAAAAGCGACCGCTGGCCGTGAAGCATCTCGTCGCAGCGATCGAGCGCGCCAACTTCCATCTGTCGACAGGCTTTCTCGGCGTGCGCGAGCTCTTGCCCGTGTTGTCGGCCGATGGACACCTTGACCTGGCGTATCGCCTGCTGCTCAACGAAACCTTCCCATCGTGGGGCTACAGCATCAAACAAGGCGCAACAACGATCTGGGAGCGCTGGGACGGCTACACGATCGAAAAGGGATTTGGCGATGACGGGATGAACTCGTTCAACCACTACTCCCTTGGCTCCGTGGGGCAGTGGCTCTACGCGACCGTGGGCGGCATTGAGGCCGATACCAAGGCGCCGGGCTACAAGCACTTCTTCATGCGCCCCAAACCGGGTGGCGGGCTGACCACCGGATTCGCACGCCTCGACTCCCCACAGGGTTGGATCACCAGCGACTGGAAAATCGAGAACGGTACCTTCATCCACAACATCAAGGTGCCGGTCAACAGCCGCGCCACGGTCGAGCTCCCGGACGGAACCCGACACGAGGTGGGCTCTGGAAAACGCGTCTTCGAGTCCAAACTGCCCTAAACATTGCCCGACACAGCGCGATGCGTCGTCATTTTTTACCAAACGATTACCTGTACTTTTAAACTATGGAACTATTGTTGAAGCGGGCGTAACGTTCGCACGTCCTACCGATACTGAAACCCAGTGCCGGGGGAACTCCCCAGCGAACCCAACAGGAGAACGGAAGAAAATGAGCAACAAGGGAACACTGATCGCCGCGATCGCAGCTGGCATGATTTCACTCGCACCGGCCATGCAGGCCGACGCCTCGACCTCCACTGGCGTTGACACCCAGTACGAGAAGGGCAAAGACGGCTGCAAGGGCAAGGACGGCTGCAAGGGCAAGAAAGACGCTTGCAAGGGCAAGGACGGCTGCAAGGGTAAGAAAGACGCTCCCCCAAAGGAGTAACGGTCTTTAACCGTTGAGACCAAAGGCAGCTCCGCAAAGGGCTGCCTTTTTTCTTTCCCCACCAACCAAGATCAACAGTGAAGATTCCCAACCTCGGACACGGCATCGGACTGCGCGTCGATCATTACGGCGAGATCCTTGCGGGCCACGCACGCGACAAGGTCGACTGGTTCGAGATCATCTCGGAGTCGTTCCTGGGTCCCGGTGGCCGCCCGCGCGCTGTGCTACGAAATGTGCAGGAGCATCATCCGGTGGTGATGCACGGGGTATCGATGAGCCTGGGCTCGGTTGATCCGCTCAACGATGATTATCTGAACCAGCTGGCGAAGCTCGCCGACGACGTGAAGCCGGTGTTCATCTCCGACCACGTTTGCTGGGGTGGATTCGAGGGCGCCTATGCGCACGATCTCTTGCCCCTGCCCTTCACCGAGGAAGCCGTCGCACATGTGGCCGAACGCATTCGGCGTGTGCAAGATCGCCTGGGACGCCAGCTGCTCATCGAGAACGTCTCAAGCTACATGGCGTTCTCGCATTCGGCGCTGACCGAGTGGGAGTTCCTGACCGAGCTTTGTCGCCGCGCGGACTGTTATCTGCTTTTCGACGTGAACAACGTCTTCGTGAGCGCCCACAACCACAACTTCGACGCGCGTGCCTACATCGATGGCATTCCCGCCGAGCGCGTGGCACAAATCCACCTCGCCGGTCACCGCACCCGCGGCAAACTCTTGCTCGACACCCACGATCACCCCGTGCGCGACGAGGTCTGGGCGCTGTACGAGCGGACCTTGAAGCGCACCGGTCCCGTCTCAACCCTCATCGAATGGGACGACGAGATTCCACCGCTGGCTCGGGTCATTGAGGAGTCTGAAAAGGCCCGCGCGCGAACGCTCGCCATCACAAAGCCTGCACCCGAAGCGGCCGTCACCGCCGCAGCGCCACAAACGCCGCACACGGGTCTGCCGCTTCGCGACATGGAGGAGCGCCTGTGGACCGTCATCACCGCGCGGCAGTCCTTGCCCGAAGCGCTTGAGGTTCGCGAGCTGCCACTTTCGTACCTGACCGACTTTGTCTCTGGCGACGAAAAGCAGGATGCACTTGGCCGGGTCGACATCTACAACGGCATGTACTTCCTGCGCATCCTCGACTTCATCAAGGAAGATTACCCCGCCCTCCTCAAAATCATGGGCGACGATGATTTTTACGATCTCATCGCCGAGTTTCTGGAGGCCATGCCGAATCAGAAGCCAGAGGGAAAATACTCAGGTGAGCTGCTCCCCGTATTCGTCCGCGGCTGGGCCAACAAGAACGGCGCACCGCCATGGTGGGCCGAGCTTGCGCGTCTTGAATGGGCGCTGTGTGACGTTTTCGACATGGAAGACCGGACTTCGCTGACCGTGGCGGATGTGCAACGTATCGCGCCCGAGTCGCTGGGTGATTTGCCGCTGCGCCTTGTGGTGGCACAACGACAGTTGCAAACGGCCTTCCCAATCAACCTCGTCTGGCGGGCGCTGGAAAAGGACGAGGTGGAGCCGGACGATTTATCGGAACCGGAGCAGGAGCCGACCACCATCCTGGTCTGGCGCAATGAAGCCCGCATCAATCACCGCGCCCTTGGCGCCGACGAGGCGGCACTGTTGCCCGAGCTTGTCGCGGGCACAACCTTTGGCCGCGTGTGTGAGGCGCTTGGCAAAGGCCGAGACGAAACCGAGGCGGCACAACTTGCCGTACAAATGTTGTCGCGCTGGCTGCAGGACGGCGTTATCGAACAAGCTTCCGTTTGATGAGCGCATCGAGCGAGGCCTTGCCGGGACCGGCCAGCGCGATCCACGCCATGGCCGCGAGGTAAGTCGATTCCTCCTTCACAATGACATCCACGATCCCTCCGGGAGGCTCGTCGCCAAACGCGCCACCCGTCACCATGGCGACCACCATCGTGAACGCGAGCGGCACAGCGAAGAGGCGCGCACCAAGGCCCAGCACCACGGCGGCACCACCCACGCACTCGGTGATCGCGGCCAGGTACGCCTGCAACAGCGGCGCGGGCAATCCGAGCTCGCCGAACCACGTCGCGACGCCCTCGATGTTTTGCAGCTTGCCCCACCCCGTTCGCGCAAACATCACGCCAACCGTCACGCGGACGAGCAAGGGGCCAAGCCAGCCAATCTTGTCAGCCATCCCCGTCGCCCAACCCCAGACGCCCAGCACTTCCTTGAACATGTCTTACGTATTTCCTGAAAGCCTCAGTCTGTCGAGCACCATCATTGTTACGGCGATTCCACATTTTTCCACGGTTGCGCGATGAGGTCACGGACGGCATGTTGCCTGGGTGAAGAGCGACGAGCCGAATACCGACGAACTTCTGCAAGCCGCAGCGACCGATCCTGCGGTGCTGGCCTTTGGGGTTCGCGGACCCTTCGAGCTCATGCGCGACGCGCCCAATCGCATTCTGCAGGCATACCTGCCGGGTGGCTCACAGCGGGTTTACCTCCGCACGACACCGACACAGCATCGCGATCTGCCACAGGTGTCGGCGGAGATCGTCTGGATGAAACGTCTTGCGGATGCGGGGGTCGCGGTGGTCAGACCGATGCCGCCGCTCGGTCGAGGTGACGAGGCGCTGGTCTTTGAGGAATCGAACCAGCTATCCATCGCCACGATTGAGGCTCCGGGTCGCGCTGCTCAGAAACCCGCTGACTATCGGCCCGAGGTTATCGAATCGTGGGCGCGATTGTTGGGTGAGCTTCACCGGCACGCGCATCTTTGTCCGCCCGGGCGCAGGTTGTGGCACGAGGATCCTGTCGTACAAATGGCGCACTCGGCCCGTCATCCGGACACGGCATTCGCGCAGGAAGTCTTCGCCGATTTGACCGCAAGGATGATGCGGCTGCCAACCCATAGCGTGGATGGTCCGGCCTTCTTCGGAGCAACCCACGCCGATCTGCATTTGAACAATCTGTTCGTGCAGGACAACGGCGCCGCGACCGCGTTCGATTTTGACGACGCCTGTCAGCACTGGTTTGTTCACGATGTGGCGGTCGCGGTCGCGACGTTGCGCAAGGCCGCGTTCGAGTACCCGGGTGCGTTTGATGGCCCCGACCTGGAAGCGCGCTTCCTGCGAACCTACCGCGCGACCTATCCCCTGCCCGACGCGCAGTTCGCGCTGCTCGATCTGTTCATTGCCTTTCGCCTGGCCTTGCTCGCGTGCTGGGCAAGCGCGACCTTCCATGCTGGCAAGCTCGAGACACACCTGCTCGCCTGGTACGAACGCTCTCGGCCCTATTTGTTGTGCGAGCTGGAGGCCTGCTGGACAGGCGGCGGCGTCCATACCGACAAAGGCCAGTCGTCAATGCTCGACGGCCAGGGGCGTACCCCGCCCAATATCTGACCCAAAAAGCATAAAAAACGGCGTGACTCGCCGTTCAATGCAAAGCACAATATCGCGTCATGCGTGCCTTGAATTGGTTTGTACTCCTCGGTTTCGTTGGCGGATGCGCGACCCCCGCTCCCCGGTCGGAGACCTCGACCGAAAATCTGCAGGCTCAGAAGGCGAAGATCGCCGCAGCCGCGCAGGCTGCCGATCCACTCTGGGAACGGGGCGCCTTTTCGCTCACGCCCGCAGAACTTCTCGCCGCCGGAGAGAACGTCGAGATCGCGAACGAGGGTGTCGTCGTGCTCTTTGAAGAGAAACGACATCGCTTCGATGACAACGGCCGCTCGTCATACCGATATCGACGAATCTACAAGATCGTATCGCAGGCGGGTGTTGAGGACTGGAACGCCGTCGGTGCCAGCTGGGCGCCCTGGTACGAGAAGCAGCCCGTGATTCGCGCCCGCGTCGTCAATCCGGGCGGAAAGTCCTTCGAACTCGATCCCAAGACCTTCGAGTTCGGCGGCGGCAACGGCGGCGGTGAGGTCTACAGCGATCTGAAGCGCATGCGCGCACCGCTGCCCGGAATCACGATCGGTTCAATGGTCGAAGAGGAAACGGTTGGTGACGAAACCGAACCGATGTTCGGGGCGGGAACCGTATCTCGGTATTACTTCGCGTCGTCAGTCCCCCTGCGGCGAACCCGTTTGATCGTTGATGCGCCCGCGAAGCTGCCGTTGCGCTTTGCTGCAGAGGGCCCCGACGTACCTGCGGCCGCGCGAGTCGAAAAGGAAGGTCGAGTCGTTGTCACCTACTCTGGCGGCCCCCTGGCACCGATCGACGACATCCCGCTCGGCATCCCCTTCGAGATTCCGCGGGTAGGCGCTGTCGGCTATTCAACCGGGAGCTCCTGGAACTCCGTCGCGAGCCACTACGCCAAGCTCGTTCGTGATCGCATCGGAACGCCAAAACTGGATGCGCTCGTCAAAGAAGCGCGGCAATCGCAAGATCGGACGATGATCATACGCAAGCTCGTCGCGCGACTGCACGACGAGGTTCGTTATACCGGCATCGAATTCGGTGAATCCTCGATCATTCCGAACTCGCCCGAATCGGTGCTACAGCGACAGTTCGGCGATTGCAAGGACAAGTCCCTGTTGCTGGTGAGCATGTTGCGCGCCGCGGGCATCAAGGCGCACCTCGCGCTGCTCAACGCCGGCACATCGCGCGACATCGATGCGGGTTTGCCCGGATTCGGCGTCTTCAATCACGCCATCGTGTACGTACCTGAACTTTCATCGCCGTGGATCGATGCGACGGCCCGCTACAACGCCGTGGGCGATCCACCGATCTCGGTTCAGGGACGATTGGCGCTCGTTGTCGATGACGCGACCGACGGCCTTGTGCAGATCCCCTTCAATCCCTCCACACGAAACAGCGTTCACGAAATGCGCGTCTTTCGCCTGAGCGAGGGAGAGATCGCCACGGTCGCCGAGACGACGCGCTCATCGGGCGGAGAAGGCGCAACGCTCCGAGCCTCATACCACGGCGACGATCGCAAGAACTCGACCGAGCAACTCGAAAAATACATGAAGGGAAACTACGGCGGCGACAAGCTCGACAAGATCAATCTGTCGGACCCAACCGCCGTGGATGTCCCGTTTGAAATGCACCTGGAATCCAGGGCGCCATCCGTCGCGGCGGTGTGGGCTGGCGGCGCAAACGTCCGAATCGATCTGACCAACTTGTTCGGCTTCCTGCCCGAGACGCTCAAGCTGGGCGGAAAGAAGGAACACGACGAGGCATCCAAGTCCTCGAAGAACAAGACGACCAGCGCCCCCTACAAGCCGCGCACCGTCGACTTCCTGAACGTCCGACCGTTCGTCTACGAACTCGAGACACAGATTCACCCGCCGCCCGGCTACATCCCGGACCGGTTGCCCGAGAAGCTAACGACGAAGATCGGTGGCGCCACCCTTACCCAGGAGAGCGTCACCCAAGCTGACGGCACCGTGACGGTCCGTGAACGCTTCGACTCCGGCCCAAGTCGTATGACAGCGACCGAGTTCGAGACCTTCAAGTCGGAATACCAGGAGTTCATCAAGGGTGAGCCGATCATCGTCAATTTCATCCAGGAAGGCGAGGCCCACCTTGAGGCAGGACGCATTCAGCAAGCCCTGCAGTCGTTCCGCACCCTGTTGAAGAAACATCCAAACGAACCGCGCCTGCACGCACGCGAGGCCCGTGCACTGCTTGCGGCCGGACTTGGCGCCGCAGCCCGCACGTTCGTGGACAAGGCGCTCTCCCGTTTTCCAGACTCCATCGAACTGTTGATCGCCAAGGGCTGGATTCTCGAACACGACCAAATTGGCATGCGCCATGGCGAGGGTTTCGATTTCGCAAAGGCACTTGAGGCCTATCGCGCCGCCATCGCCATCGATCCGAAAAACATCGTGGCGCAACAGTCGCTGGGAATCCTGCTCGAGCACGACGCAGAGGGTAACCGCAGTTATCCCGAGGCCCAGATGGGTCCCGCATCGGAGGCCTACAAGGCGGTCTTCGAGCAAGATGAACACGGCACCGACGTGAACTATTTGCTCGCGTTGATGAAGGCGAATCGCTGGGACGACGTGCTGGCGCTGGTCAAGAAGGTTGGCACCAGCACCCTCAACGTCGCGGCAAAGTTGACCGCACACGCGATCAAGGACGGCGTCGCCAAGGCGCTGGAGGAATCGCGACACACAGGATTGAACGAGGAAGAATCTGCCGAGGCGCTCCGCATCGCAGGTGTCGAGTTGATGTTGCGTCGGCACTACCCCGAAGCGGCGAAGCTGTTGAACGCGGCGGCAGCGAAGCACGCCAACGGCGCAGGCATTCGCCAGCTCGCAGGACAACTCGAGCGCCTCCAGAAGTCAGATACGTGGAAGAGCAACGGCAGTCCCGCTGACGTGGCGCGTGCCATGGGCATCGCGATGATCGAGTTGGCCTACACCGGAAACGACAAGCAACTGCTGTCCTTGATGTCGACCGTCGAAGCCAAGGCGTGGCCAGAAGAAATTGAAGGCAGTCCTGGCCAACGCAAAGGCTTCATGAACCTGGTGCGAAAGCGGTTCAACCCTCAGGGTTTCCCGTTGGCCGTGTTGAAAGACTTGTCCGCGCTCTCCAGCTTCACCGTAACGGGCGATGAGAAAAATGGATACCGAGTCATCGTGTCAGCGGGAGGGCGCAACACCGACTGTTATCTGCAGCGAGAGAACGGTCGTCTGGTGATCTCCGGCGTTGGCGGCAGCAACAAGTCGCTCGGTCGTGCTGCCCGGGTCTTCGCAGAGCGCGGCGATTTGCAGTCGGCGCGAAAGTGGCTGGACTGGGCGGCCGGCACCTTCGAGGCCTCACAAATCAGCGACCCCCTGCTCATGCCACCGCTGCTGCGTGTATGGAATGTCGGGTTCCCCGCAAGCGCCGATACGATCAAGATCGCCATTGCGACCCTGGGTGGCAATGCGAAAGCCGAAGACAACCACGACATCTTTCGGGCATGCATCGCCAAACCGCCAAGTGAACAGGCCCGTCTCGGATGTGAACTGTCGCTGTTCCATTGGTTGATGGAGGAGAAGAAATACTCTGAGGCGGCAGACGTGGGTATCAAGTGGCTCGAACAATTCCCGGAGTCCGACTGGGCACTGGGGATGGTTCGCCATGCGCTCTCCGAAGCGGGAAGACTCGACGACGCGGAGAAGTTCCTGGCGCTTGATAGGAAGAACCGCGGCCAACACCCAAACCAGCTGCGGCAGGCTGCGATCCACGCGGACTATCGCAATGACCTGCGCAAGTCGGTCGCCCTGTTGACTCAGCTGGTGAAGGCTCAGCAAGCAATTCCAGGCGACCTCAACAACCTGGCGTGGAGCAAGTGGGTCATCGGTGATGCCCCTGCCGAGGCGGAACGCATTGCACGCGAGGCCGTCGAAAAAACGAACCGAAGCAGCTCCAGCAGCTTGAACACACTCGCCGCAATCGTGGCCGAACGTGGCAGGCCGGACGAGGCGCTGGTTCTGCTCCACGAGGGAAGGCGTATTGATGGTGGCGCCATCACCGAGGCCGACTGGCTGGTCGTGGGCCTCATCGCCGAGGCACACGGACTGCCCGAGGAGGCCCGGTCGGCCTACGCCCGGCTTTCGAAACCGAAGTCTAAAATGGCGACCGACACCTACGGCCTGGCGCAAAAGCGGCTGGCTCGTCTGCCCAAATAAACGGCCTTTGCGACCGATTCTGCCCCCGGCGGGCTGGCACCAGGCCTCCCGGAGGGCACGATCGTATTTGCCCTCCCCGTTTTTATTGTTTCCGCCTTGACACAGCCCGTCCGGTGCGGCAGTTTCCAAACCGTTTCAAGGGCTTGATTTTCCAAGGTCAATCCGGAGAAACGGTTCTGAAATTTCAAGTGATGCGGGGTGGAGCAGCCTGGTAGCTCGTCGGGCTCATAACCCGAAGGTCGTCGGTTCAAATCCGGCCCCCGCTACAATAAAAAACGCGGTGTTACGAAAGTAGCACCGCGTTTTTTTTGGTGTCGGGGCGGGATGATCTGGGGATGGTGCAACAGGATACTCTTTGTGTTCGCCCTGCAGCACACCATCGTAGATCGGACTGGTGCCCGAGAGTCATGACGGTCGCCCCAAGCCTTGAACGTGGTATCCGCGAGGCAAACCGGACAGCACGCGTTGTTGCGTTGCGAATTGAAAACCTGAACGTTTCGGCCAACGACGTGCGGGCCCTGAGCGGCTTCCTCCCCTGGTCTCCCGGCGACATTGCAACGCCTCCCCTTCCTCCGCACCTGCGACGTGGCCGTTTGACGATGGCGGCTGTTTACCTATAGCTTGCGCCTCATGAAGACCATCGTTCGCTTGCTCATTGCCTGCTCCGGCCTCGCAATCCTTTCTACGGCATGCGAGGACGAGTCGACGACATCGCAAGACGCCAGCCTGCCGGATGGCTCAAGCGGCAATGCTGACGCCTCGCCGATCGACTCCGGCGCACCCCGACTGGACGCGAACGTTGACCCCGCACCGGTTGATGCTGCACCGATCGACGCCGCACCGGCTGATGCTGCCGGCCCCGTCCAGGTTGCGTCGCTCTCCTTCGACGACATGGTGCCCAGGAACGTCACCGCCGGAACCGGCACCCTGACGCCATCGCAAGGCTTCGCGAACCTGGGCACCGAGGGCAACAAATTCGGCACTCACTTCCTGCGCAGCCCGACGGGCAATACCGTCGAGATCGTTTTCTCCGACTTGCCGCCGCACACCTCGATCTCGGTCGGATTCCTGTTCGCCGCGATCGATTCGCTCGACGGCGAAGGCGCTTTTCCTGCCGGTGACTACTTCCGCGTCGATCTCGACGGCAAAACTGTCTTTCGTGAGACGTTTGCCAACGCCTTGATGAGCCAGATCCAGACCTACATGCCTCCGCCCGGGGTCGTGCTGGCCCGACATGTCGATCTTGGTTTCAGTGGCCCAGGCAGTTTCTATACCGACAGCGCCTACGACATGAGCGTTGATCCAACCTTCGCCAACCTGCCCCACACCGCCAACAAGGCCACCTTCACCTTCACGCTGGAGGGAGCGGGTGTGCAGGACATCAACGATGAATCCTGGGCGATCGACAACGTTCGCGTCGCCACCGGATTCTCGCCGCGTGATCGGAGCGCCGACGCTGGTGCGCAGTGAAACGGCGTCTACGCACGCCGACAAATCAGCATCGACCGAATCGGAATCGTGCCGTGGGTATGTAATACCGCGAAGTTCTTGCCGTCCGTGGTCACAACGTCCCGTACGCGGTCGGTAAACGAGCCGCCGCCAGACAACTCGATGTGTACGAGGCCGCGGGTGAGAACGGCCTCTTCGAGGACATCGATGAAACCGCACTCGTCGATTGAGCAGTCTTCCATGATCCCTATCTTACGATCGACCACCCTGTAGAAAGCATTCTTCTTGTCATTGCGGTGTCTCCTGGGAGGATGATGTTTTCTTCCCGAAAATACGCCGCAACAGCCCCGGGACCATGCCGGCTCCGAAGCCCAGTCCCAGGCCGATGACGCCTGAGTAACCGATACACGCACACCCCATCGCGCCCGTGAGCAACGCGAGCGACGACGCAGACACCCAAAACAGAGGCCCAGCTTTCCGCTGATTGCCCACACTCGCGACTGCGAGCCCAGCAACCACCCCGCCGACGGTGCACGCAGGCACACACAGAGAACTGCAAGCGTCGGCATCACACGCGTGCATGTGGTTGGCACACAGCGCGAACACGAGAGGCACAAGTCCAGCTGCAACGCCGGGCAGCATCGCCTTCTGCGGATCGCGCCCGTACCACAGCATGCCGACTCCGACGAAAACCGTCGCCAAACCGAACCACAACGCCGAGGCCGGTCGGTGAGAAACACTCGCCGCGATCGCAACGATCACGATCACTGGCAAGACACCAAGGGTCGCTCGACGCAACCGTCCGAGTTCGTAGGCCCAGCGCACCCGTCGTTGTAAATGGGAGAGATCAGTCGAGTCCATAAATCCTCCTGAACGTTTTCCTGAGCCGGTCCAGCGCTCGCTCGCGTCGCTTGCGCAGCGTTGCGCCCGAGACAGCTGCGGACTCGTCCCAGTAGGTGGCGATGAGCGTTGCGCGATCGGACTCTGACAACTCGCCCAGCGCGGACACGGCAGCCGCGGCGAGCTCCCGCTGAACAACCTCATCTTCGGGGTGCTCCCCGGCTTGCTCGTGACCTGCGTGTTCCACATCTCGGCGGCGCCCACGTTTGGTCGAAACGGTCCTACATTCCCAGCCAGCGATTGCCATGGCCCAAGGCATCGCCGACCGGCCCTTGTCGTAGTCCGAGGCACGCTCGAGGATTTTCTGCATGGCTTCCTGTGCGGCGTCGGCCGCGTCCGCGTCGTTGTGCAGCAGCGTGTTACACAATCGATAAACAGGTCCCCAAAGCACCACGAACACGCGCGCGAACACGGCGCGGTCGCCGTCGGCGAGGCGCGCCATGAGGTCGTCGAGCGTGTTGGATTCGGTTGGCATCCGTGTTGGAAAACTGGCTTATTCGGAAAGTCGGCGACCTTGCCCATATAGGCGCTGCGGGCACCCACCGTGACAGACAAAGCGTGGCGCCCAGGCGCTGTTGCGGGGTCGCCGCTGTTTCGACCCCGCCTCGAACAACGGTTCGGCTGGGGAGACGAAACGGGCCATCGGGCTCGCGCGATGCTGCGTCTCTCCTATGCCTTCTCGGAAACGCCAGTCATGCTGGTGGCCCCATATGAGTCCTTCTACCAGCTGAACAAGGCCGACTGGGGACTGGAATCTGGCTTCGACCAGAATCGCCTTTTTGCGGGGGTGGGAATCCCGTCGGCCCTCGGACCACGTTTCGAGCTTGGTTTCATGCACGTGTTCCAGAACCGTTCGCCGACGGACCATATTCTCAAGATCCTGGCAGTAAACGTCTTCTGGACGTTCTGAGGTCGGGGCGGACACCAGAACTCCGCAAAATTTGCCTGGTCTCGCGCCGACTTTCGTGGAATAAGAATTACGCCTCACAGATTTTTGGTCATATGAGCACCAATCACCGAAACACCAACCTCCTCCGACGCGGCCTGGACGCGTTGCTGGTGGTGTTGGCATCGGTGATGCTCTCCTCGGGTGGAGGACTTTCCTTCTCGCAGGATGTCTCCTCGCTGGATTCGCTGCCCGGCGTCGCCGCTGGCAATCCACACCATTGCCCTGGCGCTGAACTTCCTGCGGTCGATGTTCTTGAGTCCGGTGAGGACAACGAGGATGCGTCTCACAAAGATGCGCGCCGACTGCTGGCGACCATCCGTTTCGATTCGCCTCTTGGGCCCACCTACGTTCGTGACACGCGCAGGCTGCGGGCGAGTGCCCTCGAATCCCGACTGACGACAGGCTCACGCCTCGCACGCGGACCACCAGCCCTCTCCTAGCGAGGTTGGAAATGTTGGGTTGGCTTTCGGTTATCCGATCGCCGAGCAGGTCACGTGACGAGGATTTCGGAATGTCGATTCAAGTATCGCGCGCGCCCTCGGGGGATGGCTCTGCATCGCGTTCGCTCCAGGAGATCGTAAAACAGGCATCGGCGCTGCTGCCGATACAGGCGCCCATTCACGCTTTTGTTCACCAGAACATACTTGCTGCGTTCGAAGATCTGCCGTTCGAGGATGCCATGCGAAAGGCATCGCGAACCTTTGGTTCCAATGCTTTTCCGACAGAAAAAACCTTCGCAAGATTTCGCGATGCCGGGCGAATTCAAAAGGACGATATCGACGCGATCTTGCGAGCGCGCCTCGCTCACGGCACGCAGCCGATTTGGCCCAATGGCCCAACCCGCCACGCCTTCCGGAGCGCGCGAGTGCAATCCTTCCTTGAGATTGCAAGCCGTTCCACTGTCGAATGGAAGCTCGCCGAAACCGATCTTCTCGACGCGTTTTGTGAGGGATTGTCTCAGGAACGCCTCGCCGAGCTCACAACGCAGGTGGAACGCACCAAAGGTCGCGGACGGACACACGATTTCCTGAAGGCAATCTGGTCAGCACTATACGACGCTGCGCCGACCGTTGCTGACGATCATGCGCTCCATCGGCGACGCGACCAAATCCTGGAAGACATCGATATCGACACGGATACATGGGTCCATCCGCTGATGATTCGCCTCACCGGAGCGTTCCTCGACCAGGGAATCTGTTTCTGGCCCATGCCGGATCGCGAGCTTGGGTTTCTACGAGCGGTACGAAAACTGTACAGCGCCTCAATCGCACCGCCCGATCGCCACTTCACCGGTCTGGCCACGGTGTTGCGTCAACATGAAAACGCCGGCCTCGACGCTGAGGCGACGATTCGTTGGGCGCTCGATGCGCTGGGGCATGATGACCCTGAGTGCTGGCCCGACATCATACAGGCCACGCTGCTGGCGCTCCCCGGCTGGGGAGGAATGATGAATCAGCTGGAAATCGCCCCCGCCAAAGCCCCGGTAAAGGCATCACCAACAAGCCTGATGGACTTTCTCGCCATTCGATTGGTCCTGGATGCGGTCGTTGCTCGCAATGTGTCGGGCGGCCGAGGCGATCGGGCATTCCGTTTCAAACCTATCGATAAACACAGCCGCGCTGCGAACGATACGCGGAACCTTGCTGCAGTTTACGAAGCGTTCGTCCTGGCGCAGCGGCTGGACATCAATGCAAGCGCGCTGCTTGAACCGAACAACGCACGGGCGTGGATAAACGAAGTCATCGAGTTCGACTCGACCGGTCGTTGCGAGTTGTTGATGCTCGCGTTCGAGCGCCGGTATCGCAATGGTGTGCTTGATACGTTGATGGCGAATGCCACCACCGTTCGACAGGCTCCCGAAACAAAAATCCAGATGGTGTTTTGCATCGACGATCGCGAGGAGTCGTACCGTCGTCACGTCGAGGAAACCGATCCGTCGGTGGAAACCTTCTCCTACCCCGGATTTTTCGGTGTCGCCATGAACTTTCAAGGCGCGACGGATATCCGACCGCGACCCCTTTGTCCAGTCGTCATCAAGCCAACGCACGCCGTTCACGAGGAAGCCATCTCGACGGGAATGACGATTCTTGGCCGCCTCATTCATCAGTACCACGTCGGACGAGCCACGTTGTTGCGAGGGGCGATGTTCTCACTGCTCGGCACCATCGCAACGATTCCTCTCGCGCTGTTGGTCCTCTTTCCTCGGCTCGCGTCGTACCGAAAGCCGAAACCACGACGAAGCGACCCCGCGTTGAAATATCGTTTCGATCCGACAGCGCCCGCAAGAGCCGACGGACTACCGACAGGTTACAAGCCGGAAGAAATGGCCCAGGTCGTTGCGAAAATGTTGATCGAGACCGGCCTTCGGCACCGAATGACGCCCCTGGTATTGTTGATGGGACATGGCTCGACCAGCGTCAACAATCCCCATATCGCAGGATACGGCTGCGGCGCCACAGGAGGTGGCCACGGCGGCCCCAACGCCAGGGTCATCGCAGCGATGGCGAACGAGCCAGAAACCCGAGCGCTCCTCGCTCAACAGGGGATTCACATTCCGACCGGAACCTGGTTCGTTGGTTGCCAACACAACACCTGCACCGACGACGTTGTGTTTTATGATCAGGACAAAATCCCGGGCGACCTGCAGGGTGCGCTTACAGCGGCTGCGGATATCCTGATTCGAGCATCGCAAGAGCATGCGCATGAACGGAGCCGCCTCTTCGCGACGCTCCCGGATAAGCTCGAACCGACTCAGGCAAAAAAATTCGTCGAGGGACGTTCCGTGGATCTGTCCGAGGCTCGACCTGAATACGACCACAGCAAGAACTCACTGTGCATCGTCGCCAGCCGAAAATGGACCCGAGGAATAATGCTCGACAAGCGTTCGTTCCTCGTTTCGTACGACGGTTCCCAGGATCATGACGGCCGACATCTGATCGACACCCTGAGCGCCAGCGTCCCCGTCTGCGCCGGTATCAACCTGTCCTACCTGTTGAGCCTGACCGACAACATCCACTACGGCTCGGGCACCAAACTGCCACACAACATTACCGGTCTATTGGGTGTGATGGATGGGCATGCGTCGGGTCTTCGGACGGGCCTTTATCACCAGATGATCGAGATTCACGAACCGCTTCGGTTGTTGCTCATCGTCGAGACCACACCCGAAGCGCTGACGGAAGCGATGACCAAACGCCCCGGTATCGACCGACTGATCCGCAACCGCTGGATTCAGGCCTGCGCCTGGATTCCAGCGCGGGGACAAATGTTCGTCTTCGAG
>Ga0169931_10006921_pt1 | contig 16943 bp, 17 predicted proteins | sample Kivu_15m_20L_FD_129675 | JGI IMG/M metagenome (GOLD analysis project Ga0169931, IMG submission 129675) | Freshwater microbial communities from Lake Kivu, Western Province, Rwanda to study Microbial Dark Matter (Phase II) - Kivu_15m_20L... | ecosystem: Environmental > Aquatic > Freshwater > Lake...
CTCGTTCACGTGTGGCCGCAGTGACCTCGCCGCGGCGCGACCGATCTTGGAGAAGATCCGCGAATCAATCGGCGCGCGGGCGCTGGAGATCGACGAAAGCGTTGCAAAGATCTCCATTGTTGGTGCCGGCATTCAGAATGCGCCCGGGTATGCGGCGCGCATGTTCGGCACGCTCGCCGATGCGAAGGTGAACATCCAGATGATCTCTACGTCAGAGATCAGGATCACCTGCATCGTTGCGCAAGCAGATGCGGATCGCGCGCTCAAGGCGTTGCACGATACATTCGATCTCGCCACGCCAGATCCTGTAGACGCGGAGTCGCGCGCCTGATTCACGTCGAACGAGTCGGCAGCGTCACCTCAACCAACGACGTTGCACGGGAGCGACTCGTCGCGGGCGCTGAGGCTCCGTTGCTGATTCGCGCAGAGACGCAGAGCGCAGGTCGCGGGCGCGCGGGTCGCGCCTGGCTCGACGCTCCTGGCGCGTCACTGCTGATGAGCCTCGCCGTGCGCGCGGATGCGCTGCCCGTTGAGGCGGATCGCGCCTGGCGCGTTGGTGCAGAGTTCGCGCTCGCCGTGGCCGACGCCGCTGAAGATGCGGCCGGCCTGTTGATTGGTGGACTCGCGCTGAAGTGGCCGAACGATCTGGTCTTGCGCAACGAAGAGGGTGGCGTGACGACCGGATTCCGCAAGGTTGGCGGCATCTTGATGGAGAGTGCGGAGTTGGGGACGCCGGCGGCAACGCTGATCGTTGGCATTGGACTCAATGTGCGGGGCGATCCTTCGCGGCTCGATCCGGCACTCGCCGCAACGGCAACATCGCTCGAACTCGCCACCGGTCGGCCGGTGGACCGTGAAGCGATCTTCGATGACGCGGTGGCGCGTCTGGGTGGACGACTGGCGGCGCTGCGCACTGGCCGATTCGACGTGGCCGGATGGCGGAGTCGACAGCTGCTGGAGGGCTGGGAGGTTGAGATGGACCTTGGCACCGAGGGGCTTTTGGCCGGCCGAGTGGCGGGGTACGACGGCGCCTCTGGCGCGCTCATCCTCAGCGTGAACGGCACGGAGCGTGCCATTCACGCGGGCGAGGTGACCCGAGTCGTGCGAGCCGTCACCCCATAGGGGGTACCATCACCCCCTAGTGGGGAGGGTCCGTGCCGAGCTTTAGGAACCCGTTCAAGCGCCGCAAGGCGACCCCCGGAGGCGCGCCAGATCTATGGCTGCGCTGCCCCGGATGCTCCGAGCTCCTCTTCAAGAAGAGCCTGGAGAAGGGCCTCCGTGTCTGCACCTCGTGCGGGCATCATTTCCGCGTACCCGCCCGAGAGCGGATCGTGCAACTCGTGGACGAGGGCTCGTTCAGCGAACTCGACGCCAGCCTCGTCTCCCTCGACCCGATCATCTTCACCGACTCCAAGCCGTACCCGGAGCGAGCCGCCACCGCCCGCAAGGTGACCGGCGAGCGCGACGCCGCCGTCCGCGGCACCGCCACCATCGGCGGGATCGAGGTCTCGCTGGTGGTGATGAACTTCTTCTTCATGGGCGGCTCCATGGGTTCGGTGGTGGGAGAGAAGGTGGCACGCGCCGCCGAGCTCGCCACGGAGCGCCGGTTGCCGCTGCTGATCGTCTCCGCCTCTGGCGGCGCGCGAATGCAGGAGGGGACGTACGCCCTGATGCAGCTACCGAAGACGCTCGCCGCAATCGCGCGACTCAAGGCCACCGGTGGCACATTCATTAGTCTGCTCACCGATCCAACAACTGGCGGCACGATTGCGTCGTTCGGCGCGCTCGGTGACCTGAACGTCGCCGAACCGAACGCACTGATTGGATTCAGCGGCGCGCGCGTCTCTGCGGGAACGATCGGCGACGAACTCCCCGCCGGGTTCCAGCGTTCCGAATTCTTGTTGGAGACTGGATTCATTGATGCGATTGTGGCGAGGCCGAACCTGCGACCGTGGTTGATTCGCGCACTCGCTCTCTTGCAACCGCTCCCTGCACCCGCAGTGCCGCTCTATCAGCAGATCAACATTCCTGGCGTTGGTCTCATCGGTGGTGTGGTAAGCGGCGTGGCGCAAGGGGCGGGGACAATGATCGGTAGCGTGCTCGCCCCAGTGGCGGATGTTGCAACCAAGGTGGCAAATCGCGCCGACCAAATCTTGGAGAACCAGCGCGACCGACACCTTGCACCAGAGCTCGGCTCGCACCTTCCAGAGGAGGAGGCGTGGAGTCACGTGCGCCGCGCGCGCGAAGTCAACCGCCCGCGCACCGCGGAGATCCTCGAGGCACTCAACGCAGAGTTCGTAGAGCTGCGCGGCGATCGTCGCGCCGGTGATGACGGCGCAATCGTCGCGGGGATCGCGCGCATCGATGGGCGACGCATCGTGGTCGTTGGGACGCAGAAGGGGCGCGACACGGAGAGCAACATCCGCCGTGGCTTCGGCATGCCGCACCCTGAGGGGTATCGGAAGGCGGAGCGCGCCTTTGAGCTCGCCGAGCGCCTGCACCTTCCGGTGTTGACGCTGGTGGATACGCCTGGCGCGCACCCTGGTCCCGAGTCGGAGCAGCGTGGCATTGCGGAGGCGATCGCCTCAGCGATCAGCCGCATGACGCAGTTGCGCACGCCGATCGTCACCGTGATCACGGGCGAAGGGGGATCTGGCGGTGCGCTCGCGATCGCCGCGGGCGACCGTGTCTACGCGCTGGAGCACGCCTACTACTCGGTGATCAGCCCAGAGGGCTGCGCCGCAATCCTCTTCCGCACGTCGGAGAAGGCGCCGGCCGCGGCGCGCGCGCTGCGCATCACCGCCAGCGAACAGGTGGCGCTCGGCGTGGTGGACGGCATCATTCCAGAGCCCGAGACGCTCTCTGATGATGCAACGGTGACCCTCGCGCGCTCCATCTGGGAGACGGCGAACGCCGCGTTCGATGAACTCGAATCGATGAAGGATCTCGGCGAACTGCTCACGGCGCGGTACGCGCGCTACCGCGAATATGGCGCGTTTGATGAGGCCCCAGTGAAGAAGAAGGGTCTCACCGGTGCGATTCGTTCGCTCTTCGGCCTCGACCGCGATCTGGTTGGCGCTCGCGTTGGCGACGACTGGATGGACGAGATCGAACGCGACAACGCGGGGGCATAACGATGGCGAAGTATCGCGATCTTGCGAATGCAGACGTGAGCGGGAGTGGCAACGCCGAAGCACTCGGCGAACTCGTTGACGCGCTCCTACCGATCCTTGTCGACCGACTCGCTGTCACTGGACTCGGCGAGATTGAGGTGGAGCGGAACGGTGCAACGGTGCGCGTCCGCTCGGAGGCGCTCGGCGCTGTGGCGGCTACTTTGGTGAATCGGCCAGCCACCGGAAGAGTGCACGCGGGGACTGCGGCGCCGGCGAGTGAGCGAAGTGCCGACGGGGTCCGAAGGCACGCGGTGCGCGCCACGGCGGTTGGTTTCCTGACGCTCGCAAAAGATGTGCACATTGGCGCAAAGATCTCCAGAGGGGCGCTCGTGGCACAGGTCGAGGTGCTCGGCATCCCAACCGAAGTGCGCGCGCAACATGGCGGCATCGTTGTTGCGTTGAAGGCGGCGACCGGAGATCCGGTAGAGTACGGACAAGAGATCTTCACCCTTGAGTCGATCGGCGAGGCGAGCAAGTGATCAAGCGCGTGCTGATAGCGAATCGGGGAGAGATCGCGCTGCGCATCTTGCGCGCCTGCAGGCAGCTCGGCGTAGAGGCGGTGGTGGCGTACAGCGAAGCGGATGCCGATTCGCGCGCCGTGCTCGTCGCCGACGAGGCGGTCTGCATCGGACCCGCCGACGCGAAGGCGAGCTACCTCTCAGCGCCCGCCATCATCTCGGCGGCGCTCGCCACGGGCTGCGATGCCATTCACCCGGGTTACGGCTTCCTCTCCGAGAACGCCGCCTTCGCCGAAGCGGTTGCCGCGCACAAGCTCACCTTCATCGGGCCCTCTGCGCCGATCCTTGAGAGGTTCCACTCCAAGGCGGCGACGCGTGCGCTGTTGGCGAAGCACGGACTCCCAACGATCCCGGGCTCGGACGGCGTTGTTGCGGATGAGGCGGCGGCACTCGCGGCGGCGAAGAAGATCGGGTATCCCGTCATCCTGAAGGCGTCCGCTGGCGGCGGTGGACGCGGCATGCGCGTCGCCCAGAACGAAGCCGAACTGAGCAAGAACTTTGCAATCTGCGTCCAAGAGGCGCAGGCGGCGTTCGGTGATGACTCCATCTATCTCGAGAAGTATCTGAGCGCGACGCACCATGTTGAGGTGCAGATCGCCGTTGATCATGAAGGGACGGCGCTGCACTTTGGCGAGCGCGACTGCTCGCTGCAGCGACGACATCAGAAGCTGGTGGAGGAGTCGCCATCGACGGCGCTCACGCCGCGCGTGCGCGAAGACTTTCTTGCCCGCGCCGCGAAGGCGATCGGCGCCGCTGGTTACCAGAACGTGGGCACACTTGAATTCTTGGTCGGCCCGGACGGGAAGCCGTACTTCATTGAGATCAACTGCCGCATCCAGGTTGAGCATCCGGTCACTGAGGTGGTCACAGGCGTTGATCTTGTGGCGTTACAGATCGCACTTGCGGGCGGCGCGAAGATGCCAATGAAGCAGTCGGAGATTCAGGCGCGCGGCCACGCGATAGAGTTCCGCATCACGGCAGAAGATCCGGCGCAGAACTTCCAGCCGCAGGCGGGTGAGATCAGCGCGTATCGCTCACCGAGTGGACCGTGGGTGCGATTCGATTCGCATCTCTATGCCGGGTACGAAGTTCCTCCGTACTACGACAGCCTCCTCGGCAAGCTGATCGTCTGGGGCGCTACGCGCGGCGAGGCGATCGCCAGGTCACGCGCCGCACTCCGCGAGTTGGAGATTGACGGTGTGGCGACCACGCGCGACTTCTTCCTCGGCCTGCTCGAGAGCCCCGCATTCTTGAGTGGCGCGGTTACCACGAGCATGCTTGATGAGGTGGGGAGTGCCGCCATTCTCGCCGCCGTGCCTCGCCGACCTGGCGAGTCGGTGGCTGCGCAGTCAAGCGGCTGAGTAGAGTGGAGAGCGTATGAGCAACGACCTTCTCGACCAGCAACAGATCGAGGCGCTGATCCCGCACCGTGCGCCGTTCCTCTTGCTGAGCCGCATCGTCTCCGAAGATCGCGCCGCGCAGCGCTTGGTGGCAGAGCTCGACGTTCGCGCCGATGCCTTCTGGGTACCGGGCCACTTCCCCGCACCGGTCGGCCCGATCATGCCCGGCGTCCTGCAAGTGGAGGCGCTGGCGCAGGCGATGGCCGTCTATGTGGCGCGGACCGAAGGGATGGGGGGACGACTCGGCGTGTTCGCCAAGATCGAGTCCTGCCGCTTCACGCGCATGGTCACACCCGGTGAGACGTTGCGACTCGAGATCCAAATGCAGAAGCTCGGCTCACGCATGGGGAGCGCGATCGGCACCGCGTCAGTGAACGGCGAGACCGCCTGCACCGCAACGATCACCTTTGTCATTCCATCAGAGAGCGCACTCCCGCACCCACCTGGGTCTACCTCGGCATAACGAAGGAGCAGCAGATGAAACGTGTTGTGGTCATCTCAGATATTCACGGCAACCTTGCCGCGCTCGAAGCGATCGTGGCGGAGTTTGCGGCGCTGAAACCGGATCAAGTCGCAATCCTCGGTGATCACGCACTGTTCGGACCAAGGCCAACAGAGACGATCGATCTCATCCGAAAGCTGCAATCAAGCGGCGCACTCGTCACCGCGGGGACGGGCGACATTGCCGTTGCAGATCTCGACTACGCCGCAAGTTTCCCAAGCCTCGCGGGCGGACTGCCGCCAGGACTGAAGGCGGCGGTGGAGTGGGCCTCTGATGAACTCGACGACGATCGCATTGAGTGGCTGCGCTCGCTGCCATCGGAGCGCCGACTCCGCTACGGCGAGATCAGCATCACCTTCTGCCACGCCTCGCCAGGTTCGCGCACCATCCCGTTGAGCGCCGACCTTGACCCGTCCACCACGCTGGAGCTGATCGGACAGACGGATGCGCGACTCGTCTGCGTCGGCTTCACGCATCAGGCGCGGGTGAAGGATTACGGCTGGAAGGTGCTCGTGGATGCGGGCTCTGCTGGACTCCCGTATGACGGTGAGGCATCCGCAGCATTCGCGGTGATTGACATTGACCCAGATGCGGCCACCATCAGCGCAGAGATTCACCGCGCAACGTATGACACGGAAGCGGTCAGCGATGCGATCACCGCGCGTGGACTTGCGGGCGATGCGTATCGCGCGGCAACGGTGCGCACCGGAAAGATGGTGCGATGAGCGAAGCGCATCGCGTTGTGGTGACCGGGATGGGGGCAGTCTCCCCGCTCGGTCGCGGCGTGGATGCGCTCTGGAGCGGACTCCTCGCCGGTCGCTCGGGAATTCGCCCTCTGGAAGGTCTTGACCTCACGGGACAAGAGGTGGACTTTGGTGGGCAGGTGCCGAACTTCGACCCGTCAGACATCATCGAGCCGAAGCAGGTGAAGCGCCTCGATCGCTTTGCACACTTTGCAATTGCGGCATCAGTAGAGGCGCTCAGCTCGGCTGGGCTCCCAGTGCGACTCAGTGACGCGCAGGCGCTCGGCACCGCAACGTTGATCGGTTCGGGCCTTGGCGGAGCAACCACGCTCTTTGAGCAGGCGATCAACTTCGCAAGCAAGGGGGCTGGCCGAGTCTCGCCATTCTTGATCCCTGGCGCAATCGGCAACATGGCGGCGGGGGAGGTTGCGATCCACGTCAACGCACAGGGACCGTCATTTGGTCCTGTGAGCGCATGTGCCACCGCGGGACACGCGATCGGTGAGGCGTACGAAGCGATTCGTCGCGGCGACGCCGAGCGCGCGCTCGCTGGTGGCACCGAAGCTGCGCTTCATCCGGTGGTGATCGCCGGATTCAACAACATGCGTGCGCTCTCGCGCCGTGGCGGGGGCGCTACGGGCGGTGATCCTGCTGCCGCATCGCGACCGTTTGACAGCGCGCGCGACGGCTTCGTGATGTCCGAAGGTGCGGGCGTGCTGCTGCTTGAGCGACTCGATCTCGCCCTCGCGCGCGGCGCCACGCCACTCGCAGAGATCGTTGGTTATGGCGCAACTGCAGATGCGCAGCACATCACGCTTCCTGCGCCTGGTGGCGCGGGCGCGGTGCGCGCTGCGCGTCGCGCGCTGGAGAAGGCGGGTCGTACGGGTGCCGACATTGATCACGTCAACGCGCACGCCACCTCAACGCCCGAAGGGGACAAGGCAGAGTTGGATGCGATCCGCACGATCCTTACCGGTGCACCTGATGCTGCGGCCGCCGCCACCGCCGAACCTGCGGCGCTGCGAGCCACGATCACCGCAACAAAAGGGAACATCGGCCACACGCTCGGCGCGGCGGGCGCACTCGGCGCGGCGGCGACCATCTGCGCGATGCGTGATCGCCGCGTCCACGCCACCCTTAACCTCACCGACCCCGATCCGCTCGTTGGCGCGCTCGACATTGTGCGCGGCGCGCCACGCGATGGCGAGATTCGCCTTGCGCTCGTGAATGCCTTTGGGTTTGGAGGGCAGAATTCGGCGCTCCTCCTTGCGAAATGGGAGGGTCGCTGATGCCAGAACGCCGCCGCGACCAGCTGCAGAAGCGCGCACTCCGCGCGCTTGAGGCGGCGCGCGAGGCGGCACGACGTGCGCGTGGCAGCGGCGTGGGTCCGGCGCAGGGCGGCGTGATCAGTCCGTCGAAACCTTCGACTCCACCAGTTGAGCGCTTCACCACCGAGCGCCGTATGGCGGAGCGCGCCGCGCCGCCGCCCGCCATGCAGACGACACCACCGCGCCCGCGCCGCGGCCAGACACGGCTCAACGCCCCACCGCCGGAGCTGCGCATTCCTGGGCAGTCCGCCACGCCAATCGCCACACCATCAGCGAGCGTGCAAGCATCAGGACCGCTCACCGACGACGAGGCGAACATTGTGGAACTCATCGAACGACTCGCCGCTGTCGCCAGCGGCAGCGGCCTCGCCGAGATCGAGATCTCCGTGGCTGGAACGCGCGTGCTCGTCCGAAGCCGCGCCGCCGTCACGGGGAGTGCTCCACGCACTGCTGAAGCGCCGCACGCTGAAACAGCCGTGTCACCTACAGCTTCCACACCTGCGTCAGACGCGTCGCCTGAATCTAGTACCGCGCCCGCTCCCGTGAGCGGAGTCTTCGTCAACGCACCGCTGACGGGCATCTTCTACGCCGCCGCATCACCGGGTGCCGATCCAATGGTGAAGGTTGGCGACACCGTGGCGGTGGGTCAGCCGATCGGCCTAATCGAGGCGATGAAGCTCTTCAATGAGATCAAGTCCGACAAGGCGGGGCGAGTTGCGCGCGTCATTGCCGAGAACGGTCGCATTGTGAAGTCCAAGACGCCGATCATCGAACTTGAGTCGTGAGCGACGGCGCATCATGAACGAGCAGCGCATTGGTGGAACGACCGGGAGCACACAACTTCCCAATCGCACCACCCACATCATCGGCTGGGGACATGAGGTTCCCGCCGCCACGTTGACGAACGCCGATCTTGAGAAGATCGTTGAGACGAGCGACGAGTGGATCACGACGCGCACTGGGATTCGCGAGCGCCGCATTGCGGCGAAGGGGGAGACGACCGCCTCCATGGGGGCGGTCGCCGCCGCGCGTGCACTCGCCGTTGCTGGGATCACGGCTGACGACGTTGATCTGATCGTGGTGGCGACGCTGACACCCGACCACCTGATGCCGAGCACCGCCGTGTTGATCAAGGGTGCGTTGGGGGGTACGCGCGCCGCCGCGTTTGATCTCTCTGCGGCATGTTCCGGGTTTGCCTACGCGTACGCCGTCGCGCACGGGTTCCTCACCGCTGGCCTCGGTCAGCGCGCACTGGTCATCGGCGCAGAGACGCTTTCACGTTCGGTGGACTGGAGCGATCGCGCAACCTGCGTCCTCTTTGGTGATGGCGCAGGTGCGATCGTCCTCGAGGCGCTCGACCTTGAGGCGGGAGAAGAGGCTGCGACTCGACCAGGGACGCTCAGCTTTGAACTCTCTGCCGACCCGAGCGGCGCGTATGCGCTCTGGATCCCTGGCGGCGTCGGCGAGGGGGCTGATCCGCTGATCAAGATGGACGGGGCAAAGACGTACGTCTATGCCACGCGCACGATGGCTGCGGTTGCAACTGCGGCGATCGAGCGCGCCGGTCTCACGCCAGCCCAGGTGGATCTGGTGATCCCACATCAGGCGAACATCCGCATCATCGAACACGTCTCCAAGGCGATCGACTATCCAATGGAGAAGATCTTCGTGAACTTGGACAAGTACGGGAACACCTCTGCGGCGAGCATCCCGATCGCGCTCTCCGAGGCGGTGGCCGCTGGTCGACTACGCCCCGGCGATGTCTTCTGCACCGTGGCGTTCGGTGGCGGTTATACCTCGGGCGCATTTGTCACGCGCTGGGGTGCCGATCCTGCACACGGTGCGCGCGCGGCGCAGGTTGATCCAGCAGGCATCCGCGTGGTTCGACCTGAGGGTGGCGCGAAGGCCGATGAGCCACCGGTCGTGCTGCGTGACTTTCTGCGCGGCGGACACAGGTAGACTCAGATCGATAGCATGAAGGAGGGTGAGCATGTTTGAGCTGAAGGGCTACGCGGCGATCGTGACCGGTGGTGCACGGGGGATCGGCCGTGCCATCGCACTCGCCCTTGCAGACGCCGGTGCCGACGTGCTGATCACCTATAAGGGGAACACCGCTGCAGCGGATGCCGTGACGGCAGCAATCAGTGCCAAGGGTCGCAAGGCGATCGCCATTCAGGCCGACGTTGCCGACCCGGAGGTTGCGAACACGGTCCTTGCCAAGGCGATGGAGACGTTCGGCAGGATCGACTTGCTGGTGAACAACGCGGGGATCACGCGCGACACACTCATCCTGCGCATGACGCCTGAGCAGTGGCGCGAGGTGATTGATACGAATCTCTCTGGTGCCTTCTACATGACGAAGGCGGCGGTGAAGGAGATGTTGCGCGCCAAGAGCGGTCGCATCATCAACATCACGAGTGTCTCCGGCCAGGCAGGAAATGCCGGACAGGCCAACTACAGCTCGGCGAAGGCGGGAATGATCGGCCTCACCAAGGCAACCGCCCGCGAAGTGGCGAGCCGCGGCATCACCGTCAATGCGGTGGCGCCAGGCTTCATCACCACCGAGCTCACCGCCGACCTCCCTGACGCGATCAAGGATGGCGTGAAGGCACAGACGCCACTCGGCAGGTTCGGCGAACCGCATGAGATCGCGGCGGCGGTGATCTATCTCGCCTCACCCGAAGCTTCGTATGTCACCGGTCAGGTGCTAGGAGTGGACGGCGGTCTGGTGATGATGTGACGCCCGCGGGAAACCGCGGCGCGCCGCTCTATCTGGCGCTCGCACTCCTCGCCGCGATCACTGTCTCAACGTTCGCCTGGTCGGGCGTCGCCACGGCGCGACCGAGGACAGGCGTGTCGTCGCAACCGGCCCTGGGTGAGAACCGCTTCGAATCCGCAACGACCGATGAGCTCCTCGGCAGCGATGGCCGCTACACGATCCTCTTCTTGGGGAGTGACAAGCGCTGTCGAAAACTTGGATCCCCACTTGGAGCGGAGCGTTGCAGCAGCCTCGAGTCAAAGGTGAGTGCGGCGAGCGTGGAGGGGGGAGCAGCACGCGATCTCTATCCGTACCTCTGGTCGAACGTTGCGGATGTCGAACTCGGTCAAGCGCGCAACCGCGCTGGAACTGAGCGCACCGATGTGATGACGCTTCTCACCGTGGATCCGGCGACGGGCGAGGCGGCGGCACTCAGCATCCCGCGCGACATGGAGCGATTCCCGCTCAAGCCGTCGCTTGCTCGCGATTTCTGTCGGCCAAGGAGCACGCGCTTCAACACCAAGGTGAATGCGCTCTACGTCTACGCCCAGCTCTGCATGAAGGAGACGCCAGCGCTGCGTGCATGGGAGCGCTCATCGCGTGCCGCGGAGAAGGTGCGCGAGAATCTCGCCTACGCGTTCGACATTGAGATCGACGACTGGGTGCTCGCCACGTTCGGCGCGGCAGACATCCTCGGCGTAGCCCTCGACACACTCGCTCCTGCGCCGACGCTGGTGCACCTCGACGACAAGAGTCGCTTCGCTGCCTGCCGCACGAATCGCCTGAGGATCGGGAACGAGATGAGTTACATCGATCGGAACCTGCGCTCCAATGCGAAGTACGGCGATCTGCTCTTCTTGCGACCGGGGAGTGTCGATCGCTTCGGCGTGCGCAACGCCTGGACCTACGCCAACTGTCGTGAACCAGAGTCGACGACGGCACGAACGAGCAGTCCGTATTTCGTCCCTGACTCGTGCCCTGTCACTGGACGGAGCGCCGAAGGATGTATCTTCAACATCCCGAGCAACCTCTGGACAGGGTTTGCGCGCGCACGGAAGTACGACGGTGATACCAATCGAATCCGTCGCGCACAGCGCATCCTCTCCGCGATCACGGTGCGCGTCATTGACGCGGGCGCGGATGTGGCGAGTCAACTCGCGACACTCGCGGCCATGCGCTGGTACGCTTGGGCCGATCGCAATGAGGCGGGGGCGGTTCGCAACTGGAACCTTGGCCCGGCGCTCGTCCGCGGCAGCATCAGCCCAGACGACGTCAGCGAGATCTTCGGATACGTGGCGACTGCCCGCGCGCAACTCGCGGCTGGTCCAGACGACCCCGCCGGCTGGCGCCCGATGCTCCTGCTCGGTCAGCGCGTCACGCTCCCGAGCGGCACGAACTGCCGCGTTGCTGGAGCGTCGCTCTTCGGCGGCGATAACTTCAGCGGACGACTCGCCTGCACACGCGCCTGGGTAGGGGCCGCGTTCGGTCCGGTGGAGGCCGCACCGTAGCGGCGCGTTGCGTGGGGCTTCGCTAGGCGCCGACGCCGATCAGGTTGGCGACAAGGACGGCCGCGTTCAACACGAAGAGGAGCACGACGGCTCCCCAACCAGCAACGGTGAGCCAGCGAGGGCTCGCATGCTCACCCAAGAGCGTGCGACTGCCCGCGAGTTTGACGATGAACGCGAGGACGATTGGAAGGAAGAGTCCCTGCAGGTACTGGCTGCTGACAATCGCACCGATCGCATCGGTACCACTGTCACGGACGGGTCTTCCGATGAGTCGTGAGAGATGGAGCATCGTGCCCTCCGATGCTGGCTCCCACCAGAGTCGGCAGGTTCGTCAGCAGTCTACGCGGGGCAGCCCTTGGCGCGCTACCCTTGCGCTGAACGGAGGAGCATATGAGTAGGCAACGCACATCACAACGCCTCACCATCAGGCAACTTGCCGCCTTCGCGGACACCACCGCAGAGTTCGGCGAGACCGAGTTGACTCGTCCGTGGGCGGAGACGCTGATCGCCGTCGCAGTTGCCGCAGTGATCGCCCACTTCAGCGAGGGGAGCGCCACCGTCCTCGCTGGTGCGGCAGCCGCGGTCCTTGCTGCGGTCGGCGTCGACGCGGTGCGCCGCACCGACGCCCGAGACCTCCCGCGTGGATCAGAGCTCCCGCTCGCTGGATTGATGGGCCTTGCAACTGCTGGCGCGGCGCGACTCGTGCCTACCGGGGTGGGCCTCATCGCGGCGATCGTGATCGGATCGCTGCTCCTGCGCGCGGTGGTGATCTGGGAGTTGCGCGTGCGTCGCATTCCCGGCGGAGCAACCCATCGAGATCGCGTCGGCGCACTCGCGGTCTCCACCTTCATTCTCTTTACAGCCTCCATTGGCGTTGCGGCGCTCGTCCCCGGGGTGATCAGCGTCCCCGGGACGCCATCGGCGCGACCCGACGCCGTTGGACCTCTCGCCATCCTCGCCGTGGGGATCGGTTCGGCAATCGCTGCGGGACTCCTTGCCGGTCGCATGGCGAGCCTGCGACGTGAGCGAACGAGTGGCATCGTGCGCGACGCACTCGGCGCAGCACTGCTCAACGGGCTCGCCTCCATCGTGTTCGCGGCGCTCGGCGCCGCGCGTCTCGCTGGCCCCGCGGGTCTCGCCGTCCTCTTCTATGCACGCGAGCTGTGGGCCGCCACCCCTGAAGGAGAGCGGAGCGATCCCCGTCTCATCCTCGAGATCCTTCTCCTCGTGCTTGCTACGGCGGTCGCCGTGCTCTGGATCGGAGTCTCCCTCTAACGATCGGCTATCCTTCCCCAGCGGCGCAGCGCCCGATCTGCAGCGCGCCATGAGTGAAGGAGTGGACCATGACCCTCGCCAACGAGAGCCCAACCCAGAAGCCAGCACGTGCAGCGCGTGACCACGCCGATGCTGCGCTGAAGGCCGCGGCAGAGGGTCGTTGGCAGGAGGCGGCGGACGAGAATCGCGCCATCCTCGCATTCGCCGCAGAGATCAAGGTCGAAGATCGCATCGAGGCGCAGAATCGTCTGGCGAAGTGCCTCTGGGAACTCGGTGACCTTGCCGGATCGAAGAAGGAGTACCAGGCGACGCTTACACTCGACCCACTCAACCGAATCGCCGAGCGGAACCTTGAGCGGCTCAAAGGGCTGATGAAGCAGGTTGGCAAGAAGATCACACCGAACACCGAGGGGGCTCCGACTCCTGCGGGAATCTTCATCCAAGAGGCGGGAACCACAGGATTCGCACACCTTACGAATGTGACCGACGTTGCGACCCTCGCACAGGTGAACCCTGGCGACGCCGTTGAGCTGCTCACCCTGGGGAACCGACTCGTTGCCAAGACGAACGGCATCGAGATTGGGCGCGTTGAGCCGCGAATTGCCGCGCGACTCCTGAAGCTCATTGCCGATGGAAACGTCTACAGCGCAGGGATCACGTCAATCAGCGGTGGCGACATTCGCATCATCATTCGCGAGGAGCGCGTGAGCAGCAAGAACCTTGGGAAGGTCTCCTTCCCCACGGCCACGCGGACGAGTGATGAGCGACCGTATACGAAGGGCTCATTCTTCCGTGAAGATGAAGGATTCGGCGATGACGACGATGATGACGATCTCTACGAAGAGGAGAAGCCAGACGCGGAGCGGGTGACGGCAGAGCCACCGGAGAAGACCGCGGACGACGCATTCCTCCCCGAGAGCGAAGAGGCGAGTTCCGAAGAGTAGAACGCAGCGCGCGGAGAGGGAGGGTGAGTGTCTACCTACCTTCGTGATGCGCGAGCCGCTCGTACCGTCGCTGCAGTTTGTACCGAAGGAGCTGTTCTCCTCGACCTGAGCGCGGAGAGCGCATCGCTTGCTGTCGCTGGTGCGCGTCATGGCGCACGCAGCATTGTGCATGCAATGGACCAGCTCGCAGAGTGGGAGATTGCAGTCGCGCTGCGACCACCAAGCGTGCGCGGACTTGAGCTCGCTGTTGCGAAACTCCTCGAAGAGATTGGCACCGAACTTGACACTGGCTGGCGGGGGAGCTGTGGATCGTGTGGTCAACCACTCCGCATCGCAGCGTGGCGCTGGGAGAGCGCCGCAGCGGATGCTGATTCGAACCGACGCCCCACGGCGCGACGCGCCACTTGCGCCGCCTGCAAGAGCCTCGGCAAGCGAGGGGACGCATCCGAGATGCGTGCTGGCGAGGCGGCGGTGCGCGTGGAGCTATCCGATGATCAGCGCCGCGAGGCACAGAGTGCGACGGGTGTTGCCGCTGAGCTCCGCTGGACACCTCGGCAGCTGAGCGTCTTCCTCGCCGCGCGACGCGCCCTCGCGCGATCGAATGAGTCGGCGAGCACGCTCGCCGCGCTCAGGGTGGCGGTCGCACGCGCGGCACTCATCTGCGCGCGACCCGCGGCCGCGCAAGAGCCAGGGAGGGCGTGGTGGGAGATCGCGCCGTGGCAGGCGCTCGCCGATGTGGTAGACGAGCAGCGTCGATGGCTCCTCCTCGCGCCCGAGCTTCCGCGCGATCTGTCGCTCAGCGGGGATCTCGTCAACCTCGACTACCCAGGTCACCCCGTGATCTTGGTGCGCGCGTCGACCAGCGCGCGAGCCTCGGCGGCAGGACTCAGCTCCAGCAAGGGAGTGAACGTTGCGCTCATCCACCTGCACATCGGAACCGAGGAGCGACTCCGCGTCGATCGCGCACTCGTTGCGGCGCTCGCGGGTGGCGACGAGGGAGAGGTGGATCCAGCGCTGCATGTGGATCCGAGTGACACGAGTAGCGTCACCTCTGCGATCGCACGCGCGATCGTGGCGATCGATCCTCTCATCAAGAACGGGAGTGGTGCGATCATTGAGGTCCCTGCAACGTTGGCCGCACTTGCGGGGACGCTCACGGCGGTGAGCATGGCGGGGGGACTCCTCACTGGGCTCGAACGAACGCTTGACGAGAGTGATCGGCCATGGTGGTGGATGGCGGTGAGCATTCCGCCCGCGACGGCGCGCGGCGCGCGCTCGGTGCGCGGCGGAGTCGAACGAATCAGCGGCGACGCGTTGCAACGGATCGTTGCAGAGATCCTCGTTGAGCGCGGCGAACCAACCACGCCAGAACTGCTCTTGACGCGCTACGCGCAGCGCCGTTCTGCCAGTGGTGACCTGTTGGAGAGCGGTGCGCTCATCGACGAGTTCAATGAACTGCTCGCGTTGCGAGAAGGGCTTCGACCGATCGGTTCGCTGGATCGTCTTGTTGCTGCCTCTGGGCGCCGCATTTTCGTGGAGGGTCGAGACGAGCGCGCACGACTCGCGGTGGTGGGTGGTGATCTTGACGACGCGGGGCACTGGGCTGCGGCGGCCGCTGCGGCCCCCGCGGGGTATGCCGATGGTGAAGATCCCGACCTTGCGAAGGTACTTCGCGACGCGTACTTCGTTGAGGATGAGCTCGGGGTTCGTCCACGCTGGCCAGGCGGGAACCGGTCGGAGGAGCGCCTCCAGGTCATTGCAACTCTGCTCCGTGTTGGGGCCGCGATGGGCCTTCATACTGCCGTGGCGCCAGCACTTGCTTCACTCCTCGTGAATGGGAGTCCGCTTGGTCAGCAGGTCGCACGTGATCCGATCGACTCTTCTCCGCCGTTGCGTCATCGCTCCGATCGTGCAGCGTTTGACCAGATTGATGTCTTGCTCTTCCGCCGCGGAAAGAGCCTCTTGATGTGCGAGGTCCAGCTCGGCCCGCTCCCACTCGGCGCGCTCCTCCTTGGCCGTCACGCAAAGGTGGCGACCGACCGAGAGGTGGTTCGACTCCTGGTGACTGATCGCGCGCTCCTGCGACTCGCAGAGGTGCGCATCGAACGCGATGAGCGGCTTGCCGCATCATGGGACGAGGGGAACTGGCACCTCCTTGCAACCGATCAGCTGGCGCGACTCGCGCAGCGCGAACAGCCACGCCTCGTCGATCTCGAGCGCTACCTAGGCGCGGGACCGTTGGAGCGGGGGCCCGGTGCACAACTTGACCTCAGCTCGTTTGGTTGGGAGGCATCATGATGCGTGGTATGGAACTCATGAACGCGATCTTCCTCGCCGCCACAATCGGCGTTGGTCCGTTCTGGATCTTGATGGCGCTGCGACCGCACGCCACGATCACGCATCGCCTGATGCGGACCCCGTGGCCAGTGATCGGCATTGGGTTGATCTATGCAAGCCTCGTCCTGCCGAACGTTGGTGCAATCCTTCAGACGCTGCTGAGTCCAACGCTTGCCGCGATCTCGGCGTCACTCGCGACACCGGAGGGGAGCCTCGCCGTCTGGCTGCACGTCCTTGCCTTTGATCTACTGGCGGGACGCTTCATCTGGCTCGACGGTCTCGCGCGCGGCGTCGGTGCGCCACTCCGTATTGCCTCACTCACCCTTGCGCTGATGTTTGGACCGATTGGGCTGCTGCTGCATCTCGCCCTTCGCCCTCGCGTCGTACAGGATCCCGCCCAGCCCGTATCCTGAACACGAGGCGCCCAGTGAGGGGTGCACAGCCCGGTTCGCCCGGA